>Ga0114977_10000212_pt1 | contig 38394 bp, 37 predicted proteins | sample S_130805_MF_Meta_FD_87026 | JGI IMG/M metagenome (GOLD analysis project Ga0114977, IMG submission 87026) | Freshwater microbial communities from Lake Simoncouche, Canada to study carbon cycling - S_130805_MF_MetaG | ecosystem: Environmental > Aquatic > Freshwater > Lake | place: Lake...
CGCAACCAGATCAATGCCTTGTACCACCAGATCGTCAACGACGAACGTCACCGCGATGTGGTGATTTTGTTGTACGAAGAAATCACCGAGCGACGCTTCGGCGGGTGGACGATGGGCCAAGTCAATCTGACACGGCTCAACACCTCCATCGTGCTCAAGTACTCTGAAACCCATGACCTCGACCCCTATGCGGTATCGGGCGGTGTGTCGCTGGCCCTGCTCGAAGAGTTGATGGCCACCGCATCCATCATTGGGCGCGGCTGAACACAGCATGTCTGCCTTGCTGGGCTGCGACTTCAGCAGCAGCCCGACCCGTCGCAAACCCATTGTCTTGGCCTGGGGCAACTGCCAAGGCCATCGCGTTCGTTTGGATCGATTGCAGCGCTGCGAAAGTTTGGCCGACTGGAGCGAAGTGATGGCGCAAACCGGCGACTGGGTGGGGGGCTTTGATTTGCCCTTTGGATTGCCGCGCGAATTGGTCACCCAGCTGGATTGGCCGCTGACTTGGCGCGAGTGCATGGCCCATTACGCGGGCTTGGACCGCGCACAAATTCGCAGCACCTTCAAAAATTTTTGTGATGCCCGTGCCGTTGGCAATAAGTTTGCGCACCGCGCCACCGATGGGCCAGCTGGTTCCAGCCCTTCGATGAAGTGGGTCAATCCGCCGGTGGCGTTCATGTTGCATGCAGGCGTGACCAGGCTCATACAGGCGGGCGTGCACTTCCCAGGATTGCATGCCGGGGACCCACGCCGTGTCGCCTTGGAGGCCTACCCCGGCATGCTCGCGCGCGCTGTTTTGGGTGCCCGCAGTTACAAAAGCGATGACCGCGCCAAACAAACCCCAGAGCGCTTGATTGCGCGCAAAGACCTCATCCATGCGTTGGAAATGGGTCACGCTGGGGACCAGCGTTTGGTGCTCAGCCACGCGCAGCGAGACGCTTTAGTACAAGACGCCAGCGCCGACAGTTTGGACGCGGTGTTGTGTTTGATGCAGGCTGCATGGGCTGCCCAGCGCCATGCACTGGGCGACGCTTTGTATGGCTTGCCAGCCCAACTCGATCCCTTGGAAGGTTGGATCATCACCGCCCCTTGGCCTGCACCAGTGCATTGACATAAACTGCCCGTCAACAAGGAGGCGGCGTACCGACATGGGGCATGGGCAGCGTCAATCGGGGGTGGGCAACGTGGGCCATTGGGTGGCCCTTTGCCTGTGGTGGAGCGCCCAGGCTGGGGCCTTGTGGCCCAGTGCCGCGGCCAGCGTTTTTGTGCACGGTGCGTCAACGCATCCAACGCCCCACCACACAGCATCCCCACCGAGCGCGGCCCAGTGGGAGGGGGTGGTGGTCAAAGTGGTCGATGGTGACACCTTGCATGTGCAATCGACCCAAGGCGGTGCGCCGCACAAGTTGCGCATCAAAGGCATCGATGCCCCGGAGATATGCCAACCCTGGGGTGGGCAGTCACGCGAAGCTTTGGCCCGTTTGGTGTGGGGTCAGCGCATCACCGTGCACATGCGAGATGTGGACGACCATGGCCGTTGGTTGGTCCATCTGTCGGCACAAGGGCAAGATGTGGGCGCGCTTTTGGTCGCGCAAGGCCATGCTTGGTCGTATCAATTTCGACGCGACCCAGGCCCTTATGCGGCCTTGGAGCAACAAGCCGCCAGCCAGCGCTTGGGTTTGTTTTCGCAGCCCCAGGCGATGCGACCGCGCGAGTTTCGCCATCGCCACGGGCCTTGCCACTGAGTTTTTGGCGTTGGGGTCAGTGCGCGTCTGCGCCACACACGGGGCAATCGGCTTGGCGCTGCAGTCGCAACTCGCTCCATGCCATGTGCTTGCCGTCGAGCATTTGCAAGCGCCCCATCAGCGAGGTGCCCACGCCAGCGATCAGCTTGAGCGCTTCGGTTGCTTGCACGCTGCCGATCAGCCCCACCAAGGGGGCCAGCACACCCATGGTGGCGCAGTGCACTTCGGGTGGCGCTTGATGGGGTGGGAACACGCAGGCATAGCATGGCGAGGTGTGCGCGCGCGCATCAAACACGGTGACCTGTCCATCCAAGCGAATCACCGCCCCCGACACCAAGGGCACGCGGTGTTGCACGCACGCGGCATTGACGGCGTGGCGGGTTTCAAAGTTGTCGCAGCAATCGATCACCACATGGCTGCCCGACACCAGGGTGTTGAGCAACTGGGCGTCAGCCCGCTCGGTCAAAGCGTGCACTTGCACTTCGGGGTTGAGGGCGCGCATGGCCAAGGCGGCAGAGTGGGCCTTGGCTTGTCCGACCCGCTCGGTGGTGTGGGCAATTTGGCGCTGCAGGTTGGTCAGGTCCACCAGGTCGTGGTCCACCACGGTGATGTGGCCCACCCCGCTGGCAGCCAAATACAAGGCCACCGGTGAGCCCAAACCACCGGCGCCAATGATCAGGGCGTGGGCGTCGAGCAACCGCTGCTGGCCTTCAACGCCCACCTCGTCGAGCAAGATGTGGCGTGAATAGCGCAGCAACTGGTCGTCGGTCATTGCTCCTTTTTCTCGGCTGGGCGTTCAGACTGTGTCTTGCTGACCAACACGGGGCGACCTTTGAGCTGGTTGATCGCTTGTTGCAGTGGGAAGTCGGCCGCACTGCCCAACTCAGGCGGGCGGCGCTCACTGTTGGGTTTCTTGGACTCTTCTTCCAGCCGCTTGAGGGCTTCTTCGCGGGCCTTTTCACGGACTGCGTCTTTCACCTCGGCGCCTTGGCCGCTGTTGAGGTGTTTTTCAAGATCGGCTTCGCGGGTGCGCAACACCGCGTAGGGGCTGCCCTCAGCGGTGTCATCGACCAAGACATCGGGCATGATGCCCTTGGCCTGGATCGAGCGCCCGCTGGGCGTGTAGTAGCGGGCGGTGGTGATTTTCAAAGCCGTGTCGGGCCCAAGCTGGCGCACGGTTTGTACCGAGCCTTTGCCAAAAGTTTGGCTGCCCATCACGGTGGCACGTTTATGGTCTTGCAAAGCGCCTGCGACGATCTCACTGGCCGAAGCCGAGCCTTCGTTGACCAGCACCACCACGGGGATTTTTTTGTAAATGCCTTTGGTGACTTCGCTCAGGCGGCGCACCGGGTCAGCGCCCCGGCGCAGGTAGTACTGGGGCGAAGCTTTGTAGATGAACTTGCTTTCTTCGAGCTGGCCGTTGGTCGACACCACGGTCACATCGTCGGGCAAAAAGATGGCAGATACCGCCACCGCCGCATCGAGCAGGCCGCCGGGGTCGTTACGCAAATCCAGGACCAAGCCTTTGAGTTGGGGGTCTTGGTTGTAAATTTCTTCGAGCTTTTTGGTCATGTCTTCGACCGTGCGCTCTTGGAACTGCGTCAAGCGCACCCAGCCGTAGCCAGGTTCAATGGGCTTGCCTTTGACGCTGACCACCTTGATTTCTTCGCGCACGATGGTCACGGGGAAGGTGCGGTTTTCAGACTTGCGAAAAAGGGTCAAGATGACTTTGGTGCGGGGCTCGCCGCGCATGCGCTTGACAGCCTCGTTCAGGCTCAGGCCGCGCACCGCTGCATCGTCGACCTTGGTGATGAGGTCGCCAGACTTGATGCCCGCGCGGTCGGCCGGAGAGCCCTCGATGGGGGAAACCACTTTGACCAAGCCATCTTCTTGGGTGATTTCGATGCCCACCCCCACAAAGCGTCCGGCCGTGCCTTCGCGAAACTCTTTGTAGGATTTTTTATCGAAATATTGTGAATGCGGGTCCAGGCTGGCCACCATGCCAGCGATGGCGTCGGAGATGAGTTTTTTGTCATCCACAGACTCGACGTAGTCGCTTTTGACCATGCTAAATACAGCTGCGAGTTGCTGCAACTCTTCCAGCGGCAAGGGTGACATGGCGCTGCGCGCGCCCGACTGCAGTGACAAGGTGGTCAAAGACCCCACCAAGACACCTATCGAGACCCAGCTCACGATCTTAAGTTTTTGACCCATGTTGTCCTGCCGCAGCTGCGAATGAATAAGTGACCAATATACAACGAGCCGGGGCGGCGCGTTAAGGGGTGTCGGGCCAAGACCCGACAGGCGGTGGTGCCTTGGCCCAAGTGCCTCAAGCGCGGCCTTGCTGGGCGACGGCGGCAGCGGCTTGGGCCGCCGCTTTGGCGTCTCCCAAATAACGGTGCCCGGTGGGGCGCAATTGGGCGTCCAACTCGTACACCAAGGGGATGCCGTTGGGGATGTTCAGGCCGACGATGTCTTGGTCGGACACGTTGTCCAGGTATTTCACCAAGGCGCGGATCGAGTTGCCATGCGCGGCCACCAACACCCGCCGACCCGCCTTGATGGCGGGGGCAATGGACTCGTTCCAAAAGGGCAATACCCGCGCCACGGTGTCTTGCAAACACTCGGTGAGTGGAATTTGCTCGGGGGGCAACTTGGCATAACGGATGTCGCCGCGCTCGCTGCGTGGGTCGCTCTCGCTCAGGGCCGGGGGTGGGGTGTCGTAACTGCGCCGCCATACCAGCACTTGCTCGTCGCCATATTGCTTGGCCATGTCGGCCTTGTTCAGGCCTTGCAGCGCCCCGTAATGGCGCTCGTTCAAGCGCCAACTGTGCGCCACGGGCAACCACTGGCGCTCCATGCCGTCTAGGCAGTGCCACAGGGTGTGGATGGCGCGTTTGAGCACGCTGGTGTAGGCCACATCAAACTCAAAACCTTCGGCTTTGAGCAGTCGACCGGCCGCCTGGGCCTGGGCCACCCCCGTGGGGGTGAGGTCAACATCGGTCCACCCGGTGAAGCGGTTTTCCAAATTCCAAGTGGATTCGCCGTGGCGAAGCAGGACAAGCTTGTACATGGTCTTTAAAGGGGCTGAGGGCAGGGCAAAGCCGGTGATTTTAGAATACGGCCTTTCCACCCCCACAGAACAGGACACCCGTTGACTTTCATTGCCGACAATTGGATGCTCATCAGCATCGCCTTGACCTCCGGACTTTTGCTGTTGTGGCCCACCTTACAAGGCGTGAGCGCCCCTGGTTTGAGTGTGAACGATGCCGTTTTTAAAATGAACCGCGAAAAGGCGGTGGTCATTGATGTGTGCGCCAGCGAAGAGTTTGCTTTGGGCCACATAGGTGCTGCCCACAACCTGCCCTTGGAGCAATTGGAAGCCCAGTTGCCCCAGGTGGCCAAGAACAAGGCCACCCCTTTGTTGATGGTGTGCGCCTCTGGCCAACGCGCCCAAAGGGCAGCGGCCAGTGCCAAAAAGCTCGGCTATGAGCAGGTGTTTTGCTTGCAAGGTGGCCTCAAGGCCTGGCGCGACGCCAATATGCCCACCGAAAAATCCTGACGCTTTCCGCCCCCATCCACCACAGGCATTTGCTTGCATCGCCCGCCAACTGAAAGGAACCCCATGCCACCCATCAAGATGTACACCACCGCGGTTTGCCCTTACTGTGTCAGGGCCAAAAACATCCTCAAGTCCAAGGGCGTGGAGCACATCGAGGAAGTTCGCATCGACACCGACCCCGAACAACTGGCCCACATGATGGCCATCACCGGGCGGCGCACGGTGCCGCAAATCTTTATTGGCGACGTGCATGTGGGCGGATGCGACGACTTGATCGCGTTGGACGGGCGTGGCGGCTTGCAGCCCTTGTTGCAATCGCCAACCTGAGATAATCCGCCCACACCCCAACCCGCCTGGGCGTTTGTCCGGTCGGGTTTTTTTTCGCACAAGGAACCGCTCTCATGGCCGAAGCACAAGCCCCCGTTTTTCAAATTCAGCGCATTTACCTCAAAGACTTGTCCCTGGAGCAGCCCAACTCGCCTGGCATTTTGTTGTCGCAAGAGCAGCCCTCGGTGGACATCCAATTGGCCTTGGCCGCCGAAAACGTGGCCGATGGCGTGATTGAAGTCACCGTCACTGCCACCGTCACCACCAAAATCCAAGACAAAACCGTGTTTTTGGTCGAAGCCAAGCAGGCCGGTATTTTTGAGGTGCGCGGCATCCCCGAAGACCAAATGGGCCCGCTGGTGGGCATTGCCTGCCCACAAATCGTCTACCCCTACTTGCGCGGTAATGTGGCCGACGTGGTGCAGCGCGCAGGCTTTCCGCCGGTGCACCTGACCGAAATCAACTTCCAAGCCATGTACGAGCAGCAGGCCCAACAAACGGCGGCCAACCCTGCGGTTCAATGAGCGACTGACAGCGGCTTGAAAGCACGCCTGTGGTGAGCAACCCCAGCATGAAGGTGGCCGTTGTCGGCGCTGGTGCTTGGGGCACCGCACTGGCCATCAGCGCTGCTCAGCAGCACCAAGTGGTGCTGTGGGCGCGCAACCCGGCGCATGCCCAAACCTTGCTGCGCGAGCGAACCAACGCCCAGTACCTGCCTGGCGTGGCCTTGCCAGACACATTGCAAATCAGCCACCAACCCTTGCCCGAACTGCTGCCCGGTTTGGACTTGTTGGTGCTGGCCACGCCGGTGTCTGCGTTGCGCACGTTCTTGCAGGCCTTGGCACCACACCTGGGGCGCACGCCAGTGGCGTGGGTCTGCAAAGGATTTGCCCCTGAGGTGGGCGGCCCCTTGCCCCATGAGGTGGCCCATGCGGTCGACCCCCACTTGTGTGGGGGTGCTTTGAGCGGCCCCAGTTTTGCCATTGAAGTCGCACGCGGCCAACCCACCGCCCTGGTGGCCGCCAGTGCCCATGATTGGGTGCGCGAGCGCATGGCGGCGGTGTTTCACAGCCCCAGCCTGCGCGTTTATGGCAACGACGACATCGTCGGCGTGGAGGTGGGCGGTGCGGTCAAAAACGTGCTGGCCATTGCCACCGGTTTGTGTGACGGCATGCAACTGGGCTTGAACGCCCGCGCCGCCTTGATCACCCGTGGTTTGGCAGAAATCTCCCGCTTGGGTCAGGCCTTGGGCGCCCGCGCCGACACCTTCATGGGCTTGAGCGGCTTGGGCGACTTGGTGCTCACCGCCACCGGCGACCTGAGCCGCAACCGCCAAGTGGGCATGGCCCTGGCCCAAGGGCAAACCTTGCCCGCCATCTTGCAGTCACTGGGCCATGTGGCCGAGGGTGTTTACAGCGCCCAAACCGTGGTGCAACGCGCCCAGCAGTTGGGTGTGGACATGCCCATCGCGCAAGCGGTGGTGGCGGTATTGCTTGGCCACACCTCGCCACAGCAAGCAGTAGCGGCGTTGATGGGGCGTGGGGCCAAGGGCGAATAAGCGCTTTTTGCTGATGCTCATGTGAAGAACCGACGCGGTGTTTTTGAATACCTGCTGGGCGGCTCCACCGATACCACCTTGCTCGACATTCGGGTGTTGGATGAGGTGACCAAAAGGTCAGTTTATGAGACGCAGAGCCGAAAAGCAGCGGCCAACAAGGTGTCGAACTGCCCGCATTGCGTCCTCGGGCACGATGCCACCAAGGACAAAATTTGGCCGCTATCTGACATGGACGCCGACCATGTATCGGCCTGGAGCAAGGGCGGGGGCACCCACATCAAAAATTGCCAGTTGCTTTGCAAGACGCACCACCGCGCCAAGGGCAAGCGCTGATCAAACCTCCAGGTTATCAATCAAGCGCGTCGCACCCAGTTTCGCCGCCCCCAGCACCACCAGCGGGTCGCCGGCAAGCGGTGCTTGCAGGTCTTGGCGGCGCCGCACGGTGAGGTAGTCGGGCTGCCAGCCGCGCTGGCTTAAGGCCGCCATGGCTTGGGCTTCCAGTTGCGGCAATTGGCTGGGCAGTGCAGCGCCTGAGGCCAAGGCTGCTTGGCCAAGCTGTCGCAGGGCCAGCGACAGTTGCACCGCCTCGGCGCGCTCAGCCTCGCTCAGGTAGCCGTTGCGCGAACTCAGTGCCAAGCCGTCGGGGGCGCGGCAAGTGTCCACGCCGTTGATGTCGATGGGCAGGGCAAACTGGCGCACCATGTGGCGAACCACCATCAGTTGTTGGTAGTCTTTTTTGCCAAACACCGCCACGCCTTGTGCTTTGCCCGCAAACACGGCCATGAAGAGTTTCATCACCACCGTGCTCACACCAGTGAAAAACCCAGGCCTGAACTGACCCTCCAGCAGGTCGGCCAAGGCCGGGTCGGGTTGCACTTTGAAAGTTTGGGCCTGGGGGTATAGCTCGGTTTCGCGCGGAGCAAAAAGCACGTCGCAGCCCTGGGCCTGCAGCTTGGCGCAGTCGCCCTCCCAGGTGCGGGGGTAGCTGTCAAAGTCTTCGTGCGGCAAAAACTGCAAGCGATTGACAAATATGCTGGCCACGCACAGGTCGCCCAAGCTTTTGGCGTGGCTGACCAAGGCCAAGTGACCGGCGTGCAAATTGCCCATGGTGGGCACAAAAGCCGGGCGCTGCGCCTGGCGCAGGTGTTGACGCAGTTCTTCGATGGTTTGGGCGATCAGCATGTTGCGAAGAGGGCGTCAGCGGGGGCAGCGGTCATGGGGTGGCCTCAAAAAGCCGGGGATTATGTGGGCGTGAAGCTCAGACGCACATAGATGGGGGCATAGACCTCGGCTTGGGTGACCTCGATCAAAGACTCTTTGGCCAACTCCAACACGGCTATAAAGGTCACCACCAGCACCGACATGCCTTGTCTGGCATCGAACAAGTCGCTGAACTCAACAAACTTGCGGCCTTGTAATTTTTTCAATACAAAGCTCATGTGCTCGCGCACGCTGAGCTCTTCGTGGGCGATTTTGTGGTGTTCGACCAAACGGGCGCGGCGCACGATGTCGGCCCATGCTTGGCGCAAGTCCACCACATCCACGTCAGGAAAGCGCGGTTGCAGCGATTGTTCTATGTAGACCTGGGCACGCAAAAAGTCGCGGCCAAACTGCGGCACTTCGTTGAGCCGCGCTGCGGCCAGTTTCATTTGCTCGTACTCGAGCAAGCGGCGCACCAACTCGGCACGCGGGTCTTCGGCTTCTTCGCCTTCGGCCACTTTCTTGGGCGGCAGCAACATGCGCGACTTGATCTCAATGAGCATGGCCGCCATCAGCAGGTACTCGGCCGCCAACTCCAGGTTGTGGGCGCGGATTTCGTCCACATAGGTCAGGTACTGGCGGGTCAGGGCCGCCATGGGGATGTCCAAGATGTTGAAGTTTTGCTTGCGAATCAGGTACAGCAGCAAGTCCAGCGGACCTTCAAAAGCCTCTAAAAACACCTCCAAGGCGTCGGGCGGTATGTACAGGTCGGTGGGCAACTTGAACAGCGGCTCACCATACAAGCGGGCCACGGCAATGTGGTCTACCACTTGGGGCATGGCTTGCATGGACGGGGGGTGATCGCTCGTCAAATCAAACCCGCCCGTGGCGTTGGCATGGGTGGGGTCGCCCAGCAAGTCCGTTTCTGCTGGGCCAGGAGCGGCGTTGTCGCTCACGCTTGCGGGTGGTAAACGTAGGGCTTTTGGGCCACCCGTGCGGCAGCAAACTCGGCCTGTGCTTGGCGGTCAACCGATTTGTCCCACAGCAAGGCGCGGCCAGCGCGTTGCTCGGCTTCCAGCGTGGGCTTGTTGGCCTTGAGTTGCTGGATGAACAAGGTGGTTTCAGAGGCGTAAGGGGGGCGGGCAAACAAAGACATGACAGGGCGTCCTCAAGGGGAACCACATTCTACCCACCCAGGGTTTTCAGGGCCTGGGCCCAGCTGGGGGACAGATTGTTGGTGCCCAGCTGTTGCAGCAGCCCAGTGCGGCCCAAAATGTCCTGCGCTTGCGGGTTCAAGCCGCACAGCAGCAAGCGGACATCGGTTCTTTGGCAACTGCGCCACAGGCTGTGAAAGGCATCCGCGCCACTGGAGTCGATGTAAATCAACCCGCTGATGTCCAATACCAGCGCTTGTGCTGGCAAACTTTGGCCCAAGCGCTCTATCAAGTCCACCGCACCAAAAAACAAAGCCCCTTGCAAGCCCCACACCTGCACCTGCGGCGTTTGGTGCAGGGGCTCGCAGCGGGTCAGCCCAGAGATGCGGTAAACAAAGGTCAGGCAGGCGGCCAGCAAGCCCACTTCAATGGCCACGGTCAGATCCACCAGCACGGTGAGGGCAAACACCGCCAGCAAGGTGATGCGGTAAGGCCAGCGGAATTGGTTCAGGTGCGCAAAAGCCTTCCATTCGCCCATGTTCCAAGCGACAAACATGAGGATGGCGCTCAATACCCCCAGTGGAATATGAAACACCAAGGGTGCGGCCAGCAGCACCACCAACAACAATCCCAGCGCATGCACCATCCCCGCCACCGGGCTGCTGGCACCGTTTTTCGCATTGGTGACGGTTCGGGCAATGGTGCCGGTGGCCGGCATGCCCCCGACAAAGGGCATGGCCAGGTTGGCGATGCCTTGCGCCATCAGCTCTTGGTTGGGGTTGTGGCGGTCGTCAATCATGGTGTCGGCGACGCGGGCACACAGCAGGGATTCAATCGCCCCGAGCAAGGCCAAGGTGATGCTGGCGGGCAGCACGGCTTGCAATGCAGCCCAACTCAGTTGCGGCCACACCAACGGCGGCAAGCCCGAAGGAATGCCGCCAAAGCGGCTGCCCAAGGTCTCCACCGGCCACGCGCTGAAGTAAGTGAAGACTGTCGCCAACACCAGCACCAGCATGGAGCCGGGCATCAGCCCCAGTCGCTTGGCCAGGCCTTCGGGCAGCAGGCGCGGCAGGCCAAATTGCCACACCACCAACACCAGCAAACTGCTGCCCGTCAGCGCCAAGGTGGCCGGGTTGGTTTGGCCCAGGTGTGACCCAATGACATCGAGCATGGCCCAGGCGTCGGCGGGCATGGTGCTGATGGGCAAGCCCAAAAAGTCCTTCAACTGCGACAGCGCAATCAGCACCGCAATGCCATTGGTAAAGCCAATCACCACGGCCACTGGAATGAAGCGGATCAGCACGCCCAAGCGCAACACGCCCATCAACAGCAACCACAGGCCCGACAGCAAGGTGGCCAGCAGCAACCCCCCCACGCCGTGCTGCAACACGATGCCGTAAACAATGACGATGAAGGCGCCTGCGGGGCCGCCAATTTGCACCCGGCTGCCGCCCAGCGCTGAAATGAGAAAGCCCGCCACGATGGCAGTGACCAGGCCCGCTTCGGGCTTCAAACCCGAGGCGATGGCAAACGCCATGGCCAAGGGCAGGGCCACCACGCTGACCGTCATGCCCGCGCCCAGGTCTTTGACAAAACGCTGGCGGTTGTAGTCGCGCAATGCATCCACCAGTTTGGGTTTGAAGCTGAATTGAATGTTCATGGCGGTGTCCAGTTGTCAGGCCAGCGCAGTGTGCGCCCGGTGTTGGCACAAAAGGTGGTCACCTCTTCGAGGTGGTCCAAGTCGGTGGTGTAGTGCGTGTTGTCCGTGGCAAACGGCAGCACCTGAGGCCGGTGGGCTTGCCGCCATTCCTTGCAACCAACGTCGGCCCCTTGCGACAAGATGGCGTCTCGCGCTTGGGGGCTGAGCATCACTGGGTTGCCAGGATCGCCGTTCACCATGGGAAACACCATGTGCTTGTCCGCAGGTCTGGCGGCAAATGACCCAACCAGGGTCGTGATGTCGGTGGCGTTGAGCAAGGGTTGATCGGCCAGCATCATCAACACAGCTTCAATGTCAGCTGGGGTGGCTTGCAAACCCAGGCGCTGCGAGGACACCAGGCCGTCGTCGGGGCGGGGGTTGTGCACGATGTGGATGTCCAAGCCCGTCAAAGTGGCGGCGATGTCCGAGGCGTAATGCCCCAGCACCACCGTCACATGTGACGCACCCGCTTGCTGCAGGCTAAAGACATGGCGGCGAATGAGCGGCTCGCCATCGAGCAGCAACAAGGACTTGGGCCTGTGGCCCATGCGAGAACCCGCACCGGCTGCGAGCAAGACCGCAGCCCAGTTCATCAATGAATCCGCATGCCGGGCGTGGCGCCTGGCCAAGGTTTGAGCACGTGGATGCCGGGGTGGGCTTTCTCGTCGGCGTGGGAAGCCGCCAACACCATGCCCTCGGAGACGCCGAATTTCATCTTGCGCGGTGCCAGGTTGGCCACCATGACGGTGAGCTGGCCCACCAGGTCTTCGGGCTTGTAGACGCTGGCGATGCCCGAGAACACATTGCGGGTGCGGCCCTCGCCCACGTCCAGCGTCAGGCGCAAGAGTTTGGTGCTGCCTTCCACGGCTTCGCAGTTGACGATCAAGGCGATGCGCAAATCGACTTTGGCAAAGTCGTCGATGGAAATGGTGTCGGCGATGGGCTCGCCGCCAGGAACAGATAAATTGGGGTCAGAGCCCGAGTTTTCCTTCGGAAAATCGGTATCTGACCCCAATTTATCTGGCTCAAACAAAGCTTCCAGCATCTTGGGGTCCACGCGTTGCATCAGGTGTTGGTAGACACCAATGCTGTGGCCGGCACCCATGCGCTGGTCGCGTTGGTCAAATTGCAAGGGCGCAATCTGCAGAAATGCCTCCACCTGGCCCACCAAGGCGGGCAGCACGGGTTTGAGGGCCAAACTCAGCAAGCGAAACGCTTCGATGCAGGTGCTGCACACGTCTTGCAAACGGGCGTCTTGGCCCTCTAACTTGGCGAGTTCCCAGGGCTTGTTGGCGTCCACGTACTCGTTCACCCTGTCTGCCAAGGCCATGATGTCGCGCAAGGCCTTGGCATAGTCACGGGCGTCGTACAAGGCTTCAATGGCGGGCAGCCCGGCGTGCAATTGGCTCAGCAGCGCTTCGCCATCGGCACTGGCAGCACCCAACTTCCCCCCAAACCGTTTGGCAATGAACCCCGCCGCACGGGAAGCGATGTTGATGTACTTGCCCACCAAATCCGAGTTGACCCGCGCTAAAAAATCGTCGGCGTTGAAGTCGATGTCCTCGTTGCGGCCATTGAGTTTGGCGGCCAAGTAATAGCGCAGCCACTCGGGGTTCATGCCCAGCTCCAAGTACTTCAAGGGGTTCAAGCCGGTGCCACGGCTTTTGCTCATTTTTTCGCCGTTGTTCACGGTGAGAAAGCCGTGCACAAACACCTTGTGGGGCACTTTGCGGCCGCTGAACTTCAGAATGGCTGGCCAAAACAAGGTGTGGAAGGTGACGATGTCTTTGCCGATGAAATGGTATTGCTCCACCTCGGGGTCATGGATGTAGGCCTCGTAGCTTTCACCGCGTCGGTCGAGCAGGTTTTTCAGCGACGCCAAATAGCCGATGGGGGCGTCCAGCCAGACATAAAAGTACTTGCCGGGCGCATCGGGAATTTCAATGCCAAAGTAAGGCGCGTCGCGCGAAATGTCCCAGTCGCCCAAGCCTTCGCTGGTGCTGCCGTCGGGGTTGCTGCGAACGCTGAACCACTCTTTCACCTTGTTGGCGACTTCGGGTTGGAGGTGCTGGCCGTTTTGCGTCCAGTCTTGCAAGAACTCGACACAGCGCGGGTCGGAGAGCTTGAAGAAGAAATGCTCGGCGTGTTTCAAAACGGGCGTGGCCCCCGACAAGGCCGAGTAGGGATTTTTCAAATCGGTGGGCGCATACACCGCGCCGCAGCTTTCGCAGTTGTCGCCGTACTGGTCCTTGGTGCCGCATTTGGGGCATTCGCCCTGGATGAAGCGGTCGGGCAAAAACATGTTTTTCTCGGGGTCGAAAAACTGCTCGATGGTTTTGCGCTCGATCAGCGTGCCGCCTTGTTCGGCGGGCAAGTCCCGCAGGTCGCGGTAAATCTGCTGCGCGAGGGCGTGGTTTTCAGGCGCGTCGGTGCTGTGCCAGTTGTCAAAGCCGATGTGAAAGCCGTCCAGATACTGTTGGCGGCCAGCGGCGATGTTGGCGACAAACTGCTGCGGCGTGAGGCCGGCTTTTTCGGCGGCGATCATGATGGGTGCGCCGTGGGTGTCGTCGGCGCAAACAAAGTTGACCGCATGACCCTGCATGCGCTGGTAGCGCACCCAAATATCGGCCTGGATGTACTCCATCATGTGCCCGATGTGGAAGTTGCCATTGGCATAGGGCAGGGCGGTGGTGACAAATAAGCGGCGCTGGGTCATGAGGGAGAACCTTGTTTAAGGGCGCGATTTTAGGCGCTGCCCTTGGGCTTGTGGGGGAATGCGCCTGCTGGGGCTGACTTGCGGCGTGGCTTGGGTAGACTCTGGCGCTTTGCCAGGAGAGAACCTTGTCCTTGAACGATGCGGCCTTGCGCCAAGCGATCGGCACCGTGGTGGACCCCCACACGGGCCAAGACTTTGTGGCCAGCAAGGCCCTCAAGGCAGTGCGCATCGAGGGCCAGGACGTGGCCATTGATGTGGAGTTGGGTTACCCGGCCAAAAGCTTGTTTCCCGGCTTTCGCCAGCAATTGGTGGCGGCCATCAAACAGGTGCCAGGGGTGGGCAATGTGTCGGTGCAGTTGAGCAGCCGCATCGTGGCCCATGCGGCCCAGCGCGGTGTGCAGTTGCTGCCGCAGGTGAAAAACATCGTCGCCGTGGCTTCGGGCAAAGGCGGCGTGGGCAAAAGCACCACGGCCGTCAACTTGGCCCTGGCATTGGCCGCCGAGGGGGCCAGCGTGGGTTTGCTCGACGCCGACATCTACGGCCCGAGCCAGCCCATGATGATGGGCATCGAGGGCCGGCCTGAAAGCAGCGACGGCAAAACCATGGACCCGATGGAGAACCACGGCGTGCAAGTCATGTCGATTGGTTTTTTGGTGGCCAAGGACGAGGCCATGATTTGGCGCGGCCCCATGGCCACCCAGGCGTTGGAGCAGTTGCTGCGCCAAACCAATTGGCGCGACCTGGACTATTTGATTGTGGACATGCCCCCGGGCACGGGCGACATCCAACTCACCTTGAGCCAGCGCGTGCCCATGACCGGTGCGGTGATTGTCACCACCCCACAAGATATTGCCTTGCTTGACGCTAAAAAAGGCATCAAGATGTTTGAAAAGGTGGGTGTTCCCATTTTGGGCATTGTTGAGAACATGGCCGTGCACGTTTGCAGCCAGTGTGGTCATGCAGAGCATATTTTTGGCCACGAAGGGGGCAAGCGCATGGCTCAGGAATTTGGCATGCCTTATTTGGGGGCCTTGCCGCTGGACTTGAGCATCCGTTTGCAAGCCGACAGTGGCAAACCCACCGTGGTGTCTGACCCCGAAGGGCCGGTCTCGGCCATTTACAAAGCGATTGCGCGCCAAGTGGCGGTGGGCATTGCGGCCAAAGCCAAAGATTTCTCTGCCAAGTTCCCCACCATCACCGTCTCCAAAGACACCTGATCTGGTGTGCCAGGCTCAAAGCTTGGCAAATAAAAACCCGCGCAGCAGTTGGTGGTGCGCCCAGTCGGACAAGGCGTACCAGGCCGGCTCGGCGCGCAAGTCCCAGGCGATGAACAAAGCCAGCACCGCGTTGTGTTGCCACATGTTGGGGCTCAGGTGCAGCGCATAGCCAGGTGAGTCGATGAACTCATTGTGGTGCATGGCGGTCAGCCCCAGGGTTACAGCGGCTGTCAACGCCAGTAAATGCCTGCGCAGCCAACCCGCCCAGCGTGGGTGCCCCTGCTTGCGCAGCGCCATCAAAATCCCCAAGCCCATGCCTTGTGCCAAGTTGAGCAGGCCAAAAAACGACGACAAGCCCAGCGCAATCGGTGGTGTGATGGTGTTGCGGTATGCGTTATCGAGCATTTCGTCAGAGGCTGACAGGGGCAGGGCCGCTGGTTGCGACACCCAACCTGTGGCGGGGGCCTCAAAGTCACTCAATGACATGCCCAGTGCGGCCGCGGGCAACAAGGTCTTGACCGCTTCGCGCACGCTCGGTGCCATGTCTGGCTTGCCCAGTGCATCGCCCTTGATGTTCAACAATCCCGCAGCGCCCAAGTCGGCGGAATTGAGCAAATAAACACTGAGTTTTTTCTCTGCCGCCGGTGCATGGTCTACCAAATAGTCGATCACCATCTTCTGGAAATGCCACATCACCAGCATGCCCACGGCAAAACTGATCACCACCGCTTGCCACCGTTGTTGCATGCGCAGGTCCAACCAGCGCAATAACAACATAGACAGACCAAAGCCTGCAATGACACGGCCCCAAAACTGCAGGCCGTCCAAATCGGGGTTGGACAGCACCACATCGGTCAACTCCAGCATGCGGTGGTTGAAAGACAACTCCACCAAGGCGTACATCACCAGCACCGCTGCAAACCAAGCCTGGTCTTGCAAACTGGCTGTGCGGTGGGTGGCGTCAGGGGCGAGGTGGGGCATGGGCGGTGGATTATCTTTGATAAATATGGACAGCGTTGGGCCAGGCCTTTGGTCTGTTTGGGCCCATCCAAATACCGCCCATTCTGCGGGGGTGAGCGGTATAGTCAGACCATGGTTGAAGCTGCGCCGCCGTCAGAGCGGCATCCTTTTTTGGTGGCCCTGGGAGAGCGTGTGCGCATGCTGCGGGCCCGCCGAGGCCTGACACGCCGGGCCGTGGCCCAAGCGGCGCAGGTGTCGCTGCGCCATTTGGCCAACCTAGAGTCGGGCACGGGCAACGCTTCCATATTGATATTGCTGCAAGTGGCCAATGCCTTGCAATGCCCGTTGTCTGAACTGCTCGGAGACGTGACCACGTCAAGCCCAGAGTGGCTGTTGATCCGAGAGTTGTTACAGCACCGCAGCGAGGCCGAGTTGCAACAAGCCCGCTTGGCCATGGCCCACAGCTTGGGCGAAATACCGCAGGCGGGCGAGCGGGCGAACCACATAGCCCTCATTGGCCTGCGCGGCGCGGGTAAATCCACTTTGGGGCAAACGTTGGCCCAAGACCTGGGGCGGCCTTTTGTCGAACTCAGCGCCGAGGTCGAGCGCATAGCGGGCTGCAGCATCCCAGAAATCCATGGCTTGTATGGGCCCATGGCCTACCGGCGCTACGAGCGCCAAGCGCTCGAGGAGGTGATGGCGCGCCACAGCCATGTGGTTTTGGCCACCCCAGGTGGATTGGTTTCGGACACGGCCACCTTCCAATACCTGCTCCAACATTGCTATACCGTTTGGTTGCAAGCCAGCCCGGAGGAGCACATGGCCCGGGTGGTGGCGCAGGGCGACACCCGGCCCATGGCGGCCAACCCCCAAGCCATGGAAGACTTGCGCCACATCTTGCAAGGCCGATCGGCTTTTTACGCCAAGGCAGACACCAGTCTCGACACCTCTGGTCAATCTGAGTCTGTTACCTATCAAGCCTTGCGCGATGCCTTGGGGCCGGTTTTGAAGGGATTGTAAAAAGTGCATTAAAATGCACCATATCATATAAAATGCATTATGATGCATGATTGTCTGGCGCATGTGGGCTGCGCAGACCACAACACCTGACCTGGAGACACGCGTGAATGAAACCACCGTCAATTACAAAACCCATCCGGACCAATACCGCCATTGGCGTCTGAGCTTTGATGGGCCGGTGGCCACCTTGGCCGCCAACTTTGACGAAAACGCGGGCATTCGACCGGGCTACAAGCTCAAGCTCAACAGCTATGACCTGGGGGTGGACATCGAGTTGAACGATGCACTCAACCGCATCCGTTTTGAACACCCCGAGGTGCGCACCGTGGTGCTCACCAGCGCCAAAGACAAGGTGTTTTGTTCGGGCGCCAACATATTCATGTTGGGCCTGAGCAGCCATGCCTGGAAGGTCAACTTTTGCAAGTTCACCAACGAGACGCGCAACGGCATGGAGGACGCATCACGCCACAGCGGCTTGAAGTTTTTGGCCGCCATCAACGGGGCCTGTGCCGGTGGCGGCTATGAGCTGGCGCTGGCGTGTGACGAGATCATCTTGATCGACGACCGCACCAGCGCCGTGAGCCTGCCCGAGGTGCCTTTGCTTGGCGTATTGCCCGGCACCGGCGGGCTGACCCGCGTGACCGATAAGCGCCATGTGCGCCACGATCTGGCCGATGTGTTTTGCACCAGTGTGGAAGGCGTGCGCGGGCAAAAGGCCAAAGACTGGCGCTTGGTGGACGACATCGCCAAGCCCGCCGTGTTTGCCGACAAAGTGAAACAGCGTGCTTTGCAACTGGCCGCTTTGAGCGATCGACCCACCCAAGCCCATGGGGTGACACTCAAGCCACTGGCCTGCCAGCACAGTGGCGATCACCTGCACTACACCCATGTTCGGGTGGACATCGACCGGCAACAACGCTGCGCCACCTGGACCGTTTTGGCCCCTCTAGGGGCGCAGCCGGCAGACATGACAGCCATTCAAGCCGCTGGCGACCATTGGTACCCCTTGCAAATGGCGCGCGAACTCGACGACGCCATATTGCACATGCGCACCAATGAGCCCGACATTGGGCTGTGGTTGATGCGCACCCAAGGCGACGCGGCCAGTGTGTTGGCCATGGACGACGTGCTCATGGCCCATTCATCACATTGGTTTGTGCGCGAAACCTTGGGCTTGCTCAGGCGCACCTTGAGCCGTTTGGACGTGTCCTCGCGCAGCTTGTTTGCGCTGGTCGATGAAGGCAGTTGTTTTGCTGGCACCTTGTTTGAACTGGCATTGGCCTGCGACCGCATTTACATGTTGGACCTGCCAGACAACCCCAACGCCGCACCGCGCTTGACCTTGAGCCAGGCCAACTGGGGTCACTACCCCATGTGCACCGGGCAAAGCCGATTGCAGCGTCGCTTTGACAACCAAGCTGCCCAATTGCAAGCGGTGCACGAATGCACTGGGCAAAGACTGGACGCCACACATGCACACAACTTGGGTTTGGTCACCACTGCGCCCGATGACATCGACTGGGCTGATGAGGTGCGCATCGCCATCGAAGAGCGCGTGGCCATGTCGCCCGACGCGCTCACTGGCATGGAAGCCAATTTGCGCTTCAACGGCCCCGAAAACCTCTCTACCCGCGTCTTTGGCCGCCTGACCGCGTGGCAAAACTGGATCTTCCAGCGCCCCAATGCCGTCGGTGAAAAAGGCGCCCTCAAGGTCTACGGCAAAGGCGAAAAAACAGCCTTCGACTTCAACCGCATTTAATTGGGGTCAGATTCCAATTCTTTTTCAGGAGACAACATGTCCACCATCAACTACAGCGAAAAAATTCCCAACAACGTCAACTTGGGTGACGACCGCAGCTTGCAACGCGCCTTGGAGCAGTGGCAACCCAACTTCATCAACTGGTGGGACGACATGGGCCCGGACGGCTCCCAAAACTTTGACGTGTACCTGCGCACCGCCGTCAGTGTGGACCCGCAAGGTTGGGCCCAATTTGGCCATGTGAAGATGCCCGACTACCGTTGGGGCATCTTTTTGAACGCAGCCGAGCAAGACCGCAAGATTCATTTCGGCGACCACAAAGGCGAAGACGCTTGGCAAGACGTGCCCGGCGAACACCGCGCCAATTTGCGCCGCATCATCGTCACGCAAGGCGACACCGAGCCGGCATCGGTGGAACAACAACGCCACCTGGGCCTGACCTGCCCGAGCCAATACGATCTGCGCAACCTGTTCCAGGTGAACGTGGAAGAAGGCCGCCACCTGTGGGCCATGGTGTATTTGCTGCACAAACACTTTGGTCGCGATGGCCGCGAAGAAGCCGAGGCCCTGTTGGAGCGGCGCAGCGGCCAAGTGGATAACCCGCGCATCTTGCAAGCCTTCAACGAGCAAACGCCCGATTGGCTGAGCTTTTTCATGTTCACCTATTTCACCGACCGCGACGGCAAGTTCCAGTTGTGCGCTTTGGCTGAGAGCAGTTTCGACCCATTGGCGCGCACCACCAAGTTCATGCTGACCGAAGAGGCGCACCACATGTTTGTGGGTGAGTCCGGCATCAGCCGCATCATCCAGCGCACTTGCGCAGCGATGAATGAGATGAAAACCGACGACGTGGGCAAACTGCGTGCCGCTGGTGTGATTGATTTGCCGACCTTGCAGCGCTATTTGAACTTTCACTTCAGCGTCACCATCGACTTGTTTGGCGCTGACGAATCCAGCAACGCGGCCACGTTTTATTCCACCGGCATCAAAGGCCGCTTTGAAGAAAGCAAGCGCACAGACGATCATGTGCTCAAGGGGCAGACCTACAAGGTGCTCAATGTGGTCAACGGCCAACTGGTTGAAAAAGAAGTGCCCATGCTCAACGCGTTGAACGAAGTGCTGCGCGATGATTTCATCAAAGACTCTGTGGGTGGTGTAGAGCGTTGGAATCGCGTGATCGACAAAGCAGGTTTACCCCACCGCTTGAGCGTGCCGCACAAAGCCTTTCACCGCAATATTGGCGCACTGTCTGGGGCCAAAATCGCGCCCGATGGGCGCGTGGTGTCAGAGGCCCAATGGAGCGCCAAGGTGGGTGAATGGCTGCCCACCGCTGAAGACCGTGCTTATGTGCAAAGCCTCATGGGCCGTGTGGTCGAGCCAGGCCAATTTGCCAACTGGATAGCACCACCTGCCATGGGCATCAACCGCCAGCCGGTGGACTTTGAATACGTGCGTTTCAACTAAAGTGATCTGGCATGAGCGACACAGCAGAACTGTTGCAACAACACGTCATAGACCCCGAGGTTTGCATCCGCTGCAACACCTGCGAGGCCACTTGCCCGGTGGGTGCGGTCACGCACGACAGCCGCAACTATGTGGTCGATGCAGCCAAGTGCAACCACTGCATGGCCTGTGTGCCGCCTTGCCCCACGGGTTCGATTGACCATTGGCTGCCTGTGTTGCGCAGCAAGGCCTATACCCTGGCCGAGCAATTCGGTTGGGACGAGTTGCCAGCGCCGCAAAACGAAGCCGAGTTGCAAAGCCTGGCGGCTGATTCGCCCGCTTCCGGCAGCACCGCTTTCGAAAATGCCGCCACCTCGTTGCCCGCCAGCGGCACCAGTCCTGAGAGCGTGTTGCAGACCACCACCCTGGGTGCCAGTGTGCCGCCTTGGTCTGCGGCCCACCCTTACACCAACCTGCATGGGCCAAAGAAACCGGTCAGCGCCAAAGTGGTTGGCAATATGCAGGTGAACGAACCAGGCACCGACAACGAAACCCACCACATCGTGCTGGACTTTGGGCATCTGCCATTTCCCGTGTTGGAAGGTCAGTCGGTGGGCATCATCGCCCCCGGTGTGGACGCCCACGGCAAGCCGCACCATGCACGCCAGTACTCGGTGGCCAGCCCCCGCAATGGCGAGCGACCTGGTTACAACAACCTGTCGCTCACCGTCAAACGCGTGGTGCAAGACCACCAAGGCCAGCCTGTGAAGGGTGTGGCCTCCAACCACCTGTGCGACTTGAAGCCTGGCGACAGCGTCCAGGTGATTGGCCCCTTTGGCAGCAGCTTCCTCATGCCCAATCACCCCGGCAGCCACATCGTGATGATTTGCACCGGCACAGGCAGCGCCCCCATGCGCGGCATGACCGAATGGCGCCGACGCCTCAAAGCCAGTGGCAAGTTTGAGGGTGGCAAGCTCATGCTGTTCTTTGGTGCCCGCACCCAACAAGAGTTGCCTTACTTCGGCCCTTTGCAAAAGTTACCCGCCGACTTCATCGACATCCACTTTGCGTTTTCACGCACACCCGGTGCGCCCAAGCGCTATGTGCAAGACGCCATGCGCGAAGCCGCACCGCAACTGGCCGCCTTGCTGCAAGACCCGCAAACCCACTTTTATGTGTGCGGTTTAAAGAGCATGGAAGCCGGTGTGCTCCAGGCCTTGCAAGACATCGCTGTGGGGGCGGGTTTGGACTGGGCGGCGGTGGCGGCCAGCTTGAAGCAAGAGGGCCGCTTGCAGTTGGAGACTTATTGAGTCAGTTGTGGCGGGATCATCAGCCACTCAGGCATACTCGTCGCATGAATTGGGTGTCACGCGATATGCCATATCAATCAGGCCATTGAATAAGTTGTGAAAATTTCAGTGCGCCGTATTGCGCTTTGCCAGTGACCATCCATACCGATCTGAAGGAAAAACACCGTGAACCATTGGCCCAAAATCATTCCCATCATTGGCGCTGCGTTGCTGGGCTTTTGCCTCATGACCTCTGTGACAGGTTGGATGACGTGGTTGGTGTTTGGGGTCATGATGCTGGCTGTGATCGCCTCAGTGCATCACGCTGAATTGATCGCGCATCGCATTGGTGAACCCTTTGGCACTTTGGTCTTGGCGCTGGCGGTGACGGTGATCGAAACGGCTTTGATCTTGTCCGTCATGATGACCGATGGTGAAAAAAGCGCGACTTTGCCCAGGGACACCATTTACTCGGCAGTGATGATCATTTGTAACGGTGTGGTGGGTTTGTGTTTGTTGTTGGGTGGCATGCGGCACAAAGAGCAACTTTTTCGCATCGAAGGAACGGGTTCGGGTTTTGCTGCCTTGGTCACCTTGTCTATCCTGGTGCTGATCATGCCGTTGTACACCATCAGTTCGCCCGAAGGTACCTTTACCAACCCGCAGTTGGTGTTTGTGGCGGCTTCGTCGCTGGCGCTGTGGTTGGTGTTTGTGTTTATTCAAACGATTCGCCATCGCGACTACTTTTTGCCAGCCAGCAGTGAGCAAGATGAGTCTGTCCATGCGGCACCCCCAAGCACCAGACAAGCGTGCTTCAGTTTTGCTTTCATGGTGGTTTCATTGGTCAGTGTGGTGGGCTTTGCCAAATTGCTGTCGCCAACCATCCAATCTTTGGTGACGATTTACAAAGCACCGCAGGCCACGGTGGGTATTGTGATTGCCTTGATCGTGTTGTTGCCAGAAACCTGGGCTGCTTTGCGTGCGGCAAAAGCCGACCGCTTGCAAACGAGCATGAATTTGGCCATCGGCTCTGCCTTGGCCAGCATAGGGTTGACGATTCCTCTGGTGGTCGTTTATTGCGTGGTGTACCAATTTGAATTGATGTTGGGCCTGGACATGAAGGAGGTGGTGTTGTTGTGTCTGACCTTTTTGGTGGGTTCCATCACTTTGGGTTCTGGGCGAACCAATGTGATGCAAGGGGCTATACACCTGGTTTTGTTTTGTGCTTTTTTGTTTTTAACGCTGGTGCCGTGACCCCATTGAAGGCATCGAAGCGCAAACAACTAGGGCGCTGGCATCAAATAGCTTTGAAACACGCCCACGTGCACAAAAGCCTCATCGGCCGCATGGGGCCATAACTCGGTGCTTTTGAACCGCACATCAAAAGTTGGTTCGTCCTCAGCGCTCAAGTCATGGGCATGGGCGTCAGGAAAGGGGTAGGCCGGTGAAATGTGCACCACCACCCCGGTTTTGCCACGGATGTAGCCGGGCATGCGCACATGGCCGTTCACATGATCGTTGCGCACCTGCACCCGATCGCCGATGTCAAAAAATTGTCGGCCAGATTCGTTGCTGCGACCAGGCCCCAAAGGCAAGGCCAATGGAAATGCTCCCCCAGCGCGTTGCACCAAGTCTGTCAGGCTGACCACGCCTTTTTCAACACACAGCGTGGCCAAACTGGTGAGGGTACGCTCGTAATAGCCCGCGCTCATGTAGTGGCGCGGGGCCATGCGTTCGATGGCGTGGCGGTATTCGTCCATGTTGAAAATACCCGCTCGCACGGCCACTCCGTACAAGGCGTTGATGCGCTTTTCCCAGTCTTCGTGGAACACCGCTGCATTGGCGTTGTGCACCACCGGCCCAAAGCCTTGTTTGCCACCGAGGTCGTGCACGCCGTCCATGGGGCTTACAACCGGGCCACGCCAATCATGGCGTCTTTGGTCACAATGTCCGCCAACTGTTCTTGGCTCCAACCCTGGGTGTGGGCAGGCCGCAGTGGCAGCACCATGTAGCGGGTGTCGGCGGTGGTGTCCCACACACGCAGCTCCATGTCGTGGGGCAAGTCCAGGCCCATCTCGCGCAACACGGTGCGCGACTCGCGCACGATGCGGGCACGGTATGCCAAGTCTTTGTACCAGTCGGGTGGCAGCCCTGTCACGGTGAAGGCCGTGCAAGAGCACAAGGTACAGCAAATCACGTTGTGCAGCGAAGCTGTGTTCTCCAGCACCACCAAGTGGCGGTGGTGAGGTGGCATCTCGATGCCCAGTTCGGCCACAGCGGCCTTGCCGTTGCGCAGCAAGCGTTGGCGGTAGGCGTCGTCGACCCAAGCCTTGGCCACCACGCGCGCGCCACGCTCGGGCAACCAAACCTCCTCAGCGTTGTGAACACCTTGGGCAATGCCTGCGCTGGCATCAATGCCCTGCGCTTGCAAGGCCGCTTCAATGGCGGCGGCGCGTTGGTGCAGCGGTGCAATGGGGGGGGTGCTGGGTGGCAGCATGCTGGTGTGGGCAAGTTGTAAAAGGTTGAGCCAGTATAAAAGAGCGCACTGCGCAAGGCATTGAGCGGTGCGTCAGGGGGCGTGGATTGGGACAAAGGGTTTACCCTCTGACGCAATAGAAATAATGGTTTGATACTGATTTTTGAGCTTCACATCAGTGTCACTTTGTGGCAAATACAGTTCGCCACATGAACGTGCATTGCACAACATACACATAAACAAGAGGACTTCATGAGACAAGTTATTTTCAACCACGTCAAAATTTCCAAGGCTGTATTGGCCGTGTGCTTGGGGCTTGCCAGTGCCTTGGCCAGCGGCCAAGACACCATCAAACTGGGGGTCATCACGGACCGCATTGGTCCTGCGAAACCTTGGTCCGAGCCCATCACATTGGGCGCGTCATATGCGGTCAGGGAACTCAACGCCAAGGGTGGGTTGCTGGGCAAAAAAGTCGAACTTTTGATTGAAGACGACCAAGGCAAACCCGACGTTTCAGCAGCGGTGGCCCGCAAGTTGGATGACGCGGGTGTGAGTTTCATCATATCGACCACCAACACCCCGGCGGCCCTGCAATCGCAAACCGTTACGCTCGAATCAAAGACCCCCCACCTGGCGCCGTCTTTGACCGTGGACACCTTGACCACACAAATTCAAAACCCCAACTTTTGGCAAACCGGCCCATTGGCATCGACCCAAATAGCGACCTTGCTGGCCTATGCACGCAATAAAAACTATAAGCGGGTCACCATCCTCACAGACAACTCTGCCATCAGCCGTGCCACCGCAGTGGCTTTCAAGACAGAACTTGAAAAGAACAACATCCAAGTGGCCAGCGAAGAGATGGTTCCGGCGGGCGCCACATCGGCCGAGGCACAAATGCAAAAAGTGCGGCAGGTCAACCCGGATGCGATATTTTTAGCTTCCATCCTGACCTCTGAAAACCTGCTCATCCTCAGGGCCTACCGGCAGAGCGGCATGAAAACCCCCATATTGGCCAACTACAACTTGGCCGTACCCATTTACATGACCATCGCCAAAGGTTTGCTCAATGGCATCGTGTTCGTCGATGCGTGGGACCCGGCCAAACCCAATGTTCAAAAGTTTTTGGCCGACTACAAAAAAGACACTGGGACCGAAGGGCAGAGCCAACAGGGATATGGCTATGACGGCGTGATGATGGCGGCCGATGCCATCCGACGCGCTGGCAGCACCGACAAGCAAAAGGTCAGGGTGGCGATGCAGGCAACGCGTGGTTACCAAGGTGTTTTGGGCAGCGACAAAGCCGTGTATGGATTTGCCGATGGGCGTCGCACTGGCTTTGACCCAGAGGGCATTGTGGTGCGTGTGTATGAGGGCGATCAGCAAGGCAAGGTCGTGCACGCTGGTACCAAGTGATGTGCTTTGTGCCCAATACCGCCAACACAATTGACTGAACAACACGGGAGTTGAACATGGATAAATTTGTTCCCATTGAAGGATTGCATCACTGGGCATACCGTTGTCGCGATGCGGAAGAGACACGCCACTTTTACGAAGATATATTGGGTCTGCCCCTGATCCACTTTATCCGTGCGGACAATTACGTTGGTACCACCGGTGACCATGTTGACGTTTATTGCCACCTGTTCTTTGAAATGGCTGACAAAAGTTGCGTTGCATTTTTCGACCTGGGTGACGATGTCATCTCCGAGCCTTCAGCCAATACCCCACGTTGGTGCAACCACATGGCGCTCAAGGTCAAGTCCTTGGCCGACCTTGAAAAAGCCCATGCACGACTGGAGGCCGAAGGCTATGAAGTGGTCGGCCCACTCGATCACGATGGCTATGTCCGTTCCATTTACTTTTTTGACCCCAACGGCGCACGCATGGAGTTGACCACCGAGACGGCCAGTGCGGAAAAGCTGGCGCAATACCGCCAAAAAGCGCGCGGCCTGTGCGATGCATGGACCTTGGAAAAAAGAAAGAAAAAGGCCATGCAAATGGCCACCGCCTGATTGCAGCAGGTGGCAGCTGTGTGAGCAGTTGGCACGCCCACATGCCTGAACCGCAATACCGAAGCACATGGACCGACATCATGGCGGTCGCATTCGTGCAAGGCTATGTGAGCGTCAATGGATTGCGCACGAGGTATCTGCAGGCAGGCAACAAATCCGATCCTGCCGTGGTGCTATTGCATGGCACCGGCGCCAACTGGGAAATTTTTTCGCCCAATATTGCCGCCATTTCGAACCAATTTCATTGCTTGACCCTTGATCTGCTCGGGCACGGACTGACCGACAAACCAGCGGGCGCGCGCGAGATTGCCGACTACATCCAGCATCTTGTGGGCTTCCTTGACCTGATGGGCGTCAAAAAGGCGTCTTTCATTGGGACTTCATTGGGGGCATGGATCGCAGCGCGCATGGCTTTGCAGTACCCAGAACGGGTTGAGAAAATTGTCCTTTTGTCACCGGGTGGTTTGGCCGCAGATTTACCCACCATGCAGTCCATCTTCTCGGTGCGCAAAAAAGCGGTGGAAGACCCCAGTTGGGACAACATCGCCGCTGTGCTCAAGAGCGTGATTTTCAAAGCCCACAACGTCACGCCCGATATGGTGGCCGTGCGCCAAGCCATCTACCAACAACCATCGATGCGTGCTGCAATGGCCAGCATCCTCGCTTTGCAAGATCCAATCATTCGTGCGCGAAACCTGATATCGCGGGAGGAGTTTTCTTCCATCACGTGCCCAACCCTGGTCATTGCATCCTCTGACGATGTGGATGTCTTTGTCAGCAGCGCCTATACCTTGGGCGAGATCATCCCTGGAGCGCAGTTGATCGAAATGCAAGGTGTGGGCCATATGCCGCAATTTGAAGATCCTTCAACATTTAATCAGCATGCGCTGGCCTTTTTAAACCAGTGAGCACAAGGCCACGGGAAATACCCTAGCAAGGTTTGGGCTTTTGAAGATTAGCATGGCTTCATGAAAAAAACGGCGCATACAAACACGCATTCCTTGAGCGGACTGGAAGGCTTAGGTCAAGCGGATGCTTTGGAAAGCAGCAGGATCATGGGTGTGGTGTTATCGCTTGCTGGCGAGGTTTTTGTTCTTAAGGCAGAAGTCAAGCGCTTGCAATATGCGCTTAAAAAATCCAATCATTTGAATGAAGCTGAGCTTTTAGAGGTTGAACAATCAAAAGACTTTGGTGCATGGTTTAAGCAAGAGCAACAAGTCTTCGGTGAAACACTGATGCGACCATTCGTGTCGCCTGATGACGTTGACAACGTCAGCCACTTGATGCGCAATGACAAATAAAGGCATCGATATCATGGGTGATGCATTGCCTTCTCGCGCTTGGAAAGACAGCTTTGAAGCAAGAATGTTTCAAGGATATATCGCAGGCTTAAAAGCTTATTGGGGTGGGGAGTTATATCGACAAGTGGTCTCGCAGGCCACTTCTTTGCCTGTGAGCGAAATGGCAGAGCTGGAAGAGGCCATGAAACCCCATGTGGCATACAGGTTATATGCTTGGCTGGAAAGAAGGCTTCAGCAATTAAAGTGGAATGGACGATGGGGATTTTCTACCCTTGTATCAGAACAGAAAGAAGCATTAGATGGGCTGATTGCAAAAGCACCATCTGACCCGCACGGCAACTTGATATTGAATGCGGATTTAAAAATTCCCAAATATGTGCTCGAAACAAGCACGCACCAGCAAAAAGGTGGGCTTTGGGCAGAAGCCACCAATGCATATGCATTGGCCTGGTATACAACGGGCTTGTCTTTTTCGGGAACGAACCCCGATGAACTCGTTGATTGGTATGCTGCATTGGTCAAGCAAGCCTGTACCGATTGCGAGTTGGTTCCGCATGTCATTATTGACATGGGGTGCACGGGTGGCCGCTCCACCAGGGCGATCAAACGAGCATTACCAGATGCTGAATTGATTGGCTGTGATGTGTGCGATGGTCCGCTCAGGCATGGATATCTGAGATCGAGCGAAGAGCGTTGTGCGGTAACGCTGGCGCAGTGGTCTGCAGAGGATTTGGGTGTCGCGGACCAAAGTACGGATGTGGTCACATCACATTGGCTGTATCACGAGATGCCGCCATCTGCCATAAGGGCTTCCATTGCCGAAGCGCAACGTGTCTTAAAGCCAGGCGGGTTGTTTTTGGCTTATGACATGTTCATGGTCCCTGGTGGACTGGTGGGTGAATGGTTGCACAGCGGGTATGCCGCAAGGAACAACGAACCCTACGCGCATACTTTAATTCATGTTGACTTTAAAAAAGAACTTGAATCCATGGGATTCACGAATGTGAAAATAGAACTGACCAGTCCTCAATATGCAAGTGCTGGCATGCCTGATCAGTTGCCCACAAAGCGTCTCCACTATATGAGTTTTATATCTGCCCGATTGGAATGCGTCAAATGAAGAAACTGTTTTTTACACTCATTGTTTTTCTTGCTGGCTTTGCGGTCAACATTTCGTTTGCACAACCTTATCCATCTAAACCCATCCGCTTGGTCGTTCCTTTCCCGCCGGGGGGACCAACCGATCTATTGGCACGCGCCATCGGACAAAAGCTTCAAGAGCGAATCGGCCAATCGGTGATCATTGATAACAAGCCAGGCGCCAGCACCATCATTGGGGTAGATGCGGTGGTTAAATCGCCTGCTGATGGGTATACCTTGCTGCTTGGCTCCAATAGCCTGGCCTTGAACCGGTTTCTCATACTCAAAATGCCATACGACATTGATCGCGATATCGCCCCGGTGATTTTGTTGACCAAAATATCCAATGCGCTTGTCGTGCACCCTTCGCTGCCCGTCAAAGATTTGAAAGAGTTCATTGCGTACGCAAAAGCCAATCCGGGGAAAATCACCTATGCTTCAACGGGCAATGGAACGGCGACACACCTTTTTGGTGAAATGTTCGCGAGTATGACGGGCATTGATATGACGCATGTGCCTTACAAAGGCACCGCACCGGCATTGAATGATCTGCTGTCTGGTCAAGTGACCTCGATGTTTGATAGCCTCACCTCGGTCATTCCGAATGTCAGGGCGGGCAAGGTCAGATTAATTGGATTGACAAACTCTAAACGTGCCATGTTTGCACCAGAAATGCCCACGCTCAGTGAGTTGGGTTTGCCTGACTATGAGGCGATAGGCTGGTTTGGTATTGCTGCCCCTGCCAAGGTTCCGGCAGAAGTCATCAATAAACTTAATTTCGAAATTAATGCAATATTGCAAACACCAGAGATGGCGACGAAATTGAGTCAATTGGGGGGAGAAGTGGCCGGTGGGTCAACAGATGATTTCAAATTATTCATTCAATCAGAAGCCAAAAAGTGGGGGCGCGTGATTCAGAATGCAAAAATTAAGATGGAATAAGAGAGACTTTTTTTCCATTGGCTTTCCTGTCCGAATGAGCATCTTTCCGTAAAACATATGGCCGCTTCAAAAGTCATCATCGACGCGCTTTTAAACATTTTTCCCGGTGATCAAGTCGATCTTTCGGGTGAATCTTTAAAGCTGAATCAGTCAGATGTGTTTTTTACGGCCATGGCGCCCCCGGTCGCTGTTGTTTTTCCAACAGCGGTCGCACAGGTTCAAGACCTGATTAAATCTGCAGGTGAAGTTGGCTTCTCCATAGCCCCCAAAGGGGCAGGTCTGTCATACAGTGACGGCTACATACCCCATAACGCGCACACGGTCATCGTGGACATGTGCAAGTTGAACCAAATCATGGAGATCAATGAACGTGATCGCTATGTCACGGTTCAACCCGGTGTGACTTGGGAGCAATTGCATGACGCTCTCGCAAAAACCGGGTTGCGCACCCCATTTTGGGGGACCTTTTCAGGGAAATATGCAACGATAGGTGGTGCGGTGTCGCAAGGGGCTAAGTTTTTTGGCTCTGGCAATCAAGGCAGTGTCGCTGAATCAGTTCTCAGCCTTGACGTGGTCATAGGCGATGGGTCGTTGGTGAGCACAGGTTCCGCCGCTACACCACACAATCCGAGCCCGTTTTATCGGTACTATGGACCTGACTTGACGGGCTTGTTCCTTGGCGATTGTGGTGCGTATGGCATAAAAACGCGCTTGACACTGCAGTTGATCCCCGCGCCACAAAGCATCAAAACGGCTTCGTTTTCATTCCAATCGGCAGCCGACATGATTGGAGCCATGACAGAAATTGGTGCGCAAAAGTTGGCATCGGAGTGCTTTGCCTTGGATCCTTTTTTGGTCAATTTGCGCATGAAGTTCGAGGGCTTGGGCGAAGACCTTGAAAGTCTCCAAAAAGTTTTTGCCGCACAGCGATCCTTGGTGTCTGGCATCACTGAATTGGCCAGCATGGCCTTGCACGGACGCAGATTCATAAAATCCGTCGGCTTTTTGATGAGTGCTGTGACTGAAGGCGGTGATACTTCAGAGGCCGACACAAAAATGGCGAAAGTCTTGTCCATTGTCAAGCGCCACACTGGCTCTGAGGTGCCCAATAGTTTGCCCAAAGTCATAAGGGCATCACCCTTTAGAAAAATAAATAGGCTTCTAGGCCCGCAGGGCGAACGAATTGTTTGGTTTCATGCCATGGTTCCCAATTCCCGGGCCATTGATTTATATCTTGAAACTGAAAAAGTTTTTGATTTGTATGCTTCGGAAATAGAAGCCTTTAAGCTCAGGTATGGTTATTTGATCAGTGTCAATGGCCCCAGTACGTTTGGCCTCGAGCCCATCATTTATTTTCAAGGCCAGGCCCTGCCAATTCACACCCGTTATATCGACCCCGAACATTTTGAAAAGCTACCGAAATACCCTCATTCAGCCGATGCTTTGCAAGCGGTTTTCAAGATACGCGAAGCAATTATTGGCAAGTGGTCAGAGTTGGGGGCCACTCATCTGCAAATCGGAAGAACCTACCCTTACCTCTCAACCAGAACCGATGGCAGTCGATCGGTGTTGAACGCCATCAAGTTAATGTTCGACCCACTTGGGATATTCAATCCGGGTGTTCTTGAAAAGTAAGCTCATAACGCTGAGATCCGCAATATGGACATGGGTTGAAGTGCTGCGAAGCTGTCGGCATGGTCAGAAACTCAGGCGACCGGTTGACACACATCCACCCAAACCCCTTGCGTGACTTGTGCCAGCAAAGTCACGGATATGCACACCGCGCTGTTGACCGAACCAGCTGCAGGCAGCACCTCTTCGTAGGATTTGAGCGATATGTCCAGGTAAATGGGCAGGGGTTTGGCCAATCCAAAAGGACACACGCCGCCCACGGGGTGACCGGTGATCTCGGCCACCACTTCGGTCGCGAGCATCTTGCCCTTGCCCAATGCCGTTTTGAATTTCGCGTTGTCGATGCGGGCGTCGCCGCGCGCCACCAACAATATCTCTCGGCCATCGGCCAATTTGAAGGCCAATGTCTTGGCAATGCGACCAGGCTCCACGCCATGGGCAGCAGCGGCCAAGGCCACGGTGGCGGTGTTGGCCTCGGTTTCTAAGATTGGCACATCCAGTTGAAGTGCTTGAAAAAACGCTCTGACGGAATTCAGACTCATGCCCATCGTCCTTGCTGCTTGGGGGCTGCGATGATAGCCATGCCCAGCGGTCCATGGCACACGGCGGAGATCGGGTTAGCATCACAGTCCATATGAAACCTGTCTCTCTGGGCTCCCCCGACCAATTGCGCGACAGTGTGCGGCGTGCGCGCAAGCAACCCAAGGGCCGCCAGCCCGAGGTGTCCGCCTTGGACGCAGTGCAAGCGGTATTGGGGCCGCGCCCTGCCGATGGGCATCGACGAGATTTACTGATCGAGCATTTGCACGCATTGCAAGACAACCATGGGGCTTTGCACAAGTCGCACTTGGTGGCTTTGGCCCATGAGATGCGCATGGGCTTGTCACAGGTTTATGAGGTGGCGAGTTTTTATCACCACTTTTTGATTCTTGAAGATGGTCAAACACCACCACATCTGACTGTGCGGGTGTGCGATGGCCTGTCGTGCAGCTTGGCCGGTGCACAGGTCTTGATCACCCAGTTGCAAGCCGCAGTGGCCGATCGTGTGCGTGTGGCGCCCGCGCCCTGTGTGGGTCGCTGCGAAAGTGCCCCCGTGGCCGTGGTGCACCAACGTGCCATCGGCGAGGCCACCCTTGCTGATGTGCAGGCCTGCCTGTCGGCGGGTCATTCGTCTATTGGGTCAACGCCAACCCAGTCTGCAACTGTCAAAGCCTGGCCAACAGCACCCAGCGCTTGGTGTGAGCCAATCCACCCCCAAGGGGTTGGCATGGCGGCCTACATTGACGCGGGCGGATACCAATGCTTGGTCGATGTGGTGACCGCGCGGGTGCCGCCCCAAGAGGTATTGCAAACCATGGAGGCCTCGGGCTTGAGGGGCTTGGGTGGGGCCGGCTTTCCCATGGGGCGCAAATGGCGCATCGTGCGCGATCAGCCGGGACCGCGTTTGTTGGCGGTGAACATTGACGAAGGCGAACCAGGCACCTTCAAAGACCGCACCTACCTGGAGCGCGACCCCCATCGGTTTTTGGAGGGCATGCTCATTGCTGCGCATGTGGTGGGTTGCGAGCGCATTTACATTTACCTGCGTGACGAGTACCACGGCTGCCGCGCCACCTTGGCCCAGGCCCTGAGCGAGTTGCAGGCACAGCCCCCTTGCACGTTGCCCACCATCGAATTGCGCCGTGGCGCGGGGGCGTACATCTGCGGCGAAGAATCGGCCATGCTCGAGAGCATTGAAGGGCGTCGCGGTGAGCCGCGATTGCGCCCGCCCTACATTGCAGAAAAAGGCCTGTGGGGCTTGCCCACCTTGGCCCACAACTTTGAAACCCTTTATTGGGTGCGCGACATTGTTCAACACGGTGCCGCGCATTTCAGCCAACAAGGTCGGCAAGGGCGACATGGCTGGCGCTCTTTCAGCGTGAGCGGGCGGGTGCGCGAGCCCGGCGTCAAGCTCGCCCCCGCGGGCATCACGCTGCGCGAGTTGATTGACGAGCACTGTGGTGGCATGGCCCCTGGCCATGATTTGTACGCCTATTTACCTGGGGGTGCCTCTGGCGGTATCTTGCCGGCCAGTTTGGCCGATGTGCCCTTGGACTTTGACACCTTGCAGCCGCACGGCTGCTTCATTGGGTCGGCCGCCGTGGTGGTCTTGGGCCACCTGGACCGTGCCCGCGATGCCGCATGGAATGTGATGCGGTTTTTTGCCGACGAAAGCTGTGGTCAGTGCACGCCATGTCGGGTGGGCACAGCCAAGGCCGCGGCCTTGATGCAAGCCGATGTGTGGGACGCGACCACCTTGCAAGACCTGGCCCACGTGATGGGCGACGCCTCCATTTGTGGATTGGGCCAAGCTGCCCCCAACCCCATTGCATGCGTGTTGCGCTACTTCCCCCATGAGGTGGGGGCCAGCCCCGATGGGTTGCCATGAACAAACCCATCGATTTCGAACTCAACGGCTTGGCCGTGCAAGCCGCTCATGGCGAAACCTTGTGGGAGGTGGCGCAGCGCCAGGGCTTGAACATCCCTCACCTGTGCCATAAGCCAGGCTACCGGCCGGATGGCAATTGCCGCGCTTGCGTAGTGGAAGTCAAAGGCGAGCGCACTTTGGCGGCAAGTTGCTGTCGCGCCCCGCAACCCGGTATGGTGGTGCAAACCGACAGCGAGCGGGCCGTGAAAAGCCGCTACTTGGTGATGGAGTTGTTGTTGGCCGACCGACCTGACAGCGGTGCGCAATGGGTCAACAGCGATGCCCAATTGCCCCATGGCGAACTCAGTCAGTGGGCCCGCGACATGGGCGTTGCGGTGCGCCCGGCTTTGCAAGCCTTGCGTGACCACGCGCCCAACGATGAACATGGCGTGGCATGGCGCGATACATCGCACCCGGCGATGGCCGTCGATTTGTCGGCCTGCATCCAATGCGACCGCTGTGTGCGCGCTTGTGGCGAGGTGCAGGTCAATCAAGTCATTGGGGTACAGGGCAGGGGCCAAGCATCGCGCATCGTGTTTGACTTGGCCGACCCGATGGGGGAGAGCACCTGCGTGGCCTGCGGCGAATGCGTGCAAGCTTGCCCCACAGGCGCGCTCAGTGCCAAATCACAAGTGGGTGACCAAGCGCTCGACAGGCAGGTGGATTCGGTGTGCCCGTTTTGTGGCGTGGGGTGCTTGCTCACCTACGACGTGAAGGACGAGCGGATCGTCAAAGTGCAAGGCCGCGCAGGACCGGCCAACGAAGACCGCTTGTGCGTCAAAGGGCGCTTTGGTTTTGATTACGCCCACCATCCCGATCGGCTCACCACACCATGGGTGCGCAAAGCCGGTGTGCCCAAAGGGGTGGACCTGAACCGCGACCCCAGCCGCTGGGCCGAGGTGTTTCGCCCTGCGACATGGGACGAAGCTTTGGATGTGGCCGCTCAAGGTTTGTCACGCTTGCGCCAACAGCACGGATCCAAAAGTTTGGCCGGATTTGGCTCGGCCAAGGGCAGCAACGAAGAAGCCTATTTGTTTCAAAAACTGGTGCGAACCGGCTTTGGCAGCAACAACGTCGACCACTGCACGCGCTTGTGCCACGCCTCCAGCGTGGCGGCCTTGCTCGAGGGCGTGGGCTCGGGTGCGGTGAGCAACCCAGTGCGCGATGTCGCGCATGCCGAGTTGATTGTGGTGATCGGAGCCAACCCCAGTGCCAACCACCCGGTGGCAGCCACCTGGATCAAAAACGCGGTGGAACGCGGTGCGCGGTTGGTGGTGTTGGACCCGCGCCGCACCGACTTGGCGCGCCACGCTTGGCGCCATTTGGCCTTCAAGCCCGACACCGATGTGGCCTTGCTCAACGCCTTGCTCCACATCATCGTCACCGAAGCGTGGGTCAACCAAGACTTTGTGCAATCGCGCACCCGAGATTTTGAGGCGCTTCAAACCCATGTGCAGGCCTTTGCGCCTGAGCGCATGGCACCCATTTGTGGCATCGACGTGGCCACCTTGCGCGAAGTGGCGCATGCCTATGCCCATTCGCCAGCGGCCATGGTGCTGTGGGGCATGGGGGTGAGCCAGCACGTGCATGGCACGGACAATGTGCGTTGCCTGATTGCCTTGGCCAGCATCACGGGGCAAATAGGCCGACCGGGTACGGGCTTGCACCCTTTGCGCGGGCAAAACAATGTGCAAGGCGCCAGCGACGCAGGCCTCATTCCCATGATGCTGCCCAACTACCAGCGGGTGAGTGACCCGCTGGCCTTGAAATGGTTTGAACAATTTTGGGGCCAACCGCTCGATGCCCAACCGGGTTACACGGTGGTCGAGATCATGGACAAGGCCCTGGCCGATGATGGCGACCCGCACAAAGTGCGGGGCATGTACATCATGGGCGAAAACCCGGCGATGAGCGATCCAGACTTGAACCATGCCCGCGCTGCTCTGGCCGCGTTAGAGCATTTGGTGGTGCAAGACATCTTCTTGACCGAAACCGCATGGATGGCCGATGTGGTTTTGCCCGCCAGTGCTTGGCCCGAAAAAATGGGCACCGTGACCAACACCGACCGCATGGTGCAAATGGGCCGCCCCGCTTTGTCACCGCCTGGGCAAGCCCAGTTGGATTTGTGGATCATTGAGCAAATGGCCCAGCGCATGGGTTTGGATTGGCACTACCCCGGCGAGTACGCGGGCGTGGCCGCTGTGTATGAAGAAATGCGCCAAGCCATGCACGGGGTCATTGCGGGTATTTCGTGGCAGCGTTTATGGGACGCGTCCAGCGTCACCTATCCGTGCTTGAGCGATACCGACCCGGGTCAGCCCATGGTGTTTGAACACGACTTCCCCACACCCGATGGAAGGGTCAAGCTGGTGCCGGCCGAGCTCATTTCGGCCAACGAATTGCCCGACGCCGAGCACCCCTTTGTGCTCATCACAGGACGCCAACTCGAACACTGGCACACCGGCAGCATGACACGCCGCTCCCAGGTGCTCGACGCGATTGAACCCGAGGCCACGCTGTTGATGTGCGCCGCTGATATGTTGCACTTGGGCATCCAAGCCGGTGACATGGTTCAGGTGCGTTCACGCCGGGGTGCGTTGCTGGTGCGTGTGCGCCAAGACGAGGGCACACCAGCGGGCACGGTGTTCTTGCCATTTGCATACCGCGAGGCCGCAGCCAATTTGCTCACCAACGCCGCGCTTGATCCGGTGGGCAAAATACCTGAGTTAAAGTTTTGTGCCGTGCAGGTCGTTGCCCACCACGACACCGCTGTCTGAAACCCCGTCTTTATCCACCCCTGCCATGCCCCATCCCACTGCCTTGAACATGCTCGCCAACCACTTGAGCAAATGCTTGCGTGGCCTTATGGTTGGTGGGGCTGCTTGTTGGGTCAGTCTGTTGTGGCCCCAAGCTGTGGGGGCCCAAAATGTTGCGGCTTGGGACGGTTTGACCGAGCAATTGGTGTCGGTCGAACTGGCCCCTGGGGTGCGCCAAGACGGGGTGCTGTCCGTGCGCAGTGGTGCCCCAAACCCAGATGTGTTGGCCGTGTTGCTGATTGGGCACCCATCGGTGTTGAGGCCGGTGGTGAGTGATCAACACATGGTGTCATCTCGCCTAGAGGGCAATTTCCTCGTGCGCTCTAGGCGTTATTTGGCCGACGAGCGCATTGCCATGTTATTGGTGGACTGCCGCAGCGACAGTGGCGACGAATGTTCAGCCAAATACCAGGCTTCGATCAACCGGCAAACGGATGTGGCCATGTTGATCAATGTGGTGCGCCAGCAGATGCCCAGCATCCAAAAGGTGTGGCTGGTCTCCACCAGCATGGGCAGCATCTCCAGTGCCTTCATGCCGATGCATAGCAAAGGGGTTTATGCCGGTGCGATCCACACCGCAAGCATCACAGAGCCCTACGCGGCCTACTCATACCGCGAGTTGGGTGGTTTTGATTACAGCCAAATCGGGGGTGTGCAAGCCTTTGTGCACCACCAAAATGACCCTTGCCCGATGACCACCCATGCGGGCGCGGCACGATTGGCACAAAAATTCAATATTCCTTTGGTGACGGTGCATGGGGGCAGTGGATTCCAAGGCCACCCATGCCGGGCCTTCAGTGAGCACGGGTTTCGCGGCAAAGAGCGCGAGGTCATGCAGCACATAGGCCAGATCCTCAAGACTGGCCAAGCCAGCAACGCCGAATTGCGCTGAACCACCCGTGGCCGCAACCCCGACCTTGACCACCAGCGTATTGATGCGCCGCGAGCGCGTGCCCGGGCCCATGGCCAAGTGGCAAGCATGGCGCTGGGTGTTGCACGATGTGGTGCTGCAAGAGCCGACCCACAGCGGAGAGGTGCGCATGTTGCGCGACAGCGATGACGTGCAAATTTGGCTGCACCCTGGCTTTGAAGTGAGCTTGCACCGCGACGACGCCGAAGGCTATTACCTCAATGCCACCTCGCCCCGGCCATGCTGGTTTGTGCTGTGGCGCATGCCAGAGGAGGCCACCGTGTGTGACGAGCCGGTGGCGATGCCCACCATGGTCAGCCTGAGTTACCACGATGCAGGGCGATGGCTCGATGCCCAAGAAAGCGTTGAGCAAGTCGCAGCCCCCGACACAGTGATCGCTTGGATGAGCGAGTTTGCCCAAAGCCATTGGGTGACCGAAGGCAAGAAACGCCAACGCCCCGAAAGCTTTCGGGGTTTGCAAGACCGCTTTGGCAATCCCGCATCGGTGAGCACCGACAAAACCCGCAAAGGCTGACGGCATGGCCCACGCTTTAATATCGCGCCATGTCTGATGATGGTTTTTTGCAGCGGTGGTCCAAGCGCAAATCTTTGCAGCGTGACAACGCGCCCGATTCGCCCCAAGAGCCCAGCCTCACTTCGATCCCCCTGGCCCCGATGCCACCGGCTGAGCGCAAAGCCCAAGATGGTGGCCCACCAAATGCAGCACTGCAAGAGCGCACGGCGCCAAGCACTGACGGTGAGCCGACCCAAGGGCACGCCACACCCAAACCACCACCGAGCTTGGCCGATACCCAAGCGCTCACGCCTGAATCGGATTTCCGCCCCTTCATGGGTCAAGGCGTGACCCCTGAGGTGAAAAATGCCGCCATGAAAAAACTGTTTGCCGACCCACACTTCAATGTGATGGACCGCATGGACATTTACATCGACGATTACAGCCAGCCCGACCCCTTGCCTCTGGCCATGTTGCGGCAAATGAATGGAGCCAAATTTTTAAACCTCTTTGAGGACGAGGAAAAGGCTGA
>Ga0114977_10000214_pt1 | contig 38146 bp, 36 predicted proteins | sample S_130805_MF_Meta_FD_87026 | JGI IMG/M metagenome (GOLD analysis project Ga0114977, IMG submission 87026) | Freshwater microbial communities from Lake Simoncouche, Canada to study carbon cycling - S_130805_MF_MetaG | ecosystem: Environmental > Aquatic > Freshwater > Lake | place: Lake...
CCAGACCGGCGCGGGGTGTATTGTGGCACCATCGGTTATATTGGTTTCGACGGTAATATGGATACCAATATAGCAATTCGCACTTTGGTGTATGCCGAGGGGGAAATTCAGGGTTGGGCTGGCGGTGGTATCGTTGCTGATTCTCAATGTGCGGCCGAATATCAAGAAACGCTAGACAAAGCGAGTGCAATATTGAATGTGTTGCAGCATTTTGGTGGTCAGCGTGCGTGGTGAAATCGATTCGCATATCAGCTTGGTTATCCGCGAACGCAGGCTATAATGTCGCCCAGTAATTATATTATTGGCACTTTATTTTAATAAACCAACTGTCGATAATCGGAGTAATTGAGTCGTCTGTTTTTAGGATTAACTAAGGGATTTCATGTTATTTGATCGTCGAATCAAATTAATTTTCAGCCTGGTGCTAGCGATGCTGGTGTTGCCAAGCGCATACGCGGTTAATATTGGTGAGGTGCAGGTGCAAAGTCGTTGGGGTGAGCCCTTGCGAGCACAGGTCGAATTACGCGTGAACGCCGGTGAGCTAATAGAAGAGTCTTGTTTGTCATTGACGGTGCCTGATGTACAAGGTGATGATTTGTTGGTTTATCTGACGCGAGCAGTGTTGGGTATTAAGCGGGAGGCAGGTCGTCAAATTGTGACGATTAATACTAGCCAGCCATTTAAAGAAATGTTTGCCAAAATTCAGCTGCAGGTGAAGTGTGCGAATAGTGGCGGCATGAACAAGGTGCTGACGATTTTGCCTGACTTAGGAGCTGCTGAAAGCGTTGCAGTTAACGAAATAAATGTCCCGATCACTCAGCTGGAAAACGGCCATGCTGAAACGGTGCTGCCCGCCACTGACAACTCAATTTCCCCGACATTGGTGCCAGCTAAGGCCGCTGTTGCAAATGTTCACAAGAAAAAATCATCGACTCCGAACAAGCCTAAAACCGCCGCGAAATCGACTTTGCAGGTGTCCTCCGCTAAGTTAGATCTGGCGAAATTGGCAAAAGCAGGCGGTGACAAAAACGCTTTGCAAGCCAAACTCAAAGAGTTAAATACGGACGATCAAATTGCGGCAATGTTGGCCATGCAAAATGAAATGCAGCTGCTACGTAATGAGCTGAATGAGATGAAAGCAAAGTTGCAGTCTTTGCCAGCGAGACCTGCCATCGCAGCATCTGTTGTGCCAATTGCTGCCCCGCCTGTTGTTGCAGTATCGTCATTTGAATTTGGCACGTCATTTTGGTTGAGCAGTTTGAGCGGCCTGCTGTTGTTGGGTTTGTTGGGCTGGCGATATTTCGAACGTAAAAAAAATGATGCAATGGCAGCGCAAGAAGCGGTCGATGGTTATGCCAACTGGCAACAGGCACCAGCGGTTGTTGCGACATCTCCTGTGCCGGCTAGTGTTGCGCTTGAGTCGGCGCCAAGTGAGGTAACGCAAAAAATTTCAGCTTATGCCCCGAATCATGTTGAGGCGTCTGAGGCTGATTTGCTGATGGAAGAAGCTCAGTTATACGCCGCACATAATCGTCCGCAAAAAGCGATAGAAATGTTGAGTGAGTTGATTGAAGCGTATCCGGAAAAAATGGAGGTGTGGTTGGCGCTATTGACCAATTATGCGGTTTTACGTGATGTGGCATCCTTTGCCAAATTAGCGCACCGATTGCAATTGGCGACGCCAGATGAGCACACGTGGGCGTTGGTACAATCGCTCGGCCGCACCTTGGACCCTAACAATTCTTTATTCCAAGAAGTTAGTCTAAATATGTCACGAGTAGCGACAAATGAAGCGCCTGTAATTGCGTCAGATGAGCCAGTTTTGCCGGCAGCAATAGCCAATGCCGAGTTGACTTCGATTGACGTTAATGCCGAAGCGGCAAAAGTGGAGGCGGCGTTGCCCGCATCAGCGCCTGTCGTAGTTAATACAGATCGCTTCAAGCCACTGGAATTCGATTTGGATTTTAAGCAGTCATCCAAGCCGGAAAAGTAAGCGGCAGAGCGCGCTTGCCATCAGAATCGGCGGCTGTGGATTAGGTCGCCATTTCTTGGCACATTGCCAATCCCCACGCCACGCCGAAACCATTTACTTCGCTGCTAATTATTCCTAAACCACCGTCGCAGCGGCTGGCTGACAAATCGACATGCAACCAAGGCACGTCATTTTCGACGAAGCGTTTTAGAAAACGTGTCGCCAAAATATGGTCAGCATCGCCTTCCAAAGTGCATTGTTTAATGTCAGCTACTTTGGAATCTAGCGCAACCTCGTAATCCTCATCTAGCGGAAAAGCGCACAAGCGTTCACCGGTTTGTTGGCCGACACTCACCGCACGTTGAAGCAATTCCTCGCGATTACCCAGCACGCCAGAATAGCGCGCACCGAGCGCGGTCGCCATACTGCCAGTCAACGTAGCAAAATCAATCATCAAATCAGGCTTGGCGCGCGACGCCAACGTCAGCGTATCCGCTAGCACCATCCGACCTTCGGCATCCGTGTGAATAATTTCGATGGTGGTGCCGTTGAGCGCAGTGACGATGTCATTTTGTTTGTAAGCGGTGGGGCTGATATGGTTTTGCGCCAGCGCCAACCAGCAATCAATATTCACCGCCGCTTGGCTTTGCGTCGCCGCTAATAAAATACCGAGCGCCACCGCCGAGCCGTTCATATCTTCGTGCATATTGTGCATATAACGCGCCGGTTTTAAATTGTGCCCGCCAGTGTCAAAACAAATGCCTTTGCCGACGAGGGCGACCGTTTTTTTCGCCAGCGGATGACGATAGGAAAGATGAACGATGGCGGCATCATCGTCAGTGCTACCTTGCGCCACGGCGACAAAGGCGCCGGCGCCCATTTTGCGCAATTTAGCCAAGGTCAATTCTTCAATTTTCCATTGGTTGGCAAGCGCTAGCTTTTTAATACGCTGCCGATAATTGGCCGGCGTTAATTGGTTCGGTGGCAAAATAGTCAATTCTCGACACAGCAAGTTGCCCGCAGCTTGAGCGCGTAATAAATCAAATGGCGCGGCATCAAACTGACCGATTAGCGTAATTTTTTCAAGCGGTTTACGTTCGTCTTTTTTCTTCTGCAACGGCAATAAGGCGCTATTGACCCACGCCCCATAAACGGCCAATTCGGCCAGCGCTTGCGCTTGGTTGTCTAAGGTGTGAATGCTGATTTGTTTGGGTTGATCTTCGAGCAATAACTGCAAAGCTTTGCGAACTTGGCTGTGTTGAGAGAACGTATTTTGTTGCTCATCCACCATCGCCCACACCACCAACGCGCCGTCTGCCGTGTTGGCGGCCAGTGGTGATTTCGCTAATTCATCCGCTTTCATATTGCGACGTTTGAGCACCGCTTTGAGCAAGGCTGGCTGCGGAATGTCAGTCGGTAAATTTTTGCTTTTGTTAAATAGCACGAGTAAGTGAGTTGGTTTTTGTGCTGTCGCTAAGAAATTTAATTGTGCTAGCATTGCGCCCTCAAAATTTGAATAATTGCCTCAATTATACGGGCTAAGTCATGCGTCAATATCTCGATCTTATGCAACACGTGCTCGGTCACGGCACAAAAAAATCTGACCGCACCGGTACCGGTACCACCAGTGTTTTTGGTTATCAAATGCGCTTTGATCTGGCGCAAGGTTTTCCGCTGGTCACCACCAAAAAATGCCACCTAAAATCTATCGTTCACGAGTTGCTCTGGTTTCTGCAGGGCAATACCAACATTGATTATCTCAAGCAAAATGGGGTGAAAATTTGGGATGAATGGGCCGATGAAAATGGGAATCTGGGGCCGGTTTACGGCAAGCAATGGCGTTCCTGGCAGGCAGCGGATGGTCGAGTGATTGACCAGATAAAAATTGCCATCGACCAGCTGAAAAATAATCCAGATTCGCGGCGCATCATTGTGTCGGCGTGGAATGTCGGTGAACTTGAGCAAATGGCGTTGGCGCCGTGCCACGCTTTTTTCCAGTTTTATGTGGCCGATGGCAAATTATCCTGCCAACTTTATCAGCGTAGCGCTGATATTTTCCTCGGCGTGCCGTTTAACATTGCTAGCTACGCGCTGTTGACGATGATGATGGCGCAAGTGTGCGGCTTAAAAGTGGGAGATTTCGTCCACACTTTTGGCGATGCGCATTTGTATTCTAACCATCAGGAACAAACGGCGTTGCAATTGTCGCGTGAACCGAGAGCGTTGCCGACGATGAAAATCAATCCAGCTGTGAGTGATATTTTTAGCTTCAAATTCGAAGATTTCTCGCTCGAAGGTTACGATCCGCATCCCGCCATTAAAGCTCCCGTCGCCGTATGAAAATCTCGTTGATTGTGGCGATGGCGCACAACCGTACCATTGGTGTTAATAATGCTTTGCCTTGGCGCTGCCCAGAAGATTTGAAACATTTCAAGGCGCTAACGATGGGGCATCACATCATCATGGGCCGAAAAACCTATGATTCGATCGGTAGACCGTTGCCGGGACGCACCACGGTAATTGTCACCAGAAATCCGTCACTACATATTGCCGATTGTTTGATGGCGAATTCTTTGCCAGCAGCAATTACGGCCTGCGCTCAAGATGACGAGATTTTTGTTGTGGGCGGCGCCGAGTTGTATACGCAAGCGCTACCGCTGGTGGACACGCTTTACATCACCGAAATCCAGCAAGATGTCGAAGGTGATGCGCATTTTCCTGCTTTCGATCAAGCTGTTTGGCGCGAAGTTTCTCGTGAGCCCAAATCGCAAGACACGCCACAAACCCTGAATTATCACTTCGTAACGTATTTCAGACGCTAGGGCTGCCGTTTTGCTTGCCTGAGCAATTGCTTGGCCGTTGCAAATTGTCGACAAATAACAATTTTATTGCGCATCTTTGAATTTTTGATGCTAGGATATATTCATATTGTCGACAATCGGAGTGTTTCGATGCTGATCAAAGTTCAAAAACTAGGTACCCTCGCTGATCTGGCGACGCATCGTTTGGCGCAGAGTATTGTGAGCGGCGAGCTGGCGCAGGGTCAGAAGTTGAACGAAGTCGAATTGGCTGAGCGATTTGGGATGGGACGCGGCCCTTTGCGTGAAGCGCTACGACATTTGGAAGGCATGCGTTTAGTCAATCGGGTGCCGAATGCCGGTGCTCGCGTGGTGGTGCTGGATAAAAAAATGCTCGCGGATTTGTATGCGGTGCGGGAAGCGTTGGAAGGTATGGCCTGTCGAATTGCCGCAACGGTGATGACCGACGAAGAAATTACTCAGTTGAGCGCGCTGCTCGATGATCACGAAAGACAAATTCAAAAGCAAGGTGGCAAGGTTTACACACAAAGCGAGGGCGATCTCGATTTTCATTACCAAATCGCGCGCGGCAGTCGCAATCAAATGTTGATGGATTTGCTCGGTAGCGAACAATATCAATTGCTGAGAATGTGTCGCCATCAAACCAGTCGCAGCGAAATTCGCACCCGTCCTGCTTTGCAACAACACCGTCAAATTGTCGACGCGCTGGCGCAACGCGATGGCGAATTGGCTGAAATGTTAATGCGTCGTCATATCCAAGGCGCTTCGCGCAGCATCAATGAAATGATCAATCAGGAGGAAGCCGCATGAACCCAGCAATCCAAACACCCGGCCAAAAATTACGTCAGGCCGTTGCCGACAATCAACCGCTACAGGTCGTCGGCGCGGTCACCGCTTACTGCGCAATTTTGGCGCAAAAAACTGGCCATAAAGCCTTGTATTTATCCGGTGGTGGCGTGGCAGCGTCATCGCTGGGTATTCCCGATTTAGGGATTACCACATTGCACGATGTGTGCGAAGACACGCGCCGCATCACCGCCGCCAGCGATTTGCCTTTGTTGGTCGACATTGACACCGGTTGGGGCGGCGCATTCAACATTGCGCGGGCAACGCGGGAAGTGGCGCAAGCGGGCGCAGCCGGTTTTCATATTGAAGATCAAGTGATGCAAAAACGCTGTGGTCATCGGCCAAATAAAGCGATTGTTAGCCAAAGCGAAATGGTTGATCGTGTAAAAGCGGCGGTGGATGCGCGCGTCGATGCCAGTTTTGTGATTATGGCGCGCACCGATGCGCTGGCGGTGGAAGGCATGAGTTCGGCGATTGAACGCGCCCAAGCCTGCGTCGAAGCCGGTGCCGATATGATTTTCCCCGAAGCGATTGTTACCTTGGAACAATATGCCGAATTTACCCGTGCGGTGAACGTGCCGGTGCTGGCGAACATTACCGAATTTGGCGCGACGCCATTATTCACCACCGAACAATTGGCCAGCGTTGGCGTGCAGTTGGTGCTGTATCCGCTGTCGGCGTATCGCGCGATGAGCCAAGCCGCGTTGAATGTGTATCAGCATATTTTGAAAGATGGCACGCAGCAAAATGTGCTTTCCACCATGCAAAGTCGGATGGAGCTTTACGATTATTTGGGCTATCACGCTTACGAGCAGCAGTTGGATCGACTGTTTGCGGAAAAAGGCGCGGAATAAATTTAGTTTGAAGATTAAATCATTATTCAGGGAGAAAAACATGGCAGAAGAATCTACTTTACCTAAGCCCAAAAAATCGGTGGCCTTGTCCGGCACCGTTGCTGGCAACACCGCCGTTTGTACCGTTGGCCGCACCGGCAATGATTTGCATTATCGCGGTTACGATATTTTGGATTTCGCCGAACAGGCGGAATTTGAAGAAATCGCCCATTTGCTGATTCACGGTAGTTTGCCGAATGCGGCGCAATTGCAAGCTTATAAGGCCAAATTAAAATCGTTGCGCGGCTTGCCGGCGGCGGTGAAACAGGCGTTGGAAGCGATTCCCGCCAATGCGCATCCGATGGATGTGATGCGCACCGGTTGTTCGGTTTTGGGCACCTGCGAACAAGAACCGGAAGCGCACGATCCCGCCAAAACCATAGAAATTATTGACCGTTTACTGGCGAGTTTTGGTTCGATGCTGGTGTATTGGCATCATTTCAGCACCAGCGGCAAACGCATTAATGTTGAAACCGACGATGACAGCATCGGTGGCCATTTCTTGCATTTATTGCACGGCACGCCGGCGAAAGATTCTTGGGTGCGTGCGATGCATACGTCCTTAATTTTATATGCGGAACATGAATTTAACGCGTCGACATTTACTGCGCGCGTCATCGCTGGCACCAATTCTGATATTTATTCTTGCATCACCGGTGCGATCGGTGCCTTGCGCGGTCCCAAACACGGTGGCGCGAATGAAGAAGCGTTCCGTATTCAAAGTCGTTATCAAAATGCCGATGAAGCGGAAGCCGATATTCGCGAACGGGTGGCGCGCAAAGAAATTGTGATTGGTTTCGGTCATCCAGTTTACACCATCGCCGATCCGCGTAACGAAGTGATTAAACGGGTGGCGAAAAGCTTGGCGGCTGAAAAAGGCGATATGCGTTTATTTGATATTGCCGCGCGACTGGAAACGACGATGTGGGAGCTGAAAAAAATGTTCCCGAATCTGGATTGGTTCTCGGCCGTGTCGTATCACATGATGGGCGTGCCGACGGAAATGTTTACGCCGCTGTTCGTCATTTCACGCGTCACCGGATGGGGCGCGCACGTGATGGAACAACGCGTCGACGGCAAAATTATTCGTCCAAGCGCCAATTATATTGGCCCCGAAAATTTGGCTTGGGTGCCGATAGAACAGCGTTAAAAGAGCAAAAGCTGTCCACGAAAGAAGCTCTCCGAGGTGTCGTTCGTGGAAAAGTTTTTGACTTGATGGTTTGCGATTTTATGACTTTTGAATTTTGAATTTATTACTTAAGGAAATCAAAATGAGTGCCAATGTAGAAATGAATAACCGCCCCGCGCCAGACCAAGTGTTGATGGACATCGCTAAATACGTGTGCGAAATGGACATTAAATCAGACGAAGCTTACGACACCGCGCGTAACTGTTTGATCGATACTTTAGGTTGCGGTTTGTTGGCGTTACGTTTTCCAGAATGCACCAAACATCTCGGCCCACTGGTACCAGGCACCACGGTGCGTAATGGCGCGCGGGTGCCGGGCACGTCGCATGAAATGGATCCGGTGAAAGCCGCTTGGGACATTGGCGCGATGATTCGCTGGTTAGATTACAACGACACGTGGCTGGCAGCAGAATGGGGTCATCCGTCTGACAATTTGGGCGGCATTTTAGCGGTGGCAGATTATTTGAGTCGTTGTCATTTAGCCGAAGGCAAGGCTGCGTTAACGATGCGCGACGTATTAACTGCGATGATTAAAGCGCATGAAATTCAAGGTGTGTTGGCGCTGGAAAATAGTTTTAATCGCGTTGGTTTAGATCACGTTATTTTGGTGAAAGTGGCTTCCGTGGCGGTGGTGACGCGCTTGTTGGGCGGCACCGAAGCGCAAGTGATTGATGCGCTGTCGCAAGCCTTTGTTGATGGTCAATCGTTGCGCACTTATCGCCACGCGCCGAATGCCGGTTCGCGTAAATCGTGGGCGGCTGGCGATGCCACCTCGCGCGCAGTGCGGCTGGCGATGATGACGATGGCCGGTGAAATGGGTATTCCGGGCGTGTTGACCGCGCCACAATGGGGCTTTTATGACGTACTCTTTTCCAAGACCAATAAAGATCAAAAACTGAAACCGGAAGATCAGCGTCAATTTTCTTTGTTGCAACCGTATGCCAGTTACGTGATGGAAAACGTGTTGTTTAAGATTTCTTTCCCAGCAGAATTCCATTCGCAAACGGCTTGCGAAGCGGCGGTGCGCTTGCATCCGCAAGTGAAAAATCGTTTGGCTGACATTAGTAAAATCGTGATTACCACCCACGAATCGGCGATTCGGATTATTTCAAAAGTGGGCCCGCTGGCTAATCCGGCCGATCGCGACCACTGCTTGCAATATATGGTGGCGGTGCCGTTGGCGTTTGGTGATTTGGTGGCCGAAAATTATGAAGATAGTTTCCATAATGCGAATCCGATCATCGACGAGTTGCGTGGCAAAATGGAAATTAATGAAGATACGCGTTATAGCCGCGAATATTTGGAAGCGGATAAACGCTCGATTGCCAATGCGATTCAAGTGTTTTTCAAGGACGGTAGCAGCACCGAGCAAATTGCCGTTGAATATCCAATCGGCCACCGTCGCCGCCGCGCGGAAGGCATTCCCGTGTTGGAACAAAAATTCTTGAACAATTTACGCACGCGTTTTACCGAGCATCGTTGCCAACAAATTATGGCGCTCTGTTTGGATGCTGAAAAGTTAGAAGGCACGCCCGTCAGCGAATTTATGGAATTATTTTGCGTTAATTAAGGACAATTGGCCAGCGTGATTTGGCCATTAAAAATAAGAATGGGAGGAATTAAATGAGCTACCAAACTGAATATGACCGATCAAAAAATGATCCTGAAGGTTTTTGGCGCGATCAAGCCCAGTTGTTGGAATGGTCGAAATTTCCGCAACAAATTTTGACCTATGACGCGGATGGCCTAGGTCATTGGTTTGGTGATGGCGAGATGAATACGGCTTATATGGCGTTAGATCATCACGTTGCCAACGGCCGTGGCGAACAGTTGGCGCTCATTTATGATTCACCGGTGACGCAAACAAAACTCACCTACACCTATTCGCAATTGACCGATGTGGTGGCGCGCACCGCCGGTATGTTGGCGAATTTGGGCGTAGTGAAAGGCGATCGCGTCATTATTTATATGCCGATGATTCCTGAGGCGGTGATAGCGATGCTGGCGGTAGCGCGTTTGGGCGCGATTCATTCGGTGGTATTTGGTGGATTTGCGCCACCTGAATTGGCGGTGCGGATTGATGATGCGCAGCCAAAAGTGATTATGACCGCGTCTTGTGGCATCGAGATTAAGAAAATTATCGAATACAAACCGCTGATCGACAAGGCGATTGAATTGGCTAAACACAAACCGGAAGCGTGCATTATTTATCAGCGTCCGCAATGTATCGCGTCGCTGATTGATGGCCGTGATTTCGATTGGGTGACTTTGTTGGCGCAGGCACCGGCGGTGGGTTGTACGCCGGTGAAAGGCAGCGATCCGCTCTATATTTTGTACACGTCTGGCACCACCGGTAAACCTAAAGGCGTGGTGCGTGAAAATGGCGGTCATGCGGTGGCGCTAAAATACAGCATGAAAGCGATTTACAACGTGGATGCGGGCGATGTGTTTTTTGCGTCGTCCGATGTGGGTTGGGTGGTCGGTCATTCTTACATTGTTTACGGGCCGTTGTTGCACGGTTGCACCACCATCGTTTACGAGGGAAAACCAATCATGACGCCGGATGCGGGCGCGCTTTGGCGGCTGTGTGAAGAGTATGGCGTGAAGGCTTTATTTACCGCGCCAACGGCTTTCCGTGCGGTGAAAAAAGACGATCCGCAAGGCGACTTAATGAAGAAATATGACTTAAGCAAATTGCAAACGATATTCTCCGCCGGTGAACGGTTGGATGCGCCAACTGAAGTGTGGCTGACTGAGAAAAGCGGTAAGCCGGTGGTCGATCATTGGTGGCAAACTGAAACCGGTTGGTCAATTACCGCCAATTTGCAGGGCGTGGAACCGATGCCGATTAAAGCGGGTTCTTCAACGATGCCGGTGCCGGGATTTAACGTACAAATTTTGGATGAAAATGGTGTGGAAGTGCCGCGCGGCACACAAGGTTATATCGCGTTGAAATTGCCGTTGCCACCTGCCTGTTTAAATCGTATTTGGGGTGACGATACTAAATTCCGTCAAGGTTATTTGAGTTCGTTCGCCGGTTATTACGCCAGCGGCGACGGTGGCTACATCGACCAAGACGGTTATGTGTTTGTGATGGGCCGCGTTGATGATGTGATTAATGTGGCGGGTCACCGTTTGTCGACGGGTGAAATTGAAGAGGTGGTGGCGACGCATCCGTCGGTGGCGGAATGTGCGGTGATTGCGAAAGAAGATGATTTGAAAGGCCACGTGCCGATTGGTCTGGTGGTGTTAAAAACCGGCGCCACCATCAGCGAAGCCGATTTGCATAAAGAGTTGGTGGCTAGAATCCGTGAAACGATTGGCGCCATTACCTGTTACAAAGATACGGTGGTGTTGGCGCGTTTGCCGAAAACACGTTCTGGCAAAACGCTACGCAAAACTTTGTGCAATATGGTGAACGGCTTGGAATATGTCGTGCCGTCAACCATCGATGATGCCGGTGTGATTGATGAAATCCTCAATACTTTAAGTGAACGGAAATCAAGTAAATAAATCGGCTTGGAAATCAGCCGTAATTGCGCGTGAGATACGATAAAATCAGACGGCTGAGGTAAATTGAATGACTAGGAAAGTATGCCGAAAATAAATGTGGATGTGTTGGTGGTGGGCGGCGGCGTGATGAGCGCCACGCTAGCGACTTTATTGGCGCAACTTGATTCGTCCTTAAAAATTTTGATGGTCGAGCGGTTGGATGTGGTCGCTCACGAAAGTTCAGATGGTTGGAATAATGCGGGCACTGGTCACGCCGGCTATTGTGAACTCAATTACACGCCGCAACATGCTGATGGCAGCATGGCCGTTAAACGCGCGCTGGCCATTAATGCCGATTTTGAAGTGACGCTGCAGTTATTTTCGTATTTGGTTGAGCAGCAGCAATTGCTGGCACCGACGCATTTTATTAATCCCACGCCGCACCAAAGTTTTGTTTGGGGTGAAGAAGATGTGGCATTTTTGCGCAAACGCTTTAAGAAATTACACGCCCACCCTCAGTTCGCCGATATGGAATATAGCGAAGATCCGGCGGTGATTGAGCAGTGGATGCCGTTGGTGATGCAACATCGAGATCCAAAACAACCGGTGGCGGCAACGCGGGTGAAATATGGCAGCGATATTGATTTTGGCGCGCTGACGCGGCAGATGATTACGTCGCTAAAGAAACAGCCGAATTTTGAATTGATGTTGAATCATCCAGTGCGCGGCTTGGAGCAAGATAAGCACGGCCAGTGGCACGTTCATTTGCACGACAATAAAAATAATAAAAGCCGAACGGTGGTGGCGAAGTTTGTATTTTTGGGTGCGGGCGGTGGTGCGTTACCGCTGTTGCAAAAATCTGGCATTCCCGAAAGTAAAGGTTATGGCGGTTTTCCGGTCAGCGGTCAGTGGCTGATTTGCAAAAATCCAGAAGTGATCAAACAGCACGATTCCAAAGTGTATGGCAAAGCGCCGCTGGGCGCGCCGCCGATGTCGGTGCCGCATTTAGATATGCGAATTATTAACGGTGAGCGCGCCTTATTGTTCGGCCCATACGCAGGATTTACAACAAAATTCCTCAAGAAGGGTTCTTACTTGGATTTGTTGAAATCGGTGACAACGCGCAACATCAAACCGATGATGTCGGTTGGTTGGACTAACTTAGATTTAACGCGTTATTTAATTAAAGAAGCCTTGCAAACGCATCGTCAGCGCAGCAAAGCCTTACACGCTATTTATCCGCACGCTAAAGCGCACGATTGGCATTTGGCAAATGCTGGAAAACGCGTGCAAGTGATTAAACATTGTGTGAAAGATGTTGGAAAGCTGGAATTTGGTACCGAAATCGTCACCTCAAAAGATGGCACCTTGGCCACTTTGTTAGGTGCGTCGCCCGGTGCTTCGGTCGCGCCACAAGCGATGATACAAATTATAGAGCGTTGTTTTGCTGAAAAAATGCAAACGAGTGAATGGCAGCAGAGAATGAAAGCGATGATTCCGTCTTACGGCGAAACCTTGATTGATAACGCTGAGCTGTTGAAAAAAATACGTCAGCGAAACTTAAGCACGCTCGGTTTGATTTGAGCTAAATTGAAGTCGCCAAGGTTGATTTAAAACCTTGGCTGACCCAAAAAAATTACGCTACGCAGTCCACAAAATAGCGTTTTTCACCGTTAACGATTTCCGTCACTAAGCCGTGAATGTCGGTTTCAAAGCCTGGTAATTTCTGACTGAAATCACGCGCGAATTTTAGATAATCAATAATGGTTTTGTTGAAAATCTCCCCTGGGATCAGCAGCGGAATGCCGGGCGGATAAGGTGTCAACAAAACAGCGGTGATGCGACCTTCTAGTTGATCAATTTCGACCCGCTCGATTTCGTCATGCGCCATTTTGGCGAACGCATCGGACGGTTTCATCGCCGGTTGCATATCGGACAAATACATCTCAGTCGTCATCCGCGCCACATTATGCAAATTGTAAGCGTCGTGAATTTGTTGACACAAATCGCGCAAGCCAACGCGTTCATAACGTGGATATTTGGCTGCGAATTCCGGCAGAATGCGCCACAGCGGTGCATTCTTATCGTAGTCATCTTTGAACTGTTGCAGCGCGGTTAATAGCGTATTCCAGCGGCCTTTGGTGATGCCAATGGTGAACATAATAAAGAAGGAATACAGGCCGCATTTTTCAACGATCACGCCGTGTTCTGCCAAATATTTTGTCACCATCGATGCAGGAATACCGCTGTCGGCGAAGTCGCCATCGACATCTAATCCTGGTGTGATGATGGTCGCTTTAATCGGATCCAACATATTGAAACCGCTGGCCAAATCGCCAAAGCCGTGCCATTTATCTTGCGCACGTAACACCCAATCTTCGCGTGAGCCGACACCTTCTTCGGCAATGTTGTCCGGCCCCCAAACCTTGAACCACCAATCCAAACCAAACTCAGCATCAACCTTACGCATGGCACGACGGAAATCAAGCGCTTCAGCAATGCTTTCATCAACCAAAGCTGGGCCGCCGGGCGATTCCATCATCGCTGCTGCTACGTCGCACGACGCGATAATTGCGTATTGCGGTGATGTGGAGGTGTGCATTAAATACGCTTCGTTAAAAGTGTAGCTATTCAGTTTGCGCGTCTCGGATTCACTCACCAAAATCTGCGATGCTTGTGACAAACCAGCCAATAATTTGTGCGTCGATTGGGTGGCAAAAATCATCGATTCTTTTGCGCGCGGGCGGTCTTTGCCGATGGCGTGCATGTCTTTATAAAATTCGTGGAATGAAGCATGCGGCAACCACGCTTCGTCAAAATGCAAAGTATCAATGCGGCCATCCAGCATTTCTTTAAGCATTTCAACGTTGTACAAAACGCCGTCGTATGTGCTTTGGGTAATCGTCAAAATGCGCGGTTTCTTTGTTTTGTCTTTGATAAATGGATTAGCGTCGATTTTGCGCTGAATACTTTCCGGCTCAAATTCTGATTTCGGAATCGGCCCGATAATCCCGTAATGATTGCGTGTCGGCGTTAAGAAAACGGGCACCGCGCCGGTCATCATAATTGAGTGCAGAATGGATTTATGACAGTTGCGATCGACCACCACAATGTCGTCCGAGGCGACGGTCGAATGCCACACAATTTTGTTTGAAGTCGAGGTGCCATTGGTCACAAAGAACAAATGATCCGCATTAAAAATGCGCGCGGCATTGCGTTCAGAAGCCGCCACCGGGCCGGTGTGGTCGAGCAATTGACCGAGTTCATCGACCGCATTACATACGTCGGCACGCAACATATTTTCACCAAAAAATTGGTGAAACATTTGGCCGACTGGCGATTTTAAAAAGGCGACGCCGCCCGAGTGGCCGGGGCAATGCCAAGAATACGAACCATCTTGTGCGTAATGCAAAAGTGCGCGAAAAAACGGTGGCGCCAGTGAATCCAAATACGCTTTAGCTTCGCGAATAATGTGGCGCGCCACGAATTCTGGCGTGTCTTCGTGCATATGAATAAAGCCGTGCAACTCGCGCAGCACATCATTCGGAATGTGGCGTGAGGTGCGCGTTTCACCGTATAAATAAATCGGAATATCTTCATTTTTGAAGCGAATCTCTTGGACAAATTCGCGCAATGATTTCAACGCGACTTCGGTTTCTTCATCGCTGCCGGCACCAAATTCTTCATCATCAATCGATAATAAAAATGCCGAGGCGCGACTTTGTTGTTGCGCAAAGGACGTGAGGTCGCCGTAACCGGTAACGCCGAGCACTTCCATGCCTTCTTTTTGAATGGCATCGGCTAACGAACGAATACCCAAGCCGCTGGCATTTTCTGAACGAAAATCTTCGTCGATGATGATGATAGGGAAATGAAATTTCATGGCTTAATTCCTGGTGGAAAAAATTTATTGAGGAATGGTAACAGTTTATTATTGCAAACTTATGCGGTGTAATTTGTTTGCAAAGAGTTGACTAATTCAGTCAGCACCGCGCGAACTTGTTTTTCATCGCAGCCCATCAACACCGCGTCTTCCAGTGCATCTTGGCAAACTTGACGAATCTCTTCTAGATTTTCGCGCAGCACTTTATTTTTTTCGATACAAGCAATGATGTCGCCTTGTGGGCCGCGCCAAATAATTTTGCTCGGGTCGGTGGCCATCAGATTTTAGGCAACGTCACGCCAGTTTGACCTTGATATTTGCCGCCGCGATCTTTGTAGGACGTTTCACAGACTTCATCACTTTCGAAAAATAGCACTTGCGCGATGCCTTCGTTGGCATAAATTTTGGCGGGTAGCGGCGTGGTATTGGAAAATTCCAGCGTCACATAACCTTCCCATTCTGGTTCAAACGGGGTGACGTTAACGATAATGCCGCAGCGGGCATAAGTGGATTTACCCAAACAAACCGTCAATACGCTACGTGGAATGCGGAAATATTCTACCGTGCGCGCCAAAGCAAAAGAGTTGGGCGGGATGATGCAGTAATCAGCGGTCACTTCAACAAAGGAATTCGGATCGAAATTTTTCGGATCAACGATGGTGCTGTTGATATTGGTGAATAATTTAAATTCGTTCGAGCAGCGAATATCGTAGCCGTAGCTGGAAGTGCCGTAGGAAACGATTTTTTGGCCGTTCACTTCTTTCACCTGCGTCGGCGAAAAAGGCTCGATCATGCCGTGCTGCTCTGCCATGCGTCGAATCCATTTGTCTGATTTTATGCTCATAAATTTTGCTGAAGGCAGTCGCTAGCGAATTATTATTGTTTATCGCCGTAAAGTGCATGCCGGTCACAGTTCTCCAATTAATTAATGGGCGCGATTTTACCGAATTCCACGGTTCTGTGCGGGGTTTGATACAATTGCGCTCCGCAATAGAAAACATAGTCAGATGTCTAGAAAAATTCTCGTTACTTCCGCCCTTCCTTATGCCAATGGCAGTATTCATCTTGGACATTTAGTCGAATATATTCAAACGGATGTTTGGGTGCGTTTTCAGAAAATGCAGGGTAATACTTGCCATTATGTTTGCGCCGATGACACCCACGGCACGCCGATTATGTTGCGCGCCGAAAAAGAGAACATCACGCCGGAGCAATTAATTGCCCGCGTTTGGCAAGAGCATTTTGACGATTTCGCTGCTTTTCATGTGGTATTTGATAATTACGGTTCGACTAACTCTAGTCAAACCAAAAATTTCGCCGAACAAATTTATCTGAAGTTGAAAGCTGAAAATTTAATCGAAGTGCGTTCGATTGAACAATATTTTGATCCAGTTAAAAATATGTTTTTACCGGATCGCTTTATCAAAGGTGAATGTCCAAAATGTCACGCCAAAGATCAATATGGCGACAACTGTGAAGTTTGTGGCGCGGCGTATGCGCCGACGGATTTAATTGAGCCGTATTCGGCAGTGTCGGGTGCAAAACCTGAGTTGCGTCATTCTGATCATTACTTCTTTAAATTGTCTGCTGATTCCTGCCAGCAATTTTTACGGGAATGGACGCGCGGTGGCTCGCTGCAAGCCGAAGCCGCCAACAAAATGCAGGAATGGCTAGGCGCCGAAGGCGAAAACAAACTCAGCGATTGGGATATTTCTCGCGATGCGCCGTATTTCGGCTTTGAAATTCCGGATGCGCCGGGAAAATATTTTTATGTTTGGCTAGATGCGCCGGTCGGTTATATGGGCAGTTTTCAACAACTGTGCGAGCAGAGCGATTTGAAGTTTGCAGACTATTGGCAACCGAATTCTGATACCGAGTTGTATCACTTCATCGGTAAAGATATTTTGTATTTCCATGCGCTGTTTTGGCCAGCAATGTTGCAACACGCCGGTTTTCGCACGCCGACTAAATTATTTGTTCACGGCTTTTTGACGGTGAATGGCGAAAAAATGAGCAAGTCGCGCGGCACCTTTATCACCGCGCGCAGCTATGTTGACCACATCAAAAATACCGAATACTTGCGCTATTACTACGCCGCTAAGCTAAACGGTACGATGGAAGATATTGATCTGAATTTAGAGGATTTTGTTGCTAAAGTGAATAGCGATTTGATCGGTAAATACATCAACATTGCCAGTCGCAGCGCCGGATTTATCAGTAAACGTTTTGAGGGTAAGTTGGCGGCAACGCTGAGCGCAGAAGGTCAAACTTTGATTCATGATTTTATTGCAGCAAAAAATCAGATTGCGCAAAGTTTTGAAGAGCGAGATTTCGCCAAAGGCATTCGTGAAATTATGCGCTTGGCCGACGTGGCGAATGAATATGTGAACAGAAAAGCCCCGTGGGTGCTGGCGAAACAAGAAGGTCAGGAAGTTGCGCTGCACGAAGCGTGTTCGGTCAGCATCAATTTATTCCGTTTGCTAACGCTGTATCTCAAACCGATTTTGCCGGTGCTAGCGCAAGAGGTGGAAGCGTTTTTAAATATTTCTCCACTGACGTTTGCCGGTGCCGATGATGTTTTGCTAGATCATCAAATCAATTCCTATCAACATTTAATGACGCGCATTGATCCTAAATCGATCGAAGCGTTGGTCGCTGCCAATCAAGAAAGTTTGCAAATGACTGAAGCTGCTGCCCCTGTAAAAACCACGATCGCGCCGATTGCTGAGACCATCAGCATTGAAGATTTCAGCAAAATTGATTTGCGCGTGGCGCGAATTGCCAATGCCGAGCACGTTGAAGGGGCGGAGAAATTGTTGAAATTGACGCTCGATATTGGCGAAGAAACCACGCGCACCGTTTTCGCTGGTATTAAATCCGCTTACGATCCTGAATTATTAAAAGGCCGAATGACGGTGATGGTGGCGAATTTGGCACCGCGCAAAATGAAATTTGGTTTGTCAGAGGGCATGGTACTGGCGGCTTCCGGTGAAACGCCGGGACTGTATATTTTGTCACCAGATGACGGCGCGCAACCAGGGATGCGTATTAAATAATCGTTGGTGTTTGCCGGAAGTTTTCCGGGAAAATTTAGGAGGTGCTGCCACAGCCCGTATGATTCGTTTTTCTGTTCAGAAATTCACCCAATATTTTCGGCCGCGCCTCCTCGACGCACTTCGCGGTTACGACAAATCTCGTTTTTCTACCGACGTCACCGCCGGCATTACTGTCGGCGTGATTGCCTTGCCGCTGGCAATTGCTTTTGCGATTGCCTCTGGCGCCAAACCGGAAGCGGGGATTTTTACCGCCATCATCGCTGGTTTTATTATTTCTGCGCTAGGCGGTTCCAAGGTGCAAATTGGCGGGCCGACTGGCGCTTTCATTGTGATTGTTTACGGCATCGTGATGCAATACGGTTACGCCAATTTGCTAATTTGCACCATTATGGCGGGCGTGATGTTGCTGCTGATGGGCGCGTTTCAGTTGGGCAGCTTGATTAAATATTTTCCGCGACCACTGATTATTGGTTTCACTAACGGCATTGCGGTGCTGATTGCCTTAAGCGAAATCAAAGATTTTTTCGGACTACATACCGAATCATTGCCAGCTGAGTTTTTCGAGAAATTAGCTGCTTTATGGCACGCCTTGCCGACGTTTGATTGGCTGACTTTGCTTTTGGCGACGGTGAGCGCCCTGTTCATTTGGTTTTATCCAAAATCTTGGGCGTCCCGATTTCCCTCGCCGATTGTGGCCTTGCTTGTCGGCACTTTATTGGTGGCCTTATTTAATTTGCCAGTGGAAACCATCGGTTCGCGTTTTGGCGGTATTCCGCAAGGTTTACCGGCGTTTGCGATGCCCGATTTTTCAATCAGCGCGGTGCGTCATTTAATTATGCCGGCGTTCACCATCGCCTTGCTCGGCGCGATTGAATCTCTATTGTCAGCAGCGGTGGCAGACGGCATGATTGACGACAAACATGATCCTAATCAAGAATTAATGGCGCAAGGAATCGCCAATATTGTCACGCCATTTTTTGGTGGCATTCCCGCCACCGGCGCCATTGCGCGCACCGCCACCAATGTGCGTTCGGGTGCTTCCAGCCCCATTTCCGGCATCGTTCACGCTTTTACTTTGTTGCTAATTATTTTGCTCGCCGCACCGTGGGCGCAATATATTCCGCTAGCTTCGTTAGCTGCAATTTTGTTGATTGTGGCGATCAACATGGGCGAATGGGAAGTTTTTAAACGCTTGAAAAGCTATCCTCGCCACGATTTGGTGGTGTTGTTGGTGACGTTTTTATTTACTGTGATTTTCGATTTAACGGTGGCGGTTGAAGTGGGTTTATTGCTCGCGGCAATTTTCTTTATTCGTAATATGACCGAATTGTCTGATGTGAAATTATCGGAAGAGCACATGGCCATGCCAGATGATGGCGAAGCGACGCGCGCACGGAAAATGGCGCCGCCCGGCGTGTTGATTTATCGCTTATATGGTGCGCTATTTTTTGGCGTGGCGGATAAGCTTGAAAGTGTTTTACATCAACAGCACGCTGAGCCAGAAGTGCTGGTGCTAAATATGAGCGAAGTGATTAGCATGGATGCTAGCGCCTTGCATGTACTTGAAAGTTTGCATCAAAAATTGCAGAAACGAGGTAAGCACTTAATCTTGTGTGGACCGCATACTCAGCCCTATTTTTTAATGCATCAGTCTGAATTTTTGCAACGCGTAGGCAAAGAAAATATCGTGGCAAATTTAGAAGATGCGCTTCAGCGGTCGCGGGAATTGCTAGAGAAATAATTGAGCTTATGTTCGTAAAAAAGCCGCAGATAAATTCTGCGGCTTTTTTTGTCACAACAAATATCACGTTGCAGTAAGCGCACTTCGCATTTTTTGCATCGCTTTTTGTTCAATCTGGCGAATACGTTCAGCGGAAACTTTAAACTCGGCTGCCAAGTCGTGCAGTGTCGATTCATTACCTTCGCTCAACCATCTAGCTTCGATAATTCGGCGACTCCGCTCATCTAAATTGCCCAGTGCACGCTGCAAACCACTGGTATTGCGATCTTCAGTTTGTAAACGCTCCAACACATTTTCAGGTTGATTGGCGACATCGGCGGTTAAATAGCTAATCGGCGCAAAGTGACTCTCATCATCGGCGGTGTTGTCTGGTTCTAAAGCCAGCTCGCGGCCATTGAAACGAGTTTCCATTTCGACCACTTCGCTTTCGCTGACATTTAATTCCTTGGCGATGCGCGCCACTTCTTGCGGTTTCATCGTTTCTAAATCTTGCCGTAAGCTGCGTAAATTAAAAAACAATTTACGCTGCGCTTTCGTCGTCGCAATTTTAACCAAACGCCAATTTCGAATAATGTATTCGTGCATTTCGGCGCGTATCCAGTGCAACGCAAACGAAACCAAACGCACGCCGCGATCAGGATCGTAGCGTTTAACGGCTTTCATTAAGCCAATATTGCCTTCTTGAATTAAGTCGGCTTGTGGCAATCCATAACCGATATAGCCGCGCGCAACGCTCACCACGACGCGTAAATGCGACAACACCAACTCGCGGGCAGCGTCCAAGTCATTATCGCGGCGAAATTTAGTCGCCAATTCAAATTCGCGCTCAGGTGTGAGCAGCGGTAAATTGCGGATAGTAGAGACGTAGCTGTCCAAGCTGCCAACGGCAGAAGACATCGGAAAACTTAAAGCTGTGTTCATGGCAACCCTCCTTTGGGTAAATTCTAGCACTCTAATGGTTAGACTGCCAAGAGGGCGAATGGTTTAAGCAAAGAGTGCTAATTTATTTCGGATCGAGATAACGTGGCCAGTCAAAAAAAGGACCGGGATCAGTTTTGCGTTCTGGCGCAATATCGGAATGGCCGACGCTAGCGCGGATGGGATAGGCTTGTTTGATTTTTTTGGTCAGTAATTTCAAGGCGGCATATTGCTCGTCGGTGAAAGCGACAAAATCGCTGCCTTCCAACTCGATGCCGATGGAAAAATCATTGCAACGCTCGCGACCTTGCCATTGCGACACGCCGGCGTGCCACGCGCGATCTAGGCAAGAAACAAATTGCATCACGCTGCCATCGCGACGAATAAAGAAGTGAGCGGACACTTTGACGCCGTCCAGCTGCGCATAATAAGGATGCGCTGTGCAATCCAAGGTGTTGGTGAAAAATTCAATCACGCCATCGCCACCAAATTCGTCTGGCGGCAAACTAATATTATGAATGACCAATAAATCGATGGCGGCGTGAGCTGGGCGCGCATCAAAGTTGGGCGATTTGAGTCGCCGCACGCCGGTTAACCAGCCGTCTTTTGACATTTTCATGACGTGTTTCCTGTTGTTGCCGCGTGCGGCAAATTAATGAGATTGAGTGTAAGTTTGTTGATGGGCCTCAGAGCAAAAATAATTGCCTCGCGCCGACCAGCTTTCGGATTTGGGAATATGGACGCCACATTGCGCGCAACGCACCATTTCTTCTGAAGGTTTAGCTTCGTCCACTTTGTCGTTTGATTGTCTAAAAGTTTTCTTCAGTAGCCAATAAACCAAACCGATCGCTAAAATAATAAAAATAAGGCGAGACATGATGGGCTCCAAAAATTATGCGTGTCGGCGGATTATAGTGGATTGCAGTGTGCGACAGCAGGCGGATGTTTTATTTCCACGTAAATCCGTCTGTCTGTGATGGGTTTCGCGGTAAAATTCACGCCTCTTTAAACAAGGATTCACTATGCGTGCCTCACAATTTTTCATTTCCACCTTAAAAGAAGCGCCATCCGAAGCAGAATTGGTCAGCCATAAATTAATGTTGCGCGCCGGTTATATCAAACGTTTGGCGAGCGGTTTGTACACTTGGATGCCGTTGGGGCTACGGGTGTTGCGCAAAGTGGAAGCGGTGGTGCGCGAGGAAATGAATCGCAGCGGCGCGCTGGAATTATTGATGCCAGCGGTGCAGCCTGCAGAGTTGTGGCAAGAAACAGGTCGCTGGGATGTGTTTGGCCCGCAAATGTTGAAAATTATCGATCGTCACGAAAATCTATTTTGTTTCGGTCCGACCCATGAAGAAGTGATTACCGATGTTGCGCGGCGCGAGATTCGTAGCTATCGCCAATTGCCGGTGAATTTTTACCAAATTCAAATGAAATTCCGCGACGAAGTTCGTCCGCGTTTCGGTGTGATGCGTGCTCGCGAATTCTTGATGAAAGATGCCTATTCCTTCCACGCGAATTTTGAAAGTTTGGAGCAAACTTACGCGCTGATGTATCAAACGTATTCGCGTATTTTTGAGCGTTTAGGACTGCAATTTCGCGCGGTGGCCGCCGATACCGGCGCGATTGGCGGTTCCGGTTCGCACGAGTTTCATGTGCTGGCGGATTCTGGTGAAGATGCGCTGGCATTTTGTCCAGATTCAGATTACGCGGCAAACGTAGAATTGGCCGAAGCAGTGGCGCCGGCTCAGGCGCGCGCGGCAGCGACTGCCGCGTTAGAAAAAGTGATTACGCCAGGGCAGAAATCCATCGCCGAAGTGGCGGCGTTTTTGAATGTGGCACCGGCGCAAGTGATGAAAGCTATCGCGTTGATGACCAACGAAGGTCAATTTGTGTTGTTGATGTTGCGTGGCGATCATAGTTTAAACGAAATCAAAGCGAGCAAAGTGTTGGGCGAATTCCGCTTCGCTTCCGATGAGGAAATTAAATTAAATATGGCTTGCCGTGGCGGTTACATCGGTCCAGTAAACGCTAGTGTGCCGGTGCTGTTTGATCGTGCCGCTGCCGTTTTGAGTGATTTCGTTTGCGGCGCCAATGACGATGGTTTTCATTTTACCGGTACTAATTTTGGTCGCGATTTGGCGCTCGACGAAGCGAATGTCCACGATTTGCGCAACGTGGTGACTGGCGATATTTCCCCCGATGGTAAAGGCACGTTGGCATTGTGTCGCGGCATTGAAGTGGGCCACATTTTCCAATTGCGTACCAAATATTCCGAAGCGTTAAAAGCGACTTTCCTCGATGAAAATGGCAAAATGCAAGTGATGGAAATGGGCTGTTACGGCATCGGCGTATCGCGCATTGTGGCGGCGGCGATTGAGCAAAACTTTGACGAACGCGGCATTACTTTGCCGGTGGCGATGGCACCGTTTGCAGTGGCGATTGCGCCAATCGGCATGAAGAAAAGCGAGGCGGTGCGCGAGGCGGTAGAAAATTTATACGCACAATTTCAGGCTGCTGGCGTGGCGGTGTTGTTGGATGACCGCGATGAACGTCCAGGTGTGATGTTTGCTGATTTGGAATTGATCGGTGTGCCGCATCGAATTGTGATCGGTGATCGCGGCTTGAAAGAAGGCAACGTGGAATATCAAGGTCGGCGTGATGCAGCGGCACAATTAATCGCTGTGGCAGATATTTTTGCAACGGTAACAGCGCAATTATGAATCGACTTAAGCCGACATTTATATTGAGCCTTTCGCTAGCGGCGATGCTCAGTGTTGTCGGCTTAAACGCCCATGCCGGTGCGCAACAAGAAGAAAAATTGTCGGCCAGTGTGCAGGCAATTTTGCATCACGCGATTGCCGATCAATCGGCACCTAAGTTAATTTTCGCCAATCAACAAGAAGCGCAAAGTTGGTTAAATGAAATGTCTGCGCGTCTGGCAAAACGGATGCCCGATCAACAACAAAGAATTGATTTTTTGGTGACGGTTCAGTATGAAGCCACGCGCGCAGGGTTGGATCCGCATTTGGTGTTGGCGCTGATTGAAGTGGAAAGTGGCTTTAAAAAGTATGCGGTTTCTAGCGTGGGCGCTCGCGGTTATATGCAAGTGATGCCGTTTTGGGTGAGAAATATTGGTAGTAATGATCAGGATTTATTTCATCTGCGCACCAATTTACGCTACGGTTGCACCATTTTGCGCTACTACTTGGATGTTGAAAAAGGCGATTTATTTCGTGCCTTGGGCCGCTATAACGGTAGCTTGGGTAAAGCGGATTATCCTAATTTGGTGAAGGCGATTTGGCACAAACGGTGGCTTTCGCCGCAGCGAACAGTTAACGCGGTGGCCGCCGCCACCAGCTAATTATTTCTTAATTGATTTTTCGCTTTTATTTAATAAAGACTCTGTTTTTAAGAAAGTTTCAATCGCTTCGCGAGTAATCATACCTTCTTGAAATCCCACTAATTTCCCTTTTGGATCAATCAAAAAGCTTGATGGCAGGGCTTCTATGTCACCCAATTGCGCCGCCATTTTGTAATCGCCGACCGCCATCGGATAGCTCACCTGATATTTCACGATAAACTTTTCCACATCCTTTTTGCTGGAATCTAGCGCCATGCCCAGCACCACCAAATCTTTATCTTTGTGAGCAATGTGTAGCGCCACTAATTCTGGTGTTTCTTGCTGGCACGGTGGGCACCACGTTGCCCAGAAATTGACCAATACCCATTTGCCGCGATAGTCAGCCAAGCGGTGAGTTTGGCCTTTCATATCTTTCATGCTGAAGTCGACCGCTGAGACTGCGAACGAACTCAACGCCAAACATCCCGCTAATAATAAGGACGACAAGCGCATTAGTGATGTGCCTTATCTTCGTCAGACTTTTCGATATCAGTTGCCGCTGCGTGTGCCGAGCCATGACCGCCGACGGCATCAGCCGCGTGCGACCAATATAATGACAACGCAACCAAGGCAATACTGCCAGCTAGATATAACAAATCCAGCGGGCCGGTCATGTGCATATTAAGTGCGTGTTCGAACAAGGTCACAATCATAATCATCAAAATAACTTTGGCGAGGCGCGATTTCAAATCGTCCAAACTGTCGATTACTAAAATTTTACTGGAAGAGCGACTGCCGTGAGCTTGATCGATATCGCTAATGAATAATTCATAAATACCCAGCGAGAAAATCAACATCACGGTTGCCAGTAAATAGCCATCGACCACTTCAACAATGTGGCTGATGGTGTCATCGTGTAATTGTTTGCGCGCGACTTCTGATAGCGATTGATCGCCGTAATGCATGACGTGTTGCACCAAATTCCAAACGTCGTAAGTCGCCATATAAAAAATAGCGAAACCGGCAATCAAACTGCCAATAACTGCCGCCAAAACGACAAAGCGGCTATTCCATAAACCACCTTCAAAAATACTTTCTAACAACTTCATGTTCAGCTCCTCAATTTGAATGGCGCGAATTAGATAGCAAAACGATTAAACGGGCAACCTCACGCAAGTGAAAGTTGCCCTTGTTCGCTTATTGATACATCAAGCTGATGAACGCCGAACGGCCGAGCGTGTTGTAGCTATAGACTTCGCTGTACTCACGATCAAAGACGTTATCAATCCGTGCGGAGACGGTTAAGTGTTTGTCGATAAGGTAAGAAGAGATTAAGTTGACTAAGGAATAACTTGATAAAGTTACGGGGACAGTTGACCAAGTTGATTGATCATAATAAGCATCTTGACGTTCGCCGCTATAACGGAGACCTGCACCCATATTCCACTCACCAAAATCGTGCGATGCTGAAAAGTTTGCAAACTCCTTGGCGCGTTTAGCCAACACTAAGCCAGTTGTCGTGTCGCGTGGGTTTTGCAAAGTGACGCTGGCTTTAAGATGCGTCTTGCCAAAGTCACCGGCGTAGCTTAATTCTTGGCCGGTAATTTGCGCTTGGTTGATGTTAACCATTGTGCTGAAATCGGCATTAATGGCAATTAAATCAGTAATGCGATTGTCAAAATAAATCGCATCAACGTGATGTATCGAAGAAGCGTAGTGCAAACCAATTTCTTGATTTTTCGAACGTTCAGGTTTTAGGCTTGGATTACCTTGGTAACCCCACGCTAGCGGATAAAACATATCGTTGAAAGTTGGCGCTTTAAAGGCGGTGCTGATGCTGCCCGTTGCGCGCCAAGCGTCGTTCAATGCCAAACCATAACCGAGCAAGCCGGTATTGGCAGTGCCGAAGTCGGAGTAATTATCTTGCCGTACATTGAGTTGCACTTGCTGCGCGCCATATTCACCGCTGTAACCCGCCAACAGGCTATTCACATTGCGAGTGGTTTGCGTGAAGTTGGTATCCGACGAAACAGTTTGCCCGAGATTTTCAGCCGATAAATTCAGTCGCTGACCCTCTGCAATTTTCAAATTATTTTGCCAAGAATACTGATTGCTTTGAGTTTGAAAGCGGGAACCCAGCACGTTGTTGGTATAGCTTCGACTGTCATCAACACCTTGCGCAACCCTCACACTGCTATGCCACAGCGCATTAATTTGATCCTCGGACGCAAGTGAAAGCTTGTCCAAATTCACTTGTGTATCATTGAGTTCGGTGGTTGATAAACCGAAAGCATTATCGAATGATGCTTTCCCGCGACTACTAAACCACGTTGCCGAAACTGCGTGATCGGCATTAATCGTATGTTTAATTTGCGCGTTAAAAGTATTGTTGTCGTAGCCGTTATTGTTCGGATTTGCATTTGATGCGAGTTGTGGATTAATCGCCGATACGCCATCAGTTTTAACTCGGCCGGCATTTAGATTGAAACTGGTATTTTCCACTTCACCCGAAAAGCCAGCTGCCATCCGTTGTGTGCCATAGCTACCGACACCGGCGCTGGCGGTCAAGGCGGGTTTGCCGCTACCTTTTTTGGTGAATAATTGAATGACACCGCCAATCGCCTCGGAACCATACAAGCTGCTGACGTTGCCGCGCACAATTTCGATGCGTTCAATACTGTCCAACATAATGTGTTCAAGTGCGGTAGCGCCCGACGTGGCGGAATTAATCCGCACGCCGTCGATTAATACCAAGACATGGCTAGAATTGGTGCCGCGCATAAATGTGCTGGATTGCGCCCCTAAACCGCCGGATTGCGCGATTTCAATGCCAGTGACTGAGCGCAATAAGGTGGCGACATCTGGCGCACCAGAATGGCGAATTTCCTGTTCCGTAATAACGGAGGTGTCGGCGATGGTTTTGCCGAGTGATTGAGGCATGCGTGTCGCCGTGACCACCACTTCGGTAATTTGATTAGAGGTTTCTGCGTGAGCAAAAGGTGAGACCGCGCACAAGAGGGCGGCAATAAGTTGCGGATGCTTCATTTGAGTTTCCTGAGTAAATTCCAAGCGTCCCCGTTGGAACGTGACAAAATCAGGGATGAGGCGAGCGAAAACGGAACACGAGCTGAGCGGCGGCGGGTGAACTGTGGAGGTGCCTCCCGCACCATCTCCTGAACCATTGCTTTGAGGCCGGTATCCGGGCTCGCAAGTTTTATTCACCGCCTTCCCATGCTTGCGCACAGTGGCATTTTGGTGGATCGACACTTGCTTACCGTTGCGGGGGCAGCGCAGGCATTACACCTGTTTCCCGTTTAACTGCTGAATGTAAATTCAAGCAGCACCTTAAAGCGATGCGCATTGTAGCAGAATCTCTTGTCGCTAATCTTGACGCCTTTGTAGCAAGCTTTCGTTGACTTGATGCGCTGCTTGCCACTATAGTTCGCCCATGCAAAACGAACTTGATATTTTGGAACAGAAACTCGCGCAATTGATTGCCGTCATGCAGCAACTACGTAGCGAAAATACTCAATTGCGCCAAGAATTAGCCACCTCATTGAGTGATAATCGTTTGTGCCAAGATCGAGTGGAACAAGCCGCGACCCGTTTGGAGTTGTTGCTTTCCCAAATTCCGGAAAATGCAGCATGAGCGAAACTAACGCAATGAATGTCACCATTTTTGATCGCGAATTTCGCGTCGCTTGCCCACCAGAAGAGCAGCCAGAATTGTTGGCGGCAGTTTCCTATTTAGATCTCAAGATGCGCGAAATTAACGATGCCGGTAAAATTGTATCGGTAGAGCGCATTGCCATTATGGCGGCTTTAAATATCGCTCATGAATTGTTGACCATGAAATTGGGCGGCGGTTTTGATTTGTCAGATTTTAAAAACAGGATGCAAACGATGCGCACCACGATTGATGAGGCGCTTGTCGACCAAGAAACATTGTTTTAATGAGCAGGTTTGTCCCTGCGGTGTTTGTGAGATTCAATCATTCTTTGAACCAATAAGCGAAAGCTTAGGTTGCGCCCCATTTGTCACTGTTGTGAGCTTCCCGCGCGGAAGCACCTGATGTGATCGGGAACCGACCCTCTTGAACCTAGGTTCAAGATATTTGGATCAACGGCACAGGCGGGGACTTTTATTCGATGCGACCCTTCGGGGTCGCTTTTTTTATCGCTGGAAATAGTGCTTATGGGCATCTCTAATAATTCAAAGTTCTAAGCAAAACAAGGCGCGAGCGAAAAATTGCGACGCGGCGTATTTATGATACGTAAGGAGTGATTTTTTGTGAGCAACACTGTATTGCAACGAAATCTGAATTATTAGAGGTGCCCTTATTTCTGCCGTTCAATGGCGATGCCCACCATTTTACTGCCGCGTATCGCTTGCAGTTTTGCCACGCTAACCTTGACCCACGGCGCGTGAAAATCATTCAAAATAATCGCCGCGATATGTTCCGCCAGCGCTTCCAGTAAATTAAAATGGCGACTGGTTAACACGCTTTGCAAATGGCGCACGATGTCGGCGTAATTCAGCGCATCGTCAATATTGTCGGTTTGACAGGCTAAACTACTCGGCAACGCAATTTCCAAATCAATTTGCAAGGTTTGCGGCACGCGCTTTTCCCATTCATAAACGCCGATCAGCGTATCAATTTTAAGTTCGCGTAAAAAAATAATATCCATATTTGTCATCAAGCCTGTTTGGTTGGAGTTTTGCAATCGGGTAGAATCCGCACTTCGCGCATTTTAAGGTATCCCCGATGACCACCCTAATTTTTATTCTACTAGCCTATTTGCTGGGTTCCGTTTCTTTTGCCGTATTGATGAGCAAAGTGTTTGGTTTGGCTGATCCGCGCACGTATGGTTCTGGCAATCCTGGTGCCACTAACGTTTTGCGTTCCGGTAAAAAAGCCGCTGCCGCTTTAACGTTATTGGGTGACGCGGCCAAAGGTTGGCTGGCAGTATTTTTGGCAATTAAATTTGCGCCGCATGATGCGCAAGGATTGTGGTTAGTGGCGCTGGTTTCATTGGCGGTATTCTTGGGGCATTTATTCCCCATTTTCTTGCGCTTTCAAGGTGGTAAAGGCGTAGCGACCGCTTTGGGAATCTTGCTAGCGATTAGTGGCTGGCTGGGTTTGGCGGTGCTGGGAACGTGGTTGTTGATGGCGGTGGTGTTTCGTTATTCTTCGTTGTCGGCCTTGGTGGCGTCGATGGCAGCACCGGTGTATGCGATGGTATTTGGCTTGCAACCGCAGTTGGTATTGGCTTCGGCGATTATGTCGCTGCTGTTAATCTGGCGTCATAAAAGCAACATCATCAATCTGATGAGCGGCAAAGAATCTAAGATCGGTAAGAAAAAGCCGGTTGTAGATCAGGCGGTGTAATTTAACTGCTGTAAATTCCAGCGCGGTTTCACGCCAAAAGCGAAGCCGATCTGGGGCGCTTGTTGTTCTAATCTCATTGCACCAGCGAAAGCAATCATCGCGCCGTTGTCGGTGCAAAATTCTAAATCTGGATAGAAAACTTGAATGCCTCGCTGTTGGCCTTTCAGTTGCAATTGTGTGCGCAAATGTTGATTAGCGCCGACGCCACCGGCAATCACTAATTGTTTCAGTCCGGTTTGTTTCAGCGCCGTTAGTGACTTGGCGACCAGTACATCGACAATCGCTTCTTGCGCGGCGTGCGCAATATCAGCGCGCGTTTGATCGTCGGTCGGATTGTGTTGCGTCGCCACCAACACCGCTGTTTTCAATCCGCTAAAACTAAAATCTAAATTGCCGCTATGTAACATCGGGCGCGGAAACTTAAACCGATTGGGCGTGCCGGCAAGTGCCAGTTTGGAGAGCAGCGCGCCACCGGGATAATCCAAGCCCAGCAACTTAGCACTTTTGTCGAAGGCTTCGCCGGCGGCGTCATCAAGTGTCTCGCCGAGCAAAGTGTAGCGCCCGACGCCATCCACTCGCATTAATTGCGTGTGACCGCCGGAAACTAGCAACGCCACAAAAGGAAATGCTGGCGCAGGATCGGATAACAGCGGTGACAGCAAATGTCCTTCCAAGTGATGAATGCCTATGGTCGGAATGTCTAGCGCAAAAGCCAAGGCATTCGCTACGCTGGCACCCACCAACAAGGCGCCACCCAGCCCCGGGCCTTGCGTGTAGGCAATCGCTGCGATATCAGTCAGCGAACAATCGGCTTTGCGCAAGGTTTCGCGGATCAACGGAATGGCATAACGCACGTGGTCGCGCGAGGCGAGTTCCGGCACCACGCCGCCATATTCATTATGCAAAGCGATTTGGCTGTGCAACGAATGCGCGAGCAAGCCACGCCCCATTTGATAAAGCGCGAGGCCGGTTTCGTCGCAAGAAGATTCGATGCCGAGAATAAGTGGTTTCATAGTGCCGATATTGTAGTCAATCCGTAGCGGAAGCGGCTCACAACTTAGGTTGTTGGCCCGAAAGAAAGCGGATGTTCGAATTGACTTCGCAGAGTTGCTAAGCGGTGTGTTAAGCGTTGGCGAGTAGTTCGGAAAGCAAACTACTCGCCAGTTGACTAAGCAATCATGCCTGCCGCCACTGTATTGTTGGTGGCTTCGTCAATCACGATAAAACTGCCAGTGCCGCGATTGTTGCGATAGCTATCAAACGCTAGCGGTTGTTGCACTTTAATCGCCACGCGCGCGATGTCGTTCATGTTAAGTGACGTGGTGTCGCTGTGTTCCAGCGTATTCACGTCCACGCGATATTCCAATTTGGAAAACAGCGATTTCACCACGCGGGTGTTGTGTTTAACGATGTATTTGCGATTTAAATCCAGCGGTGATTCTGACAGCCAGCACAGCATGGCGCTGAATTCTTTAGCCACCGTCGGTGCTTTGCCGCTGCTGCTGACCAACATATCACCACGCGAAATATCCACTTCATCGGCTAGCGTTAACATCACCGATTGCGGTGCGTAAGCGCGTTCCAAATTACCGTCGTAGGTGACGATTTCTTTGATGGTGCTGCTGCGACCAGAAGGTAAAACGGTTACCGCGTCGCCAACGGCAATTTCGCCTGATTCGATGCGTCCAGCGAAACCACGGAAGTCATGATATTCGTGGGTTTGTGGGCGGCAAACCCATTGTACCGGATAGCGGAAATCAGCCGTGTTGACGTCGTAATCAATCGCGATATTTTCTAGGTGCGTCAGCAACGGCTCACCTTTAAACCATGATAAATTATCACCGCGATCCACCACCATGTCGCCCTTTAAGGCCGACAGCGGAATAAAGGTGACATTGTGTAATCCCAGTTGCGCCGCGAAAGCTAAATATTCTTCGCGAATTTCGTTGAAACGCGCTTCGCTGTAATCGATCATATCCATTTTGTTGACCGCTAACACAATGTGCGGAATGCCGACCAAACTAGCCAAAAAGGAGTGGCGGCGCGTTTGCGTCAACACGCCTTTGCGCGCATCGATCAAAATCACCACCAGATTAGCGGTGGAGGCGGCGGTCACCATATTACGGGTGTATTGTTCGTGGCCAGGTGTGTCGCCGATGATGAATTTACGTTTCGGCGTAGCGAAATAGCGATACGCGACGTCGATGGTAATGCCTTGCTCGCGCTCGGCTTGCAGACCGTCGGTCAGCAACGACAAATCGACTGTTTCCATCCCGCGCTTTTCGCTGGTTTTGGAAATGGCGGAATACTGGTCTTCAAAAATAGATTTTGAGTCGTGCAGCAAGCGGCCGATTAACGTGCTTTTGCCATCGTCAACGCTGCCGGCGGTGATGAAACGTAGTAGTTGTGTGGTGTTGTTCATAATTTTAGAACCTAAAAATTCAAAAGTGTTTGTCCGTAGATTTCACAGATTAAAAGCAAAAAATCTGCGTGAATCTGCGGATGAAAAGTATTTAGAAATAACCTTCTTTTTTGCGCAACTCCATCGAAGCCTCTGATGTTTGGTCGTCCATCCGCGTGGCGCCGCGTTCGGTGATGCGCGTGGTGGCCGTTTCTTCGATAATTTCTTGCACAGTGCTGGCGGTCGATTCAACCGGTGCGGTGCAAGTCATATCGCCGACGGTACGGAAACGCACCGAAACCACTTCGACTTTTTCGCCGGCTTTTGGCTGTACTAAATGCGACACCGGAATCACCGAGCCCCCGCGCCGAATCACTTCGCGTTCGTGGGCAAAATAAATATTCGGGATGTGTAAATTTTCTCGACCGATGTATTCCCAAATATCCATTTCCGTCCAATTCGAAATCGGGAAGACGCGGATATTTTCGCCGTTATGAACGCGCGCGTTATAAATATCCCACAGTTCTGGACGCTGATTTTTTGGATCCCATTGACCGAATTCATCGCGGAAAGAAAAGATCCGTTCTTTGGCGCGCGCTTTTTCTTCGTCGCGGCGAGCGCCGCCCAAACAGGCGTCAAAACCAAATTCGGCGATGGTTTCCAATAGCGTAACTGATTGATACGGATTGCGCGGCTTGTCCAAATCTTTAATCACAATCGTGCCGCGTTTGATCGAATCTTCCAGCGAACGCACGATGAGTCGCTCACCTAAATTATTGGCCAATTTATCACGGCATTCAATGACTTCTGGGAAATTGTGTTCGGTGTCGATGTGAACCAGCGGGAACGGAAATTTTGCCGGGCGAAATGCTTTTTCTGCCAAGCGCAACATCACGATTGAATCTTTGCCGCCAGAAAATAGCAGTGCTGGATTTTTACATTCGGCCGCGACTTCGCGCATGATGTGGATGGATTCGCTTTCGAGTGCGTCCAAGTGAGTAAATTTTTTCGTGCTCATAATTATTCTTTCAATGATGAAGCGTGGCTAACGTGCAAGCCACATTCTTTATTTTCAGGGTTTTCCCACCACCAACGACCCGCGCGAATATCTTCGCCGGGGGTTACCGCGCGGGTGCAAGGCGCGCAACCAATGCTGGGATAAAAGCGATCATGCAAGGCGTTGTAAGGCACATTATAACTTTTGAGATAAGCCCACACCTCAGCATTTGTCCACTCAAGCAGCGGATTAATTTTTTGCAGGCCATTGTCAGCGTCAAAACTGGACGCCTCTAAGCTGCCGCGCGTCACCGCTTGTTCGCGTCGCATGCCGGTAATCCACGCTTTTTTGCCCGACAAGGCGCGGCGTAAAGGTTCTACTTTACGCACCAAACAACAGGCTTTGCGATTATCAACGCTGTCGTAAAAACCGTTCACGCCGTATTCAGCAACGACTTTTTCCACGCTGGCGGCAGTCGGATAAAAAACTTGCAACGGCACCGTATAGCGCTGGCGAAGTTGTTGCATTAAGTCGTAGGTTTCAGCCGGCAAGCGCCCGGTATCTAAACTAAATATGCTGATATTCAGCTGATGTTTTGCGATCAGATCGGTGAGCACCATATCTTCAGCGCCCAAACTATTGGCAAAGGTCACCGGCGAAAAGTCAGTCACGGCGGTGTGTAAAATTGCCAGCGTGTGTTCGATTTTTTGTGCCAGAGAACTCATCGATGCACCTCGCCGCGCGTTTCCCGTCGGAACAACGGTTGCGCTTCATCGACCGAGGCTTGGTAGCGCACGGAAAAATCGCTGAGGCTGTTGATTGCAGATTCAATATCTTTATCCGCCCGCACCGCGAAAGCATCAAAACCGACACGCTGCATAAAAAATAGTTGATCGCGCAGCACATCACCGATGGCACGTAATTCGCCGCGATAGCCGAAGCGCACGCGTAATTGTTGGGCGATGGTGTAGCCGCGACCGTCGGCAAATTTTGGAAAATTGATCGCAATCAACGCGAATTGATCGAGATTATTTTGCAACGATTCGGCGCGTTCGTCGCAATTCAACCACACACCAAAATCACCGCGCGCTTGTAAGGTGGCGCGTTGTGCCTGCCAGACCATCAGCGGCACGATGACTTTGCCCGCAGGAATCGCCACGGTTTCTGCCGTGTCGGTTTCCGTCAAACGCAGCACGGCCCAATCGTCGTCAACCACTGTTTTATTTTTGATAACTTTCATTTAAAACCTCGGCGAATAATACGGCGTGTCATACGGCGTGCCGTGTTGGATTAAATCGTAATCGGGCGTCAGCAAGCTCGCGTCTTCCGCCACTGGTGTGCCATACACGTCAGCTTTGAAAGGCTCCAAACCGAGGCGCTGCACGGTTTCGATAAAGCGTTCTTCCGCCAATCGTTCGCGCACATACACGGTCAGCAAGCGTTTCAGCACTTCCGGAATTTGCGCAAAGGAGAAAGAGCGACCAATCACTTTGCCGATTTTGGCATTGTTGCCTTGCTCGCCACCAAGCGACACTTGATACCATTCGGTGCCGTCTTTATCCACGCCCAAAATGCCAATATTGCCGACGTGATGATGAGCGCAGGCGTTGACGCAACCGGAAATATTCAGGTCGATGTCGCCGATATCGTGCAAATAATCCATATCATCAAAGTGTTCGGCAACCGCTTTGGCTAGCGCAATCGAGCGTGCATTGGCCAAGGTGCAAAAATCACCGCCGGGGCAGCAAATCATGTCGGTCAATAAACCAATATTCGGCGTCGCCAGTCCCAGCGTTTTGGCGCTTTCCCACACTGCAAAAAGATCAGTTTGTTTAACGTCAGCCAGCACCAGATTTTGTTCGTGGGTGATGCGCAATTCGCCAAAGCTATAACGATCAGCCAATTCTGCTGCGGCATCCATTTGTTCGGCGGTGGCGTCGCCTGGCGCAATGCCGGTTTGTTTCAGCGATAAAACGACTGCCGCGTAACCCGGTATTTTGTGCGGTTTGACGTTGCGTTGATGCCATTTGGCGAACGCTTTGTTGTCGGCTAAATTGAGTGTGAGATCGGATAATTTTTCGTAAGCGGGCGCGCTAAAGCAAGCGGCCACGCGCTGCAATTCGGCTTCGGTAATGGTGCACGGACCATCTTTGGTGAATTGCCAATCGTCTTCCACTTGCCGTCTAAATTCCTCAATGCCAAGCGCTTTGACCAAAATTTTGATCCGCGCTTTATACAAATTGTCGCGCCGACCGTGCTGGTTATACACACGAACAATCGATTCGACGTAAGTGATGATGTGCTGCCAAGGAATAAAAGCGGCGATTTCGGTGCCAATCACTGGCGTGCGACCTAAACCGCCACCGACAATCACGCGGAAACCAACTTCGTCCGCCGCATTTTTGACGACTTCCAAACCAATGTCGTTGACCTGAATCGCGGCGCGATCTTGGGTGGCACCGGTAATCGAAAACTTAAATTTGCGCGGTAAAAAAGCAAATTCAGGATGGAAGGTGCTCCATTGGCGCAAAATTTCGGCGTAAGGACGCGGGTCAACAATTTCGTCGCGCGCCACGCCAGCCAATTCATCGCTGGTAATGTTGCGGATGCAATTGCCAGAGGTTTGGTTAGCGTGCATTTCCACGGTTGCCAAATCGGCCAAAATATCTGGCACTTCTTGCAAATTTAGCCAGTTAAATTGAATGTTTTGGCGGGTGGTGAAATGGCCGTAACCGCGATCATATTTGCGCGCGATATGCGCAAACATCCGCATCTGAGCGGCGCTCACCATGCCATACGGCACGGCGATGCGCATCATGTAGGCGTGAATTTGCATGTACAGACCGTTTTGCAAACGCAAGATGCGAAATTCGTCTTCGGCTAATTCGTCCGATAGTCGGCGGCGCACTTGGTCGCGAAATTGCGCTACCCGTTCCTGCGCTATTTGGTGATCAAATTGATCGTAACGATACATTTAGATTTCCTCTGCTGGATAGCTTTTGGAGACGGGCAACAACAAGGCGGCGGCCAGCGGAAATTTTGCGCCGAACGCCAAAATGTGCGCCACATCGGCATCTTCGTCATGGCGCAACGCGGCGCCGATATACGCGTGTTCGCCAGTTTGGCCAATCACCACGCCGATGCGTCCACCACAGCCGTTAAACCAGCTGACTTGTTTGGGTTTGTTGATTTTATTTTCGCTCATTTTGCATTCCTATTTGTAAAACACCATTTTCAAGCCGATGATCAGCAACATAGTTGCCAGTAAAGGCCGTAACACTTTTTCCGGTACTTTCGCGCTTAAGTGGCTACCGATATAAATACCTGGTAACGACCCCATTAATAAACTGCCGAGTAACACTAAATCCACCGTACCTAAGGCCAAATGTCCCATCCCCGCCAAAGCGGTGAGCGGTACCGCGTGAACGATGTCGGTGCCGACGACTTTTGACGCGGGCATTCTTGGATATAAAAATAAAATAGCAACGGTGCCCAACACGCCGGCGCCAATCGACGAAATGGTTACCAGCGAACCCACTACGATGCCGGTAATAATGGTGGCGGTGGGTAAGTAGCGATGATGCAATTCGTAATTGGTGCCGTCTTTGCGGCGCGCCATTTTTTTAATCCAGTCTTTTAGCAACAGCGCGCTGGCGGTCATTAGCAACGCCACGCTCAATACGCTGGTGACCAAGGTGCGCAAGGTTTTCTCTTCCAGCGCCATATATTTTAAAAGCAAAATAGTCACCACGGCGGCCGGCAAACTACCCATCGCCAATAAACCAACTACTTTCCAATCGACCGTGCCTTTGCGTGAATGAACCCAACCGCCCATCGTTTTGGTTAAGGAAGCGTACAGCAAATCAGTGCCGACTGCGGTGGCGGGTGACACGCCGAAAAACAAGACTAACAACGGTGTCATCAGCGAACCACCGCCCACACCGGTGACGCCGACGATTAAGCCAACCACAAATCCTGAGAGGGTAAATATCCAGTCCACAACGCAATCCTAAAAACAAGGCGCGCATTGTATGTCTGCGCGGTTATATTCCAAAATAGTTTTGTGTTATTGTTTTATAACCAAATAGCATAAGGAGTCTGAGATGAATTTACAACAACTTAAATATCTGCGGGAAATTGTCCGCCAAAATCTTCATGTGTCCGATGCGGCGGGCGCTTTGTTTACCTCACAACCGGGCATTAGCAAGCAAGTTAAATTGCTGGAAGAAGAATTGGGCGTGGAAATTTTTGTGCGTAACGGCAAGCGGATTGTGGCGATGACTGAGCCAGGTAAAGCGATTCTGGATATTGCCGAACGCATTTTGTTGGAAGCAGAAAACCTGAAAAGCGTCGGTGAGGAATTTCAGCAACAAGACAGCGGCAAGTTGATTTTGGCGACCACTCACACGCAAGCGCGCTATGTTTTACCGCCGGTGGTGAAGCAATTTATCAAACGCTATCCGAAAGTGGTGTTGGGTTTGCACCAAGGTAATCCGACGCAAATTGCGGAGCAAGTGTTGCACGGCGAAGCAGATGTAGCGATCGCGACTGAGGCCTTAACGCGGTATGACGGACTATTAACGTTGCCGTGTTTTGAGTGGCATCATTGTGTGATTGTGCCGCCGAAACATCCATTATTGAACGAGAAAAAGTTAACGTTGACGAGTCTGGCTGAGTATCCGATTGTGACTTACGATCATGCTTTTAGTGGTCGGGCGCGGATCGATGAAGCGTTTGCACAAGCGGGTATTGAACCGAATATTGCGCTGACGGCGATTGATGCAGACGTGATTAAAACCTATGTTGAACTGGGAATGGGCATCGGCATTTTGGCGGAAATTGCCTTTAAGTCTGAGCGCGAACGGCATCTGAAAAAAATTAGCGCCTCGCATTTATTCGCGCCGAGCACCACGCGATTGGCGGTGCGTAAAAATGAATATTTGCGCGGCTATATTTACGATTTTATTCAGTTGTTCGCGCCACATTTAACCCGCGAAGTGGTGGCAAAAGCGATGAGTCATGCTGCTTAACGTTGCTTGGCTAAAAACCGATCGAGCTGCGAGGCAAAATTTTTGCGATCACTTTGGCTAAAGCTATTTGGGCCAGAAATATCGACGCCACTGCCGCGTAATTCTTCCATAAAATTGCGCATCGTTAACCGTTGGCTAATGTTTTCTCGGCTATAAAATTCACCGCGAGGATTAAGC
>Ga0114977_10000215_pt1 | contig 38091 bp, 35 predicted proteins | sample S_130805_MF_Meta_FD_87026 | JGI IMG/M metagenome (GOLD analysis project Ga0114977, IMG submission 87026) | Freshwater microbial communities from Lake Simoncouche, Canada to study carbon cycling - S_130805_MF_MetaG | ecosystem: Environmental > Aquatic > Freshwater > Lake | place: Lake...
ATCTTGGTCTGTCACCAAAGCTTGATCTCTCACCTTCGGGTTTGAATCTTGGTTTGTCGCCGAAAGAACGCGGGCTGCGGTCTCTGTCGCCAAAACTTGATCTCTCTCCTTCAGGTCTAGATCTTGGCCTGTCGCCAAAGTTAGATCTCTCGCCTTCTGGTTTGAATCTTGGCTTGTCGCCGTAAGAACGCGGGCTGCGATCTCTGTCGCCAAAACTTGATCTTTCACCAAAGTTAGATCTCTCACCTTCTGGTTTGAATCTTGGCTTGTCGCCGTAAGGACGTGGGCTGCGATCTCTGTCGCCAAAGCTTGATCTCTCTCCTTCAGGTCTAGATCTTGGCCTGTCGCCAAAGCTTGATCTTTCGCCTTCTGGTTTGAATCTTGGCTTGTCACCAAAAGAGCGCGGGGCAGAGTCGCGATAACGACCTCCGCTGTTTTCGTCATTAAAGCGAGATCTTACGATAGATTTGCCAAAAGAACTTTTGCCAGAATTAGATCTAGGTTTGCCTTTTGAAGATGATCTAGGGGTGTTATACCCATCATCTTCCATGATGGCAGAGCAGCTGTTTCCAGCATTTTCCATCATACGAGCAATTAATTGCCATTTTCTGTTATCTTCAGGGGCAACTAAGCATAATGACAAACCTTCTGCGCCTGCGCGCCCGGTTCTGCCTATGCGATGCACATAATCTTCTTTGCACTGAGGAAGGTCATAGTTAATAACATATCTGATATGTGGTATATCCAAGCCCCTAGCAGCCACATCGGTGGCCACCATAATTCTGGTGGATTGGTCGCGGAAGTTTTGAATGGTGCGAGTGCGTGCGTGTTGACGTAAATCGCCATGCATTGAACTTGCAGTATAGTCATATTGGCGCAGTTTATCTGCCAATTGTTCCACACCGCGTTTTGTTTTAACGAAAATCAATACAGATCCTTCGCTTTCATCAAGCGCTTTTGTTAAGTGAGTGAACTTTTCTGCAACACTGGTGCGAATCATATCTTGTTTGATCTTAGGCATTGGTTGTTGTTCTTTGCTTAAGCTAACTCGTTGTGGCTCGTTCAGATATTTTTCAGAAAGTTGCATGATGTTATGTGGGAAGGTCGCTGAAAACATCAAGGTTTGACGCTCTTTAGGAAGGCGCTTCACGATATTTTCTAGTTGTTCTTCAAAGCCCATATCAAGCATTCTGTCTGTTTCATCAAGAACTAAAAAGCCGGTGTTTTCAAGATGAATGGTGCCGCGTTGAATGTGATCGTTGATACGACCAGGAGTTCCTATGATAAAGTTAGGATTCCAGCGTAGTTTCTTAAATTGGCCGGTGATTGATTCACCGCCTATCAGTAGGCAGACTTTTATGTCTCTGCTTATGATGCGTTTAAGGTTGTCATACACCTGAGCTGCCAGTTCCCGAGTTGGAACCAGAACCAAGGCGGTTTTATTTGGTGATGCGGTTATTCCAGCGATGATAGGCAGGGCGTAAGCCAAAGTTTTGCCAGTGCCGGTTGGGGCAGATGCCAGTATATCTAGGCCTTGCATTGCATGCGGTATGGCCATTGCTTGTATCGGAGTTGGGGATGTTATGCCGAGGCCATCAAGGGCGCTAACTAAAGAAGCTGATATTCCTAACTCATTAAAAGTATTCATTTTTTTTATTTACCTAAAAAAAGAAAGGGCAGCCACGAAAGATTATCTTTCATATAAAGGCCACCCTATTCATTTATTAAAAGAGCTAAAAGTATTAGTCTATGATCTTCAGATCAATAGCCGAAGTTCTACCCTTGCTGTTTTCAAGCTCGAAACTAACTTTTTGTCCATCTTGCAAGGTCTTAAGACCTGCACGCTCAACAGCGCTTACATGAACAAAAACATCATTCCCACCTTCTTCAGGTTGAATAAAACCAAATCCTTTAACTGGATTGAACCATTTTACAGTACCGATTCCCATGACTATATCTCCTACACATGGCGTTAAATTGCAATACTAGCACACTATATTTCTATAGCATGTTGCCACTCTTTTATAAAAACACTAAAACCGCAGATGGAGGAACTTTAAGAGCGTGATTACGCAATATAGGGACTCAATTAGTCGGTAACTTGTGCATTCTTAAAGAGCTATTAAGTATGCTTCACACATATATACACGAACAGATCGGGCATGTCAAGCGATATTATAACTTAAACTTTAAAATTAAATGTAATTTTAAAGTTTTTGCTGGCAAAGCGCAGCAAACGCCCAGATATATGGTTATGTAGGCTAGGTATTTTTACTGTAAATTCATTTTATTGTATACGGATCCGTTAACCACCAACCCAACCCCTATGCACATGGCAAGCAAGTTCGACCCGCCATATGACAGGAAGGGCAGGGGAATGCCAACAGCAGGGATCATACCCGAGATCATGGCGATGTTGATGAAAACATGCAGAACCAGCATGAATGTAAACCCTGATATAACCAGTCTTGAAAACTGGTGTCTGTTTTCTGAGGCCAATTTCATGCCTAAGTATGCTATCATGCCAAACATGGCCAGAACAAAGGTGCTGCCTAGGAAGCCGTATTCTTCGGCGATAACAGTGAAGATGAAATCTGTTTGCTTTTCTGGCAAGAAACTTAACTGGCTTTGAGAGCCCTGCATAAAGCCTTTGCCGGCAATGCTGCCTGAGCCAATGGCGATTTTGGATTGGATTATGTTATAGCCAGCGCCCAATGGATCTTGTTCGGGGTTTAAAAAGGTTAAGACGCGCCTTTTTTGATATGGATGCAGAAAGTTCCAACCTAAAGGAATTGATGCAAGCATACCTATGCCTAATAATATAAACTTCCACACCCTTACCCCTGCCAGCAGCATGATCATGCCGCCAATTGCGGTGAGTATTGTTGCAGTTCCAAGGTTGGGCTGCCTTAACACCAGTAAAACAGGGGCAATAATAAGGGCTGCGGGGATAAGTTGGGTTTTTAGCTTTGGCATCGCATTGCTGTGAATGTCGTGGTAATATCTGGCCAGGTCTATTATCAATGCTGGCTTTGCTAGTTCTGATGGCTGCAGGGTCACCCCGCCGATCTTGATCCAGCGCTGAGCACCCATGGCCGTGTAGCCTATAATATCAGCGCCTACCAACAACAGCAGGGCGAATAGATAAAAGAGATAGCTGTAATTAAAGATATGCCTGATGTCCAAAACACCAAGCAATATAATAATGACAAAGCCGATCATCATAGAAGTTAACTGCTTTGCTGCCCAAAGCGAAAAGTCGCCACCAGAGACTGAATATAAGGTTATGATATCGATCAGCCATAATATAGATATGCAGCACAGGAACGTTGTGGGAAAGCGATGGAGCTTATCTATAATTCTGCTGCTCATGTTCTAACCGCCAACTGCTGACAATCCAACCATTTTGCGCACATCGGTTATGGTTTGCTTGGCGATGGAACGCGCGTCGCTTGCGCTTTTTTGCATAATACGCTCCAGCTCGGCTCTATCGTTTGTGAGCAATCGGTTGATCTCGTTTCTGATTGGTGATAAGTGGGCGATCAAGGCTTCCGATAATAACCCCTTGAATGCTGCCGTGCTCATCCCCTTCACGCCATCATCCATATTCTTTGTTTTGGCGATGGATGAATAAATGGCCAAAAGGTTTGCAACGGCCGGCCTGTTTTGTGCATCGTAATAGATCTCGGGAATGGAATCAGTCACTGCACGCTTGATTTTAGAGGCGATCAATTCGTCGCTGTCAACAAGGTTTATTCGTGATGCATCGGAAGGGTCTGACTTGCTCATTTTGCTGGTGGCATCGCGCAGGCTCATGATGCGCATTGGTTCGCGTTTGCGCATCACCTGTGGCAGTGGAAAATATTCTCCATATGCCCTGTTGAAGGCGCCTGCAATGTCGCGCGCCAATTCCACGTGCTGGATTTGATCTTCTCCAACGGGAACAAAGCTGGCTTTATATATCAATATATCAGCTGCCATCAGCACTGGATATGCATATAACCCTAAGCCGGCTTTTTCCTTGTCAGGCCCAGCCTTGCTTTTGAATTGGGTCATGCGGTTCAGCCATCCCATGGGGGTTAAGCACCCCAAGATCCAAGCGAGTTCTGTGTGTTCTGGCACTTGTGATTGTGCATACATGGGAATTTTTTCTGGGTCCAATCCACAGGCGATATAGGTGGCGATTAAGCTGATGGTGCTGTCCCTGAGGGCGGTTGGATCTTGCGGCACAGTGATGGCGTGCAAATCCATGATACAAAACATTCTCTTATAGTCAGAAACATCTTCCTTATCTTCAATCCACACCGTGTTTTGCAGCTCAACCCAGTTTTTTATTGCGCCAAGATAAGCGCCTAGATGAATGCTGCCAGTGGGCTGTATGCCAGAAAAGATAAGTTTATCAGTCATGTTATTCCTAAAAAGGGGGTGGTGATTGATGGCTAAAATAGCATCGATTTTGATTTTTAGGAATATATTTTTAGTTTCTATGGAAAACGAATTGATTGTAAAGGCAAAAAAGATGAAGAGAAGCTTGGCATGTTTTTTTCTTTATAATAGCCATTAAGCTTTGCTTAGAGCAACTTTCAACCACCTCAACATATACATTTTAATCGCGTTTTAGCAATCAACCGTGCCCTGCAGCGAAATTGGGGTGGCAAATCTTCACTTATGCAGGCGGCATTGCAACCTAGATATGTAATATCAAAAAAAGAGCGGTGGATGAAATAATCGGGGTAACGTTAACAATCCGCGACGACGGTGCCGGCACACCAGGGCGATGGATCCATTCGTTTTTCAGGGATTTACTCAGTTAAATCGATCTGAACGCCCAAGCTTTTGATTTTGCGATGGAGGGCGGTTCTGTCCATCCCGATAAAGGCTGCTGTTTTAGATATGTTTCCATTGAAGCGGTCGAGCTGCGCTATTATATATTCCTTTTCGAATAGATCGCGGGCCTGCTTAAGCTGTTTTGAAATTATCTCACTGCTGAGGGGGTTAAGCTTGGTGTGTTTGTTGTGAACGGCGTCGATTATCGCCTGTGGAAGGCTGCTTACATCGATTTCTGCGGTGGAATTTTGCGACATAATAATCAGCCATTCGATGGTGTTAAGCAACTGACGCACATTGCCTGGCCAATCATATGCGCACAGGGTGCTGTAAGCGTCATCGGTTATTAAGATCTTCCTTCCCTGCTGCAGGGCATGTTGCTGGATTGTATGCTCGGCGATTGGTTTGATATCTTCCTTGCGTTCACGCAGAGGGGTGATGTGCAGTGGGATCACATTAAGCCTGTAATAAAGGCTTTGACTGATATTGCCAGCGGCCACTTCATCATCGATATTCTTGCTGGAAGCGGCGATGATGCGAACATCTGATCTAATCATTAAACCGCTGCCGATTCTTTGAAATGTGTTCTGTTGCAGAAAATGCAGCAGCTTGTTCTGTGTGGCCAGTGGCATTTCTGATATTTCATCGATGAACAAGGTTCCGCCATCGCAAACTTCCAATAAGCCATGGCTGCTTGCATGGGTGCCGAAAAGTTGGTCTTCCAGCTGTTCAGCCGACATGCTGGCTGATTGCATGATCATAAATGGATGATTGCCGCGCTTTGACTTATTGTGAATCATCCTTGCCAGAACTTCTTTGCCGGTGCCAACTTCCCCTGTTATAAACACGCGACTGTTGGTTGGAGCGGCCAAAAGGGCTGCATTCCTAAGGGATTGTATGCTTTTTGAATTACCTACTATGTCTGCATTCACTTCATAGTTCTGCTTCAAGGTGATGTTTTGTGCCGCAAGAACCGAGGTTTCTATGGCCCTTCTCACCAATATTATAAGCTTTTCAGCCTTAAATGGTTTTTCAATGAAGTCATATGCCCCCATGCGGATTGTTTTTACCGCTGTTTCTATATTGCCATGCCCACTTATCATGATTACGGGGATGTTGGGATAATTGCTTTTGATGTGCTTCAGCAAACCTATCCCATCAAGGTCACTTCCTTCCAGCCATATGTCTAAAATAACGGCCTTAGGCGCCCTTCCGTTTTCCAGATGCTCCAGGGTTTGGGCGGAATTTTTAACGGTGGTGGTGGTGAATCCTTCATCTTGAAGTATGTCAGATATCAGGTCTCTTATGTCAGCTTCATCATCAATGATAAGAATATCAGTCAATTCATCCCTTCCATTAAATTCGATAAAATATATAGATCCTTTGAGAAATGAGTGGATGGAAGAATAAATTTAATTTATTTCCATTATCCATTCGTTCTCTTTAAGAACTAAATATATTTTAGCCCTAGAGGTAACTATTATCAACTGTTTAATTAAAAATATTATCTACGTATAGCATCAGGAATCATAGCTGTTTTCTCGGTGCTGCCCATTCCATATTTTGCCGTCATTGCTGCAATGTCCAACACTGCATTGGATAATATGCTGATCGCAGGGTTGGTGCTGGTTGCAATAAGTATTAAGGTGCGGGAAAGCATAGTATGTGCAGAAGCTGGTGCTTGAGCTGTTGTTGGAAGCTGCAAGCCATTAATTGCATTTGCTGCAACTGATGCCATTGGCATTAACGCTATGGTTGGAATACTTAGATAGGTTGCAGTGGCGGCCAGCAATGAAGCTGTGATAACATGGGTGGCGAAGTTGTTATGGCCTTCGAGAGAGGATTTCTGCGCAATAACTCCTAGTGCCGCTAAACCCAGATATCCAGTCAGTGAAGAGATGTCGAAATAGTTCGTGGCCACACCGGTTGCCCCAATTAGAGCCATGGATGCCATATTGTTCCAACTTATGCTTGGCACCATTTTTATTGCGGTTCCAGCGAGTATTGCTGTTGATGCGACGCTTAGGTAAATTGGCGCATATTCCGTTAACATTGGCAACGGCAGTAAAATAGGTGTTGATCCCATCATCGCCGCCCCTAAAAACATTACCGTTGTTAATAAAGCCGTTTCTTTTGGAGCGTTGCGGACAGATCTGAAGGCAGCCATGAAAAAGCATATTGGTGCCAATGCGAAGGCTGTGATTGAGTATATAGGTATGGCGGAGGTGAGAAAGGATGCAAAGATCGCGCCCCCATATCTTTTTATTGGGGTGTTTATTCTTTCTGTGGCCCTTGCGAAATTTATGTTGAAGCGATTTTGTGTTGGGTCCAATTGAAGAAGGGCATCCATCATGGCTCGTTCATAATCAGCCTGGCTTTTTGCTGCTAAATCATGTGCTGCACGGTGGGCAATATTTTTTTGGGCTGAATTTAAAAAGTCATAGACTGGAAATGCTGCGTTTATCGCCACTGGTGCTGCATTGCAACCAACCTGGCCAATAAGTCTGTTGGCGTGTTTTCGGATGGCTTCAACATCAAAGATTTCATTGCTATCAGCTATAGCCTCCTGGATTAGATCTGCAAACGCTTCTCTTTTTGCTTGGTTGAGGTTGCCTCTTCCACCAGCTGCTTGCCAGATATATAATGGATATAGATGGCGATTGTTTTGGTCTATGTTTGCTATACGTGCACGCATTCTAAATGATCAATTAAGTTGTACGTAATGCAGCCATACAATATATTTACTTTTTAGTCGATGCAAATTTAATCATCCATGGTGAGATATTTCATGTTCGGGCAGTGAATGCAGATATTTGGCTATGGCATAATGCTCATACATGTGGGCAACATCGGCTGCTGTTTTGTTATAGCAGTCGTGGGCATCTTGGTTGATATTATGCTGAATAAGCAGATCCACCATCGGCTTAAAACCTGTTTTTGCAGCGATGTGAAGTGCGGAAGCATTGTTTTGATTAAGGGCGTTCACATCCACTTTCAGCTCGTCAAGCATAATCTCTGCCCCTTTGGTCCAACGTTTTTGCACGGCGCCGTGCAGTGGGATGAAGCATGAAGTGTTATGCAGGCATAAGGAATCAGGTGTTTCAGCGAGATTATATAAAGCCTTGATGGCCGTAAGGTTTTTCTTATCTATTGCTGTTAACGTGTTGGCATAAACAGAGCGCTGAACGTCGCTTTCATCTGCCCCATGGTTCATGAGATATTTAGATATTTCATAATGGCCGGAGGATAATGATGCGGAAAAGGCGGTGGTGGCAAACACAGGAATTTTTAAATTACTATCCATAACCCTATTAACATCTATCCCGCATTCTGTGAGAGTTTTTATTGTGTTTAGATCTCCTTCTGATGCTGCTTTCATCCAGGTTTTATCTATTATGCTATCGTGCTGTTGAAGCCATTTAATGCCGGTGCAATCTTTCTTGCCGATCATGAAGGTTGCTATTTCAATGTCAGCTTTATATTTCTTCAAATTAAGGCCTTTGTTTAACAGATTTTCAGCAGCTGAATAATCTCCGTTTTCAAGGGCCTTATATATGGGAAGGTGTTTGCTGTGTTTATTGTGATTGTTATTACGCGTGAGAAAAGAGAATACGGCAAAAACAGAGACAGATAGCAGGGTTATTGAATATGGATTATGTCTGTATTCTGTCATAAAAATGGCTCCTTAATGGAAATTTGACGGCACTGTAAATGAAATTATAACAGTATGCAATAATATAACTATAATTTAGAGCCGTTTGTTTTTCAAGAAGGGAATGGCCCTGGCCTGCGACACCGCTATTCCGCATATTGTGATGATGCCACCTATGATTATATGCCAACATGGTGCATCGCCAAGATATACCACTGAAAGCGAAACCCCTGCAAATGGAACCAACAGGTTATATGGCATCACCTTGTGGATGGGGTATTTTTGCAGCAGGTATATCCACAGCCCTTGGCATAAAATGCTGGCAAACAATATGCTGTAAAGGGTGGCGCCCCAAGATATATGGCTGGAATTCAAGATGATGGGTATTGGGTTTCCTTCCATTACATAAGAAATCAAAAACAAGTGTGGGGCGGAAATTAAGCTTGTCCAGCAGACTATTGCCAATGGAGGGACGGATTTGAATTGACGCACCTTTATGTTGAAAACCGCACAGAAAAATGTGGAAGATAAAACTATGATAAAGGCGAGGATATTGCCTGATATGTGAGGCGCACCAACGACGACAATGGTGCCGATGAAGGCCATTATGATGCCGATGATGGAGTTGCGGGTGAAGTGCTCTTTCAGCACGATTCTGGCGATAATAAAAGATATTGGGATGTTAAGTTGCATAATGATGATGGCCAAGCTTGTGTTAAGGCCCAGATATAACCCATAGTAAAGCAGGGAGAGATATAGCACCCCGCCGATGATGGAGATAATGTATAGATCTTTGAAATTGATTTTCAACCTTGGTTGGAATGGCAAAAGCAACAGCCCAGTAATCAGCATCCTTAATGCCAAGGAAAGAAAGCTGGGCAATTCTGAAAGGGAATACTGAACTGCGATGTAATTGCTGCCCCAAGCCATAACCACCGCAATTGCGGCGAGGATATCTAATTTTTTCATTCTTTTCTCCGACCCTGTAAAAAGCTTGGATTTTTTGTATTTACTCTATTGTATAGTTTTAAGTAGGATATTGCAACGGCTTAGTAAAAGGCGGGCGGTGCAGGGTGTAAGGGAGCTTAATTCTTCACCCACCCCATCCCCACAAAAGATAAATAAATCTATCATCTGTGCAAAAACCTTTGCTATTCGACATATATTGCGTTTTAATTAAGGCGTTAAAAAATATATAGGAGTTGATTATGTTGGGTACTGGTGGAAATAAATGGCTTAGCTTCAGTGGAAGAGGGATTGCAGAAATAGATGAGTCTAGGGCAAATAACCATGATAATGACTCTTCTTTACGTGAACTTGTATTTATGTCTCGAACAGATCACAGTCGAAGCGAGATAGACCAAAGCAATCACAGTAATCGAAGCTTTAATAGCCATCAAAGCTTCCATAGCCATCAAAGCCAACATGGCTTAGATCAATTTGCGGGGGTATTAGGTGATGATTCTGGTGAGTCCCCAGTTCGCAGGGAAGTATCCTTAGTTACAGTTGAAAAAATGCTAGCAGAGACTATTTTTGATGAAAAATCACCAAGGGCAGGATTGGGAAGCAATGGCAATCTGCCTTCCGCTGACTTAAACGAAATTGTGCCAGCGATATTAGAGAAGATTGAAGCGATAGATTGGGCAGAGATAAAATCAATCGATGTGCAAGACCCAGGCGTTGTGGCCAGGTTAAAGGCAATTAACTTATATTTGGTGAAGAATATAAGAGATAAGGTTGGCCTTTATGACAGAAGGGAAAACTTAAACTACCTAAGCGGCTTCATAGCATCCATTTCATTTGCCAATGTGCTTAATTCAAAATCATTGATCAAAACCAATGCGATGATAACTTCAAGCATTTTAGTATACAGATTGTTAGACCTGTATGTGCAGACGGTTGCGGTTAAGCAAGACCATTTCCAAAGACAATATGACAGAATAAATGCTCTATTAAATGAATCATTCGAAAATGAATTAATCGTTAATATGAAAGACGGAGGGATCTCTTGCGGGTATGAGATGATAGGTGCGATCGAAGCATTGGTCGTTGCCTTTTATAAATTAGAGCAAGAAACCAATCAGCCAATCACACACTTTAGCAAGAACAAAGTTACAGATTGTTGCATTAACATGATGCGAGCGCTTTTAACATTTATTAATGAAGAGGCTTCTAAAGATAAAAAAAGAATGCAAAGCCTTTCAGGGCAAGAAAAACTAAGTGAGAGTTTTGCAAATTTGCTTATATCTCAGCGAGAGTCGTTTAAATATTATATGTGCCTTCCATCACTTCACCATTTAGGGGCGGCAGAGCCGGTCACCATACCATCCATGCAGGATTTTTCCCGTATAATTCGCAACCATTATATTGGCCAGAACACATATCATAATTCGGGTAGAGATCTTTTGGAAGAGGCTTTAAACCCTGAAACCTTTGTGCAGCAAAACAGGGATATTGAAATGGATCATGATTTTTTTGTTCCAGAAGCCATAAATGAATTCTTTGCATTGCTCAGCCATAACATTCAGGATGAGCAAAAAATCCGCAGAGATTTCATCCTCATAAATAGCCTTTTGTTTTTAAGCAGTATATTTTATGGCTTAAGTTTCAACCTTTCATCTTTAAGTTTAGGTAGGTATGTGACCTTTGTTTCGGCTGCGGCGGCATTTATTGTGGCGCAAAAGGTGGATAGCATTCAAGCAGAAATTTATATGAAGCATAGTGTGTTTAAAGAGGCGAAACAATATATGGAGCGAGGTGTGAAAGATGGCTTTGTGAGGTCTGCCCAAGCGCATCATAAAACCGATTGGATTAATCATTGCAATAATGGTGAGGCAAAGGTTTCGCGAAAGCTGCATCAAGTTAATTATATGGTGGCAGAAACTTGGAGCTGTTTGAAAGCCGCTGAATATGACCCAAAAAGCTTTAATCATCAAGATATGGCTAGTGCCTCGATGCATATGTATATCAGTATGTGTAGCGCTTATGAGAAAACAGCACCTCATTTTGAAGCCACACCAAAGCAAATCACCAATATAGCCGCCGCCTGTGCAGAACTGATTAAGGATAACATCAGGGATAAGCATTGGTATGATGTTGCAAGGTTATGCTCGCCATTAACGGGGGTGATGCTTGGCCAAGTTCCTAAAGTTGATGATTTTTATAAGGTGGTGGATAATGTGATTCATGTTTCTGAAACCTTGCATAAGTATGAAGATAATCAGAGAGGGCAACATCTGCCGCGGCCTGCAAACCACAACAATGTCGACAGCTCGATGGAAGAGCCTCCAAGAACCAGATCGCGTTGGCAAGAAGCGGTCAAGCGCGTGATGGCGCAGCAACGTTCTTCATCCAAAAGCCTAAATTCATCTGCTGAAGTGGATGAGGTGAATGTTGGTTTTGTAGAGCAAGTTATGGTTAGGGCTGAGGTGGTGGGGCAAGCTAGGCTATAAATATATACCTTTATATATATAAAATAAATTACTATTGACCTTAAATATATTATGACATAGTAATATATTATAAGTGGTGTAGTTTAATATAAAGGAAGAAGATGAATATTTTTAGCTCAAGTTGGATTGCTGCGTGCGCAAGAGTGGTGATGTCGGCTGTAGCAAGCGCCGTGCTGAGGTCTGAGCGGATGGTGCCGACGAATGAAGAGACCTTTGAAGAAAAGCTGATCAGGATAGTGGATGAAATTGAATCTAATTTAGCTTCAAAAACGTTAACGGCAGATGGCCGTAAAGAATTAAGGTATAATTTGCTAAGGATTGAGTGTTATGCTTCAGAGCAAATATTTTTATCCGCGAGCATGGAATGTAGAAACAATGTCGTTGATAAATTACTGCTTGTATTAGATAGCAAGATGTCTTTCTTCATTAGATCAATTGCCTTAAACATTATTAAAATTATGATAGATCAGTCACACCTTCCGCCTGCAAGATTGGATAAAGTTTTGGATTTCTTGTTGTTAAATGCGCCTAAAGAAACAATTATGCAAGAAGTGATTTTAGATGTCATCGAGGTGTGGGTAGAAAAGAATAAAGATACGGGGGAGATAGGAGATAAGGTTTTAGAAGAGCTGATGCGCTTATCATGCAACACTAAGGAGATGTCGCTGGCAATATAAGACCATTGACCTTGGATATATTACGATATAATTATATATATAATGAATGTTTAATGGGGGAGTAGATGAATATTCTTAGTTTCGGTTGGATTGCTGAATGCGCAAGAAGCCTGATTGCTCCAGTGCACAGGCGTGAACGGGTGTTTCCAATAAATCAAAATTACATGGATATTTTTGAAGGTAGTTTGAAAAGATACATTAAAGATATCACTGACATTGCTGATGTTAATGATATTGACAATGAGCAACATAGAAGAATATGGGAAAGTATCACATTCATTCAAGCAAAGGCAAAAGGTGGAGAATTCTCCCGAATCAGCAGAAAAATGCAAAATGATATTATTGATGCGATGTTATACATATTGGATGGAAGGGTGTATTACTCGGTGAAATATCAAATGATAGATATTATCAAAGTCGTTATAGAAAAAACTGATTTCCTAGGTGAATCGCGGGATGAGATTCCGATTTTAATAGTTAGTAAAATCATATACAAGTTAATGGATGTTTTTAAAAGCAGTGCTATCATGCGGAATGCAGTGTTAGAATTTATTGAAGCCATGGCGGAAAGAGACGGCTTTTTAAATCTAGAGAGGGATTTAATATTGGATACGCTTTTACCGGCTCTGAAAGATGCATCGACCACGCTGCATGTGCTGCAAATTATTTATAAAATGTCGGATAATGGCCTGGTCACTGGGGATAAGGTGGATGAAGTTTTGGCGGGAGTTAAGCCATTAATTAGTAATGGAGATGCCGAGTCTGCACTTGAAGCGGAAGAAATAATTGCTTGCTTAGAAGTTAGGAAATCTGAGGTTAATCTTCAAGAGAATGCTATATTGACCCCTGCCTTAACAATCACTCCATCGTCAAACAATTTGCGCAGCAGGGGCAAGCCATATATTACGCCATTGAATTTGCGAGGCTTGTTTTCAGATGCTGAATATATTCCAGGGCTTTTAGATGTTGCACATAATTCAGAAGTTAAGTTTAAACCTGGTTGGAATAATGAGGCTAATATGAATGCCTGCGTCAAAAAATGGCTTGAGGATTTGGAAGAGCCTCAAAGGGATTTGGATGGTTATAGAGCAGGTGTTACAACATAAGGTCTAAGAAGTGTTGTTTTTCTTAGGGAATAGAATTACTGCTTCTGGGCGATCTCTAAAACCCGGATATTATGATTGGTATGGATGCATATGTCGGCAGCAATTGACATGGCTTTACGGATAATTGCTTCTGCATCGATATCCATATCAATCAGGGCCCGCGCTGCAGAAAGTGCAAAGTTGCCACCAGAGCCAATCGCCGCAACGCCATCTTCCATTTCAATCACATCACCGGTGCCTGAGATGATTAATATTTTCTCTCTGTCAGCGACAATCAGCATTGCTTCTAATTTGCGCAGATATTTATCAGTGCGCCAGTCTTTGGCTAACTCAACGGATGCTCGCAGCAGCTGATTTGGGTGTTTATCCAATTTTGACTCTAACCTTTCAAACAAGGCAAAGGCATCAGCGGTGGAGCCGGCAAAACCTGCTATGATAGAGCCACCAGCCAGGGTTCTTAACTTGTTTGCCGTGGCTTTGAACACAGCCGAACCAAGGGTCACCTGGCCATCACCAGCAATAACTGTTCTGCCATCTTTATTAACACAAAGAATGGTGGTGCCATAAAAGGCGCTGGGATTGGTGTGTTCCATATCAACTTCTCCTTATCTTTTTTAGTGACAATTGCTGCTTTCCTTGTCAAACTGTTATCATAACACACTCTGAATTGGAAATATATCATGACAACAGATGGCAACGTCCCTTTAGAACTTATTAGGATATGGCAGGAAAAAACGCAAGCCTTTTTTAGCGATCCTAAATCGGTGGAATTAATGATGAATAACATCCAAATGAGTCAATCTTTTTTCAAAAAAATGCAAGAAACCGGTTATGAGTATAAAAAACACAACGCTGCACAAGCTGATGACAGCACAGATGATGCACGAGATGCAATCTATCTCCTTAAGCTGCGCGTTACAGCTTTGGAGCAAAGAATTGCCCAACTTGAAAGTTGCAGCGATAAGTGAAGAGCTGGACAGGCGCTCTGATCTGTTGAAAGTGGGGGTGAATAAAGCCATCAAAGCCCAAGGCGACATCACGCCTTATAAGGGAGCTCAATTGGTTTATCAGCATGGTGCTGCCACCCTGCACAGCTCGGCCGCAGGTGGCATTCCTGTTTTGATGATTCCATCCCATATAAACAAGGGTTATATTATGGATCTGATGCCGGAGCACAGCCTGCTTGAAGCTTTGCAGCAGGGTGACATCTGCCCATATTTATTAGAATGGAACCAGCCCAATCAAGTAAAATATGATGAATCAGATTATATGCAAGAAATTCTAATACCCATGTTGAAGTATATCTATAATAGGCATCAGGCCCCGGTTTATGTGCTTGGTTATTGCATGGGAGGGCTGCTTGCCACGGCGCTGGCGCAACTGTCACCACAGATGGTGAGGGGGCTTATAACCATTGCTACTCCATGGAATTTTCATGCGGATTCTTTCCCCTATCGCCTCACAGAAGCTACCTATAACATGATAATAAACAATCTGAATGGCGATTATGTTTCCAAAGAAATTATCAGTGCTATGCTTCAGTGGCCGCAGCTTAACATCACAATCGATAAGCTTATCTCTTTAGGGGAGAAAGGGTATGTAAGCCCGTTATTTATTGCTGTTGAAAACTGGCTGGATGATGGATTAAACATGACCATACCCTTGTTTAACACCTGCATGAGAAAATTTTCATTATTAAATCAACCGTATAAAGGCGAATGGGAAGTTATGGGCAGGATTATCGACCCTAAAGCCATCACAATTCCTGTTTTATCGGTGATTGCCTCTAAAGACAATGTGGTGCCGCCATCAGCTGCAACGCCTTTGTCTGCCCTTTTTCCCAACTGCGAGGTTTATGAAGTTGACACCGGGCATTTGGGAGCGATAATCAGCAAGAACCATTGCGTCGGGCCCAAATTGTGTGATTGGATTTCATCTTTAAGATAAAATATTCTTCAAGAAAGACATGCGATGATGCTCGCAAGGGCCGTGCTTTAAGATGGCCTCTCTGTGTTGCTTGGTGCCATAGCCAGCATTCTTATTCCACAGATAATGGGGGAATATATTGTGCAGATCGAGCATAATTGCGTCTCTTGTCACTTTTGCAACAATCGATGCTGCGGCGATGGAGATTGATTTGCTGTCGCCCTTGATCACTGTGTGCACAGGAACGTCGCCTATCTTAGGAGCCTTGTTCCCATCAACTAAAAATGCACCAACTTCAGCCCTCAGAACTGCCGCAGCGCGGCTCATGGCCAAAAGAGAGGCCTGCAGTATGTTGATCTCTTCGATTTCTGAAACGCTGGCAACGCCTACTCCATATATACATTTATCTGTAATATAACAATATAATTTATCGCGCTGTAAAGAGCTGAGTTTTTTAGAATCATTAATGCCAGAAGCGTTGAATTCAGAGGGAATAATCACTGCTGCAGCCACAACAGGGCCTGCCAAAGGACCGCGCCCGGCTTCATCGATTCCAGCGACTGTTACGGCTAAATTGCGCTCTAATTCTAGGTCAGGCCATGATTTCATAAAAAACTCCATAAACGATTAGCTTCTAATATAAAAATAACTTTATTAACTTTCAAGTTTATCTTTGCGCCTAAGTATGCTATTATGTCTTTTATGTATTAATACGGTCTATTATATGAGGTTGAAGCAATATGTCTAAGACATCTGATCAAGAACGTGTGTTTTCAGTAGGTGATGATGTGGTTTACCCTTCCCATGGTGTGGGCAGGATAACTGGTGAAGAAATTGAAGTGATCGCTGGCCAAGAAATGCGCCTATACGTTATCTCTTTCGTCAGCGATAAAATGATTTTGCGTGTGCCTATATCAAGGGCTTTAAAAGCGGGTTTGCGCCACCTTGGTTCTGCTAATGACTTTGACGCTATTATCGAAATACTTCGTGGCAAAGCTAAGGTTGCCAAGGGTATGTGGAGCAAGCGTGCGCAGGAATATGAATCAAAGATAAATTCTGGAATTTTGACTGCGATTGCCGAAGTGCTTCGTGATCTACATAAAAACGTGGAAGATCCTAATCGTTCTTACAGCGAAAGGTTGATATACGAATCGGCGCTTGATCGTCTTTCTGCCGAATATTCAGCTGCTGTCAGCTTGGATAAAAAAGAAACTAATGGCAAAATCATAGAGATTCTGGATTTGGCTAAAGAGGAATACAGCATCGCAGTGTGAGGTTTTAAGGGTGAGTATCCATTCTCTCTACCCCATGCCAGTTTTTAAAGGTTATAACGTCATTCCCCGCTAGAGCTAGAAGCACAATAATTGCCTAAGAGTGCTTGTGTTGCATCCGCCATAAGGGAAGTTTTACTTAATAAGCTTTAAAGACCTTGCCACTTCAGGGGGCATGTAATTCTCATCATGTTTTGCCAGTAATTCACTGGCCAAGAAGGTTCCATCGCTTTGCATGCTGCCCTTGGCGACGGTGCCGCGTTCTTCAGCGAACAGGTTTGGCACAATCCCGCAATAGCGGATAACCAGGGTATTGTTCATGTCTGTTATGCTGAATTTCAGAGTTTTTCCATCATCAAGAAAGTGCAAAGATCCCTTTTCCACCAAGCCGCCAACGCGGATGGTTTTGCCGTCCATGGGTTTGGATGCTATATCGCTGGGTGTCATGTATAAAGTTGCATTCTCATCAAAAACCCACAGAGCAGTTGCCACGGCTATGCCTGCACACAGTGTGCTGATAAAGCACAGAATAAGGCGTCTATTTGCTTTGCTGCTTTTCATGCAATTTTAAAATGGTTAATTTACGCTTTATATTCAGAAATTTATGAAAAGAGAAGAAGGAAAGGAGCATCAACGCAGACAGGCTTAAAGCATATGTGCACAACACAAGTTTCATTTTTATTCTTCATCGGTTTCTTCTATGGCTTCATCCGCGGTGTCTTCTTCCTCGGCATCAAGATCCATTTCCAAATCTTCTTCATCCATATTAGCCAAAGAAGTGGCGTTAATTGAATTGGCACTCATTTCTGCCAGGCTTTCTGCAATTTCGTCGCCGCTGAAGCCGTCGTCTGCTTCATCGATGCTGTCAGAATCAGAGATGAATCTGCGGCTTTGGTTTTTTCTTATCACTGATTCACGCAAATTTTCAGCTGTTATTTCGCCCAAAGCGATTTCGCGCAATGAGATAACGGCATCTTTATTGTCTTTATCGACAGTGCTTTTGGCGCCACATGAAATTTCACGCGCTCTCTGTGCAGCTAAAACCACTAACTCAAAACGAGAAGGTATAATCTTCATGCAATCTTCAACGGTTACTCTAGCCATCAGTGCCTCTTTCTTTGTTTAATATATCTTCAGAACTATACAATAATTTTTGTTAATCCGCAACTGCCTATTTTGGTTATCCAATAACATCCAATATTTCCCATCCAGCTTCGATTGATGGATCCTCATTACTATCTGTTGCCCCTGAAGATGCTGCTGGGGGTGATTCTTCGCGTATTCTAAAAGCTATTGATCCATATGGATTTGAAACTATCTCAACTTGATTTGGTGCTGGAAGTGAATTATCCAGAGGTGTTTGGATGCCGATTGATGCTGCAGTTTCTATATCTATGCCAGCCGCGGCGAGGTCTATTTCTAATTGCTCTGCAGGGGTTAATTCCCGTCCATGGTTTTCTGCTGAAGCACCAGCTGCTGCATATGGGTCGAAGGGCGACACGGATCCTGATTCTGATAGGGTTGTGTGGTTGAAAGAAGAAGAGTTGTTGTAATCTGTTGCAGCAGAGCTAGCACCAAAGTGGCTGTTTAAAGTTAAAGATGCCACGGCAGATCTGCTGCTTAAAGCATCTAGAAGAAATGGATTACTTGGTGCATCCCCCAATGCGCTTGATGCATCACTTATTCCATCTGGGGCATCGGCCCGGAAATAAACGGCGGATGTTGTATCTTGTTCTGGCGTAGCGGAAGGTTTTGGTTTTTGTGATTTGCATCTGTTACTAGTATATTGACCACCTTTTTTACCCATATCTTTTTCTCCACATAACATTGTTAACACCTTTGTTGCCACAAGATAAGCCCCACTTTAGCATAACTCTTCATTTGTTGCAGCAATAAAAACAGCGATTGAGCATCCATAATTTATTACTGGAATTTGGGATCATCTCTTCAACCACCTTGCCACGCAGCATGCAGGCGTGAATGAATGTGGATGGGCTGCTGATTATGCCAAGGTGGATGTGTTCTTTGGTGCTGATGCAGCTTATCACCATTCCAGGTTCTTTGATGCCGATGGCGGGCAGAAGGTGAAGGTTAAGATGGTGCAAAAGGGTGGCTGCATTGGGGTGCCTGATGTTGTAATCCCATTGGTCGTAATCCGCCATAAATCTTCCTTGCAGGGAGGTTATGTTGAGTTGAGTTGCAACGCCCATAATAAGCCCCAAGCAATCTGTTCCCGCCCCCATAACCCTTCCTTGTGGGTGAAAGGGGGTGCCAAGCCATTTCCTGGCTGTTAATACTATTTCTTCTGATGTTGTCATGGTGATATCCTTTGATTGTTGTTAAGGTAGTGCATATCTTCTGCAGTGCCGCTTTCATTATTAGAATTTATGCTAATGTATGGGGAGATTCTGATAATCATCGCTTGTGTTTGGCGTTTAACTGGCTAATATATTGAAAAGTCATCGCTGCTGGGGCTGCAATCCAGTATTAAAACGTTTTAATAAATTATTTCCGAGAAACGATATGAAATGGTTAGATCGTCTTAAAAATGGGTTAAGCAAGACCTCATGCACCTTGGTCAAAGCCTTAACCCACACCAAATTGGATGCCAAGGCGCTGGATGAGATTGAAGAGGCGCTGCTGCTTGCTGATATAAGCGCGGCTGTTGCCAGCAAGATCATCAGCGAATTATCACTAAGCAAGTTTGATAAGCAGGTTAGCAATGAAGAAGTTCGAAAGTTTATAGCTGATAAATTGACCGATATGCTTGCGCCTGCAGTGGGCAAGATTGAAATATCATCCAAGCCCCATGTGATTTTGCTGTGTGGTGTGAATGGCAATGGCAAAACCACCACGGCAGGCAAGCTTGCTGCCCAATATAAAGAGCGGGGCAAGAAGGTTGTGATGGCCGCGTGCGACACATTCCGCGCTGCAGCGGTTGAGCAGTTGGAAGTTTGGGGCGAAAGAGTGGGGTGCCAAATTATATCAGGGGCTGCTGGCAGCGACCCAGCCAGTGTGGCATATAAAGCAATCGAATCTGCCCGGGCAGAGGGGGCTGATGTGTTGATAATAGATACCGCCGGAAGGTTGCATAACAAGGCCAACCTGATGGAAGAGCTTAACAAGATCGTCAGGGTTATAAAGAAGGTTGATGATTCAGCCCCGCATGACACGGTGATTGTTGTTGATGCCACCACCGGCCAGAACGCAATATCCCAAGTTGACATCTTCAATAAAGCGGTGAACCTGACAGGGGTTATAATCACCAAATTGGATGGCACAGCCAAGGGCGGTGTTGTTGTTAGTGTGGCTGATAAATTCTCGATCCCCATAGTTGCCATTGGTGTTGGAGAAGCGATTGAAGATTTAAATCCATTTAGCGCTGCATCTTATGCTAATAGTTTAATGGATATTTGATCTTGTCTGTGGTATAAAATTTTCTATATGGTAATCCACGATGGGAAAGAAATGGTGCAGGTGAATATATCGGATGTTGAAATTATAGGTATCGGTAAGCAGGTGCTTGCCAAGCAACAGGCGGCTATTGCCGAATTGGAAGGGGCGATAGACGCCACATTCGCGCAGCTGGTTGCAGAGCTTGCTAACTTAAAAGGAAAGCTGATTATCAGCGGTATGGGCAAAAGTGGCAATATCGCGCGTAAGATATCATCAACCTTATCCTCTACTGGAACTCCGTCGTTATATTTACACCCAGCAGAAGCAAAGCATGGTGATTTAGGTGTTATAGCGCATAATGATATAGTGATGCTGCTTTCAAATTCTGGCGAAACGGATGAATTAAATGCAATTATCAATTATTGCAAACGCTTCGGTATTAAAATTGTCAGCATGACCCGCAATGCCGACAGCACCCTGTGCAGTGTTGGTGATATAAAAGTTGTGCTGCCGGCGGTGCCAGAGGCGTCTGCCCTTGGCGTGCCAACCACTTCCAGCACCATGATGATTGTTTATGGAGACGCTCTGGCTGTGGCGCTGCATCAGAAGCGCAACTTCTCAAAAGAAGATTATAAAAACCTGCATCCTGGCGGGCAAATCGGCGCTCAGTTGACCTATGTTAAAGAATTTATGCATGCGGGCGCAGAAATGCCCTTGATAAAAGCGGGGTCTTTTATGCCAGAAGCTGTGCTAGAGATAACTAACAAACGCTTTGGCTGCGTTGGGGTGGTTAATGATAAAGGGGTGTTGCAAGGCGTTATAACCGATGGTGATCTGCGTCGCCATCTGCATGAAGACATGCGCAGCAAGAAGGTGGAGGAAATTATGCACCTTGACCCTAAAACATTAACAGAAGAAGTTATGGCTGCCGAAGCTTTAAACACCATGAACCGCCATTCCATAACCAATATATTTGTTCTGCAAGGTGGGGTGCCAGTTGGAATTGTTCATATACACGACCTTCTTAAGTTAGGGGTGGTGTAGTGAATTTATTAGGGGTTAAAAAATATTCGCGAAAAGTTAAGAACATTAAATTTGCTCTGATTGTGTTGGGCGGGTTGTTGATCTCTAGCATCCTTATGACGCCATTTTTAAATCCGCATGAGCAAAGGTTGCAAATCACCTATACAGAATCGCAGGATAAAGAGGGAAAGATGAGGTTGCTTAACCCAATGCTTTATGGAATGGATGGCAAGAGGCAAGCTTTTAAGATTATGGCTAGGAATGGAATTCAGCTTCATGAAAGCGAAGAAGTTTTCTTTGAGGATGTATCTGGTGAGATTGAGCTTTCTAGAGACCGCTCCAAGATCAACATGTCTGCAAAGCAGTGCATAATAAACACGGAATCCAGCCAGATGGATTTGCTTAATGACGTCCGCCTTAAATCAAGCAACAGCTATACAGCCAAAACTGAAAAGGCCTATGTATCCTTGAAGAGTAATGATATATGGAGCGATATGCCGATAGAGGTGAGCAGCAACAGCGGCGAAATCAAGGCGGATAAATTTTATTTCAATAGCAATGAAAAGATCCTGACCTTTGAAGGGCATGTTATGACGGTTATTGATTAGACATATTTTTTAAGGTGGTGGATATGACTCAGGCTTATTGGATTTTTGGTAAAAACTCTTGCAAGGCAGTTTTGCATAATGAAGACAGGGAGATTTTAGAGGTTAGGGCGGTTAAGCACCTGTCGGAAGAATTTCGCTCTTCATTGCATCGTAATGTTGTTTACAAAGAAGCTTCTCAGCAAGAGCTGGACAATCTTTTGCCTGGTGCTGTGCATCAGGGGATAGCCGTTAGGGTGCTGCCAATAGATAAACCACATCTTGATTGGTTACTGCAAGAACAGGCTGGGAAATCTATCGTGTTAATCCTGGATCAAATCACCGACCCGCATAACGTTGGCGCCATTATGCGAACTGCTGCCGCCTTCGATGTTGCCGCGGTGATTATGACAAATCGCAATAGTGTGCGCGAGTCAGGAGTCGTGGCTAAGGCTGCTGCTGGAGCTTTAGAGTCAGTCCCGATAATAGAAGTTGCCAATTTAGTAGAGGCAATAAAGATGCTTAAAAAATCGAATTATTGGATTTTTGCCATGGATGGTGGGGCGATGGATAATGTCAATATTTTATCTGGATATGATAAGGTGGCGATCGTGCTTGGCTCAGAAGGTGATGGGATCAGGGATTTGGTGGCGAAAAATTGCGACCTCAAGATCAAGATTCCAATGTCAGAAAAAATGGAAAGCCTTAACGTTTCCAATGCCTGTGCCATAGCTCTTTTTGCAGCCACCAGAGGATAACTTTCGCCTTATATTATATTGCATATTATCACAAAAGGTCATGCTGTGCGCAATCCCCCTTGTGAAAAACCGCATCATCAATAGCAGCTGTATAATTAACTAGGCAGATTTTAAGCGCTTAAATCATACAACGCTAAATATTCATTGATGCCGCCATCAGAGGTGATGTGGATGGTTTTAATCCCCCCTTCCTTCATCACTGCGTATATTATAAGCAATGAGAATTGCGAATTGACCGCATATTTTTCCGGCATATTGGGATATATGGCTTTGATTTCCGCAGCATTTTTCCCAACTAATATATCGATGGCTTTTTCAATGGCATCGAAGGTAACTGTCTCGCCAAGACCCAATTGCGACCTGATGCCAACCCCTATAAAGGTGCCAGTGCCAAAGATTTCAAGATTGGGCATTTGAAACTTTTTCATCAAGTGCTTATCTTTTTGCAATTGAGATCGCACTTCTTCTAGTGCGAAATTTTTGATTTTTGCCAGGTAAGCAGCAGGGAGTATGTCGCCATTGCCATTGGCAAATTTCTCAAGCACCAAGGGTTTGAAATTGAACATGCCATATGGCCCTTTATAAACACGCACAGCATCTTTATTATCCAAATAGTTAAGCTGAAAGCTGCCACCGCCGATGTCAAACACTAGGGTGTTTTTCGCCTCTTTAGGGCTGATATTATTTTCTTGGATTATGTTCTCGAACGAGATTTTCCCTTCGTCATATTGGCTTAAAACAGAAACCTTAATTCCTTGGTCTTCTATTGCATTTATTAATTCGTGTGAATTTTGTGCATTCCGTGCCCATGCAGTTGCAATTGCCAGGCATTTCTGCTGTTTGCAATCCACGTTGAATTCTTTTTGAAACAGGGTGAATGCTGCTGTGCCTTCTGATATGCATGATTGAGGGATGGTTTTGCCATCAAGGGAATTTGAGATGCAGCTTTGCAGAGGCAAGTCGTGATATTTCTTAACGATGGTTTTAGATATTTTATGGTTGCAGGTGTTCACTTCATAGCCTATGCCGTTTATCCCGCCAGAGCCGATATCAAATATATATTTGTTCTCTAAGCAGCTTTTAGTGCTGGCAGTGCTTGATTGCGCCAATATCAATGAAAGTAATAACATAATAATAAAACGCATATCTTGCCTCGCAATAAAAACCATGGACACGATACAGTTTATGAAGATGAAAAGCAAGCTTCAAATATCTTCATGCAAGGCCAAATATTCATTGATTTTATTATTAGAAACAATGGTGATATGATCAATCCCTGCGCTTTTCATAACGGCATATATTATCAGCAGAGAGAACTGGGAATTGACCGCATGCTCAGCCGGCAACTTAGGATATATAGCACATATTTCAGCAGCACTTTTCCCAACGGTGTTGGCAACTGCTGCTTCTATCTGTTTTAGGGAAACCTTGTTTCCAAAGGCGAATTGATTTTGCACTCCGCGGGTTATAAAGGCGCCGGTGGCCAGCACATTTGATTTGTTTTTGAAATATGATTTGTTGCTGATTTCTGCACCAATCTCATCCAAGGCAAATTGTTTTATTGCTTCCAAGGAGGCCGAGGGTAGCGAATTATCAAATTTTGCCAGGAGCATGGGTTTGAAATTAAACATCCCATATGGCCCATTGTGAACTTGGATAACTTCGCTAGAATCTTCGCTGGAAAGTTGAAAGCTTCCGCCTCCAAGATCAAGAACCATGGTGTTTTTAAGGTTGTGATTTGCAGATAAACTGAGGAAGGATAATTTTCCTTCATTTTCTTGGCTTAAAACAGAGACCTTTATTCCTTGATCTTCTATTGCATTTATTAATTCGTGTGAATTGTGGGCGTTTCGTGCCCAGGCGGTTGCAACGGCCCGGCATTGTTGTTGGGCACAGTTAATGCCTAGCTTCTTTTTTATCGATGAGAAAACCTTTTCTCCATTGCTGATGCAAGCAGGTGGGATGGTGCTGCCGCCAGGGGAGTTTGATATGCATTCTTGCAGGCTTAAACTGGTGTCATAATCTTCAGCTAAAGTTTTGACGATGGTTTGATGACATTTGTTGATTAAATAGCCAGTGCTTTTTATGCCACCAGAGCCAATGTCAAAAATATATTTATTGCTCAGGCAGGAATCATGCGCATAAGAGTTTTGTATCAGAAGCAGGTTGATGGAAATTAGTAATGCAGAAATTTTGAACATATTGCCATCTCCTGAAAAGGTTTTTAAGGCTGTTGAGGGTAAATTTAGTGTTTATGATTAGACTTTGCACACGTCACCCTTGGGGATAAGCCTGCTTGGCATCCCGGGGGTCCATAAATTACATTAAACTGGATCCTCAAAATCAGCTTGAAATGGACCTTGAGGATGACGATGTCCTTTTTACCAATTTATTTTCTATAACAGCTGTTCCCGGCAACATAACACAAAGCAATTCATATGTTAACTTAATATGCGATAGCTAGGGAAGATAACCGTGAACACCGACCCAACCCCGACCTTGCTTTTCACCTGCACTGTGCCATCATGGGCTGTCACGCAGCTTTTAGCATAATTAAGGCCAATGCCATAGCCAAATGTGGATGAGGTTTTCTCGTTTTCAATTCGTTTGAATTTTTTAAACAGTTTTAGCAGGTCTTCCTGCTTGATTCCAATTCCATTATCGATGAATTCAAGCACCAATTCTTTCTTTTTCTTGCTGTTGGTGCGTGGAAAAACTTTAATAAAGAGTTTGCCATTGCGTTTGCTGTACTTAGCTCCATTGGCGGCGAAGTTTTGAACAATCTGCCCAATCATAATTTCATCGCCAAGCATCATGTGAATTCTTTCGTCAATATCCACTTCAATGCTGACGTTGTTTTTAACCGCATGGTGACGCACCATGTTAACATTAGAAAATATCACCTTGCGAAGGTCGATCGGGCTTTGCTCTATGGTTTTGCCACATTCTTGGAATTTGAAGAGCCGCAGGAAGAAATCGATCTGCTTATCCTGCTGCACCGCGGCGCTGTAAACCAGGTCTATGCAATCTTTATCATGATCGTTGCCGATCAAATCGATCCTGTCTTGCAGCATCTTTGCAAAGCCTAATATGCTCGACACCGGGTTTTTCAATTCATGGCTTAGAAATGACATATTATTTCTGATGAATTCATTCGCATTGTGCAGATCGCTGTTGGCCTTGGTTAACATCGATTGCTGCGAGCGTAAGTCTTTATGGGATGTGGATATGTTAGTCAACTGCTTTGCCAGAACATCCAGTTCATGGTGTGAATATTTCTGTATAACCACGCTTTTGCCGCGCGATATGTTGTCAGCTGCTCTGCTGAGGCTTAATATCGGATGCAGGGCTTGATAGCCGACGAATAACAGAACGCTGGCGAAGATGATACCCATGGTCATGTTGCGCAAGATCTGTGGAATAACATGATCCCTGATTTTTTCTTCATGTATCTTTTTGCTTTGCCCAACCAGGAAGGTGAAGGGATATGAATCTGATTCAACCACGCAGTTAAAGAAATAGCCCTGTATTTCTATCGGGGTCGCAAGAATCGAAGAATTGTGTTTAGCGCGTTTTTTCAGCTTGTTAAGTTGCAACAGGGGCAGGCTTAAATTATACAGATCTCTGTCGGATGAAAAGGCAATATCCATGTCTTTATCCAGCAGGATGAAGCTGATGTCATGCGCGATCGTTTTCTTCAGCATGTTAACCAATTTAGTGATGTCTATGCCGATGGAGATATACCCCTTGAATTCGCCTTTTTTATCAGTAAAGCCATACCCCGATGAAAGAACAAACTTCTTGGTTAAGGCGCCAATTCCTGGCTTGGAAAATTGTAATGTAAAGGGGTGATCCTTAGCTGTTTGCAGCCATTCGCGCTGATATTTGTTAAGGTCGAGGAAGGATTTTTTATTCTCTCCCCCATTTAACACCATCTTCCCTTCGGGCGTCACATAATGGAATATATTCCAGCTGAAGGCATCGTTGAAGAAATCTTCTCTTTGATGCTCAATCATAAAGTCGATGTGATTGGTCGAGAAATGCTTGCTTTGAATGAACTTAAAGGCAAGCATACTGGCGATGTTTTCGGTGAACTTCATCGTTTCATCAAAAATAAGGCTCAGCCTGGTTGCGTCCTTTTGAACGAACATGTTATATTCTTCTTCGTGGGATTTGTTTTCTGAATAGGTAATCCACACGCATGTGGTGATGGTGAAGATTATAACAATGGCCGAGTAATAGATATATTGATGCAGAAGGGATGAATTCTTTGATCCGCCAATATATCCGAAAAGCCAATGCAGCCTGGATTTTAAATCGGCTAGCATCTGCCATATGTTCTTTAACTGCTTCAAAACCTTTTGTTCCTATAAAAATATCTTGATTAAAAGAATGTAAAGGTTGTTAGTGTGTTTTTGCAAGAGTTAATTGGATTTTTTCTTGTGAAAAGATGAAATACTTGAAAAAACCGTCACTCTCGGGGCCAAGTTCACTTTGCCTCCGGGAGTGAAGATGTTTATGCGGTCTAATCCCTACAGATGCTGTCACTTCTGAGCAAGGATGTTGTAAAGATTCATCATGTCTTCAGGCATGGGGGCGTGGAAATCCATCTCTTCTTCTGTTATTGGATGAATGAAGGAGAGGTTCTGAGCATGGAGCGCTTGGCGAGAGAACTCTCGCACTGCGGCTCTTTGTAAATCAGACAGGGCATTAAGATTATGGTTCATTGAGCGGCCATATATTGGGTCGCCAATCACCGGATTTTTCTTATGCAGCATATGGACGCGGATTTGATGGGTGCGGCCGGTTTCAAGTTTGCATATAACCTTGGAGATGGTTCTTTCGGCCAGAAGTTCTTCCACCTTATAGTTGGTTAATGCCCATTTGCCACTGTCGCGCACCACGCGCATGGCTGTGCGCAGGGCAGGGTTGCGGGCAATGTGGGTTTCAATCTTGCCAACAAGGGGATAGGGCACGCCATAAACCAAGGCGACATATTCCCGGTTAATCAACCGTTCTTGCATCATAGAGCTGAGCTTGGCATGGCAGATGTCGTTCTTGGCGATGATCATCAGGCCGGTTGTGTCGCGATCCAATCTGTGGACGATGCCGGGCCTGTCAATGCCACCCATTTGCGACAGTTTATCACCAAAATGAAAGATCAATCCATTAACCATGGTGTCGTCATGGGTGCCGGCACCTGGATGAACTGTCAGGCCGGCATCTTTGTTTATCACCAGCAGATGTTCATCTTCATAAAAGATGTTTAGAGGGATGTTCTTGCCAGCCGGGGCGGCATATTCCCGCTCGATTTGCACATCAAGGGCCAGAGATAGTTGCTCATATGGTTTGACTTGATATGAGCAATCTGTTACAATTCTCCCATCTATAGTGAGATGGTTGTTAGCTATCAACTTTTGCACCCTGCTGCGCGATAATGTGCCGCAGTGGGCGGACAGCAGCTTGTCCAGGCGCTGCTCGGTGTGTGCTTCTTCGGTGGTTATCTCTATCTTGGTTGTCATATTTAATAATTGATGGAATTAATGCGTTATAATCAGAAAAATCCGTATGCTTTTTTACGCTTCTTTGTATACCTTATGGGGTTCACGCTGATTGCGGGAATTGCGATCATAACACATACTATCTATAAGCGCAATATCGGTGATGTGGAGCAGCATTGCACCGCCCCGGAAAACGCTAAGGTGACAATTCCTGGCACCGTGAGGCAGGTTCTGCCGATTGAGAAAAACATGGCTATGATAGTTACAGCTGCTGAGAATGGCAGCGTTTCAGCTTTTATTTATGACCATTGCAACGACACCATTGTGCGACAGTTCAGTATGAGCGCATCAGTGGCCGCTTCTGGAGAATAACAAAATGGAATATACAGTTATCAGTTTTTACAAGTTCACCCCCATATCAAACATCAATGATATGCAGGTTTCTCTGTTGAAATATTGCAAAGAGAACGAGGTTAAGGGAACAATTTTATTGGCCCTAGAGGGAATTAATTCCACTATGGCTGGCTCGCCCGAGGCGATAAAAGGCTTTTGTGAGTTTTTGAGGTCTATCCCTGAATTCAGTGATATGACCTTTAAAAGCAGTATCGCGTTATTGCCGCCATTCAAGCGCACCAAAGTTATAATCAAGAAGGAAATAGTCACCTTTAAGGTGGATGATCTTGATGTCAGCCAAGTTGGGGAATATCTATCCGGTGCAGAATGGGATGCAATGCTTAAAAACCCTGAAGCTGTGGTGATTGACACCCGCAATGATTATGAAGTTGCATTCGGCACCTTCCACAATGCGGTTGATCCTAAAACTAAGAACTTTTCTGATTTCCCTGCTTGGGCGGAAGAAGCTTTATCCGATTGCGATAAAGAGCGCCCAATTGCAATGTTTTGCACCGGCGGGGTTAGGTGTGAGAAATCCACTGCTTATATGAAGCAACGCGGATTCAAAAATGTTTATCACCTAAAGGGTGGAATTTTGCAATATCTCGATGAAACCAAAAACAAAAATCAGATGTGGAAGGGCAGTTGCTTTGTGTTTGATGACCGCTTGGCGGTGGACTCTAGCTTGAAATCAATCGAAGAGATGTGATGGGCTATTTATGATGTTATATAGTTAGGGGTCTCAGAAAGGCTCAATAGAAATGTATATGAAACCAAAGGCGATGATAAAAGGGCTCATGGTTTTTTAAAGATCATCAAGATTGAGGGTGATAAAGTTTATCTGTTGCCTAGTAAGTATGTTTATAACAAGATTTGTAAAGCCGAGTCTGAAACTGAAGATGCGCTGCAAAGCGATTTTTCTGAAGATATTTATGTCATTGCAAAAAAGATCTGGGCGATTAAAAAGTGAAAATCCGATTCAGAAAGCAAAGCGCTGCGACCGGGGAGGAAGGCGAAGGCCTTGGTCCCAGCGCTTTAGAGAGATATGCTTTTTGCATACCTCCACGGCCGAGATTATATCACTAGCACCGCACCCCGCGATTACACAGATAAATATTCCAGCAATATCTTCTTAATCCCACTTTTTTCGAAGCTGATCTCGGCGCTGTCGTTATTAATAGAAATAATCCGGCCATAGCCAAACTTCTGATGAAAAATCCGCTGATTGAGGGAGAATTTGCTTGCAGAGACGGCAGATGTTTTAATAACAACATTATCCTTGGGTGCTTGCCATGCAGGGGCAGATGCGTTGTTTATCTGAATGCCATAGTTATTGATGATTTCATAATGCTTGCGCGGAAGTTCATCGATAAACCTTGAAGGGGTTGATTGTTGATATCCGCCATAGATTCTGCGTCTGTTGGCGAAGGTGATAACAAGGTTGTGCTTGGCGCGGGTGATCGCAACATAGGCGAGGCGGCGCTCTTCCTCTAATCCCTTCTGCCCACTTTCTTGCACAGACCTTTGGCTTGGGAAAACCCCTTCTTCCCATCCTGGCAAAAAGACTGTGTCGAATTCCAAGCCTTTGGATGCATGCATGGTCATAACATTTACCTTGTTGTGGTTATCGATGCTGTCGGCATCGGAAACAAGGCTGACATGCTCGAGGAATTCCTGCAGATTGGTATAGTCCCCCAAGGAGCGGACGAGTTCCTTAATGTTTTCCAATCTCTCTTTCGATTCGTTGGTGTTTTCAATGCGCCACATTTCAAGATATCCAGATTTTTCCAGCATTTGCTCCACCACTTGCCAGTGGGGCATATTTCTGTTTAATTCTTCTCCCCAATGTTTTACATCAGATAAGAAGGTGCGCAATGCTTCTTTGGCCTTGCCACGAACCCCATCTTCTTTAACCAACATCTGTGCTGCGGCATAAAGAGAGATGCCATGTTCACGAGACAGCATATGCATGTTCTGCAATGCTGTGTTTCCAATTCCTCGGCGTGGAAGGTTGACAATTCTTTCGAATGCCAAGCTGTCATCGTTGTTTGTGGTAAGGCGGATATAGGCAATCACCTGCTTAATCTCGGCCCTTTCATAAAACTTCAAGCCCCCGACAATTTTATATGGAATATGCAGGAAGTTAAAGCTTTCTTCAATTGGCCTGGTTTGGAACCCGGCCCTCACCAACACTGCAATCTCAGATAGTTGCCCCTTGTGCAGCTGGTGAATTGCTTCGATTTCTTCAGCGATAAAGCGTGCTTCTTCCCTGTCGTCATAAAAGCCGCCAAGCTTTATTTTATGGCCTTCTGTAACGTCGGTCCACAGTTCTTTGCCATGCCTGGTGGTGTTGTTTGCAATGACTGCAGATGCCGCGCCAAGAATGTGTGGGGTGGAGCGATAGTTAAGTTCCAGACGAATCACCTTCGCCTGTGGAAAATCGCGGTCAAACCTCAATATATTGGCAACTTCTGCCCCTCTCCACCCATATATAGACTGGTCATCATCGCCAACGCAACATATGTTGTGCGGTGCATGCTGAACTAAAATTCTCAGCCATAAATATTGGCAGATATTGGTGTCTTGATATTCGTCCACCAATAAATAACGGAATTTATTTTGATATTGTGAGCACACTTCTGGATGCTTATTAAACAGCTCCAGGTTATAAAGCATCAGGTCGCCAAAGTCGCAAACCTGGAGAGATTTTAACGCGGTTTGATATTCTCTATAGAGCGAAGAAATGGTGACGCCATGGAAATCAACATTTTCTGAAGCAGGAATATTATCATAAGATATAGCCTTATCTTTCAATCGATTAACAATGTGCAGAAACAGTTTAGGCGGATATTGCTTTTCATCCAGACCGCGCTCGCGGAACATTTGCTTGACGATCTTCAGTTGATCGTCGGTGTCTATAATAGTAAAATCTTCCCTTAACCCTAGTAGATGTGCATTATGCCTTAATATTTTAGCGGCGATCGAGTGAAATGTCCCCAGCCATAAGCTGCTTGCGCTGGGCCCAATTAATCCTTCCACTCTGTCGCGCATTTCCTTTGCTGCTTTGTTGGTGAATGTCACGGATAATATTTGCGAGGGCAGGGCCAAGCCATTAATTAATATGTGAGCTATCCTGCTAGTGAGCACCTTTGTTTTGCCTGTTCCTGCCCCAGCCAACACTAAAGTGGGGCCTTCAGTGTTAATGACGGCCTCAATTTGCTGTTCGTTCAGTTGGTTTAAATGGGTTTGCTGTGGGGATGGCTGCAAGGGTGAGGCTCCAAGTTTGTGTTATTGCCCCCTAACATAGCCGGGCTGATATAACATTGCAATTATCTTTTTCCCACTTCAGCAAGTAAAATGCATTTATCTTCGGTGATTGTGGCGGTGATCGGCATGCCTATGGAATATGCTGTTTTGGCAAGAAGGTGGATTTGAATGTTGTTAACATTCATGGCTTGATTATCCTGATTTTCAAGTATGGCTTCAAACTCGGGTAAGGTTTTTACAGCTTTTTTCCCTTCGGCGATAACTTTCATAATTCTTTTGTTATCTTGGTTAAACAATTTAACATGCAAATCGCCGCCATAAATCATGGTGCTGCTTGCAGTCAAAATCATATTAACTAAAACCTTGCAAGATTTGTGGGTGAGGGCGATGAAGCTGGCAGTGCAATCTTGATCCCACATAAGGTTAATTCTGCTGGTGCGGAAGTAATCCTCAACCATGCTGCGGATGTTTGCCAGATCAGTTTCTCCATCCTGTGAATTCATGCCATAAGCATAGCGGTAACAGCGCAACTTAGCCATCAGTTCAATGCTGCTGCTGTTCATCAAATCGCGGGCTTTTGCCTGCATGTCGGGGTCATCCATAAACTCGACGGAAAGGGATATGGCGCTGATTCCACCAGATAAATCATGGCAAAGCTTAGCCGTCAATAGTTCTGCAAATTCCAAACCTTTTAACATGACTGTATATTGTTAATTAAAGCTGTTGCTGTGAAGTTTACATATTCTTTCAACTATGGCAAGTTAATTCGCTTGAAGGGCAGTGTTGTTGTGCTTCAAAAAGTTATCATATGAAAGAATATCATCATCACCGCGCAGGAAATTAATGCTAAGCATTAATTCAGTTTAATTTGTTATCTTGTCACTCCCTTCCTAAAAAAAGCCATTTTTTCAGATGCCTTGACACCCATGCGGCGATTATGATAAGTGTGTGCATCATAATTATTACAAAGAGACTTATTTATGTTACACAGAGAAGAAAGTGCTGTTACCACCAGGGAAAGGTCTGTTGAGTCCTATTACTCTGATTTCACTTATCTTGCTTTTCTAAGCTCCTCTGTTTTTATGTCAGCTGGGGGAAGGGAAGGGGTTCGTGAACAGCTAGCTGCAAAGCTTGAAGATAAGATTGGTAATCTTGCGTCCATAAGGAATTATTTGCGCCCTGAAGCTGAAGCTAATGCCGCTTCAGGATCTTTATTGCTTGAAGTTATAGAAAACAGGCCCATAACTTCAATTGCGATTCCAGATTCAATAGATCATGAAGGTATACATAAATGTATAGAAGCTATTGGGAAATATATCATTGCGGAAGTTGCTTCAAAGGTTTCTGTAACTTCATCTAGTGTTGAGGAAATAAAGATGATAATGCGCAGGCATTACCTTCTTGCTAACTATTTCAATGACCATAAAAAAAGCATCAATAAAGTGGTTCTGCTGTCGCTAGCCCCATATTACCTCAGTCCGGAGAATTTGAAGTGGGTGGTGGATAATATGAACGAAAATGACTGGCAATCTTTTAAATATAGATTAGAGCAGGTTACACCAGGAAGCGCAAGCATCACAGAAGACATTATAAGGAATAATGGATTGCAATTTGAAGAGTTGATTGCAGCAAATCCATCAATAACCTGTCATGAACTTCTTGATGTTATGCGACATGCCGTGATGTATAACAACGGTGCCGTTGTGAAAAAATGCGTTAATAAATATCTCAGTTATGAATCCAGGCCTGAAGACATAAAGAAATTGATAGAGCAAACTGTTTTATTAGCTTTGGTTAAGGGCGATGAAGCTGTCTGTGATTCTCTTTTAAGCAAAAAGATATGCGCCACTTACGACGTTGACACCACCAGTTCCATTTTGATTTTAATATTTGATAGGCCAGATTTACAGCCCCTTATGCTGAAATATATCGAAAAAAAGAATCTCAAGATGAATTTAAATGTTATGGCTTCATTTAAAGCTTTGATCATTGCTGATGATGAATTAAGAGCGGAAAAAGTGAAATATTTGCAAGAAATTTATGGCGGTGAAATTTTAAACCCTCCAAAGCTTGCAGGAAATGTTTTTGTAACCCCTGAGGATGGCACAATCACTCATTTAGAGTTGATAGAAAAAGCTAAATCATATGGAGGCTTTAAAGAGGGGATAACTTTATTCGGTGAAGTTCTGGGTAAAGGGGAGGAAAAGACTTTATTGCACAATATGCTTGCTAATGAACTTATCATAACCACGCACTCGATAGCGACTGATTATTATCCGAGAGTTGAAGGCTTTCGTCGCTTTAGTGAAACCTATATGTTAGGTATTAAAATAGGGCAAGCAATTGGCAATTACCTTCCCTTTGATGAGATCTATGGTGCATATTTCAATGATAATAATATCTCAGGCAGTATAGATCCTGTTATAAAGCTTTTAGCACCCCATATAACGGAGGTTTCATCTAGTCAAAAAGTGTTGTCTATAAGGGAGGGCGCTAAGGATGATAGAGACTTCTTAAGGTATTTAGCTAATATTATGTGTCAAGTTGAGTTGCCTAAAAAAGGCGGGGTTTTAGTTGATGACATAATCTATGGTGATGGTGAGAAAGCTAATGCAATAATTAGTGCCACGACGATGCCAACTGAAAACACAATATTTGCAGGGCCAGAGATCGCTGCTTTGCGTTTTGCAATTAGCCATAACAAGGTGAATGTGGTTGAACATTGTTTAGGAAGTTATTTAAACAAATTGCAATATATCCAGGTTGATGATGCCAGCAACGCATCAATATTTAACCTTGCCTTGCATGCTATGATCAGAGGAAATCTTAAGATATGCCGTATGTTTTTATGCAAAGCGATGTGGTCGCAATATAGCGATGAAGCGAAGGTGGAATTGATTAACCATATTGTGTTGAGGTCGGGTAAATATACAAGATTATCGTTAATGGACGAGCTGTTGTATAACGATGTATTAACACAAGAATTAAAGGAAAAATTGCAGAAATCACTTTGTTTTGATCGAGATGAGGTGAATTCATTTTGCAAGCTATATTTCAAAGATGCGCAAAGGCTGAGAAGTAATATCAAAAAGTGCTCTGATAATCCAAAAACTCTCGAAGAATTAATCGCCGAAAAGCCAAATAAAGGAAACATTTGCTTTCTTCTTGCCTCGATAACTTTTGCTTGCAAGAAAAAGTTTGGTGATGATGTGGCATTAGAAGATTTCGTTAAAGGTAACATAGGTAAGTTTAAAGTTTATGAGAATATTGAACCTAAAGATTTAATAGAATTGTTTGGTAAGGCGGATTTTCTTATTGATTCTGAGAAGATATTGAGATTTGTAAAGGGTGCCGCCCTTGCATCTGAAGTTGTTGCGCCTGAGAAAAAAGCCAAAGTAAAGGGCGCAGGCGGAAAACCTGTTAAGGATGCAGCACCTGCTGTCGAAAGCAATGTTGCAAGCAAGAAAATTGTTGTTGAAGCTGTAAATAAATCTGCTGCAGTTAATCCTTCGACCCCTATACTTCTGAACCAATATGCTGCAGCTTCAGAAGCGAATGATTTTGATTTCACGCCAGTAGGGAAGGGCGGTAAGGGTAAATCTGTTTCTGTTGTGAAACCTACGAGCGATAGCAAGCCAGCGGCTAAAGCTCCTGCTGCAAGCATCCGTAGCGCTGCTGTTCCTCCGGCGAAACCTATAAGTGCTAGCAAAACAGCGGTAACTGAATCTAAATCTGCTGTAATTATAGCTAATGCTCAAGCTCAGGCTAAGACTACAAAAGTAAGGGCGAGTGCTGCTATTTCTCCGGCTAAAGCAGCGGCACCAGTGCTAAAAAACCCTCCTGTTGCGGTTCCATTATTAAAGCTGCCTGTAAATTTCTCGGCTAATAGTAACGATGATAATCTGAGTAAAATAAGATTTGGCTCTTTTGATGAAACATCAGATGTGGAACCAGTGCTTATGAGTGCTCATGATACTAAGCCTAAATCTGCTGCAATTAAGGTGCCAGAGGTTGATCCAATGGTTGCAGTGGTGACAGCTGCAGTTAAAGCAGTTAAATTAGAGTCACCGGCTGCGGCGCCTGCAGCAGCATCAGAAAGCCCTGTATTGCTGAAAGCATCTAAGGCCACTCCAGTAGTGAAGAAGCCTGTTGAGCAACCTAAATCCGTATTCACAAGGGTTGAAGATAACACTGCTGTGCCTCCAGATTCATGGGTTGGGGCCGATGGCGTTACTTATTTTGGAAAAAAGCCTGATAATTATAGTGCTCATCCTTATCCGGGAGCAGTCTATGGTGGGTATGGTTATCATCCTTATGGCGGCTATACAAATATGGTTCCTCAAGCCAATATTCCAGGTTTTATGCCGATAGGATATGGCGATGTTGCCTATGCAAATCCTGCTGTTAATGGATTGGGTTATCCTTATAATGCTTATGGGTATGCTGTTCCGAATTATATTATGAAAGATCCCACTCGTGAGGAGAGCGCTCGTAGGATAGCAGGATCCAAGCCAGGCCCTGAGGAAAAAGGACCTGGCAGAGGTAAATGATTGGTGACGCCAACACAATGTTGCTAGCAGACATTATAACGTCTAACCGTTGTCATGCCTTCTTGAGGCAGGGGGAGCATTGATTTCTTATCACTTTCGTCTGCCCCAAAGTTCATACCTTCAGTTGCATAACTAAAAAACTTTGCATATTGCCATCACCTGTGATATCACACATGCGAGATAATACAATTATATTAAGGTAACCGGGCATGGCATCTCTTCAAAATTCATCTTTACCACAAAACTTATTGAGTCTTTCAAGCAGTATGGCGCAGACGCAAGCTATTCTAAATGAGCAAAGTAAGGTGTTGATGTCGTTATCTGGTTATGTTCATAGCCTCATGTCTTTGGCACAGGGCGAAAACACAACCGAGCTTTTCAATAATATAACAAGCTATTTGAATTACGCAGGGCAGGGGCACAACCTTATGGCGCAAGGGCTTAACCTTCAGGGGCAACTTATTCATAGCGTCTTGAACGAAACAAGGGGTTACTATCCCGAGGTTCACAGCGTTTTATGCAAGAGCGAGTGGGCAATAGCTGAGAACCAATTAAATCATGCTTGGCTGATCAAGAACCAAACCAAAGCCGCTCTTGATGCTGTTGATGACAGCGATCTTGACGCATATCAAGCGGCAAATAAAGAATCCTATCATGCTATTGTTGCATTAAAGAATGCAAATGCGACCCTGATTGAAGTGAAAGAAAGATGCCCGTCTGAAATTAATGTGTCGCCATATGGCAATCAGGCTGAGGCAACCATTCCTGAAGTGGGGCAAGAAGTAAACGCTACAGCTGAATAAAGTTTATGGACCTATATAGATTGCTTGTTGCCTATCAACCTTCCATTTCATTGGAAATTGAAAGCAAGGCCCGGATGCTGAAATTTTTGACCGATTATAAAAACCCCTTCAGCCGTGATCAGCTAGCTGGCCATTTTACAGCCTCGGCATTTGTGCTTAATTCAGATATGGATAAGTTCCTCTTGATGCATCACGCTAAATTAGACCTGTGGGTGCAGCCTGGAGGCCATTGCGATGGTGATGAAGATGTTCTGATGGTTGCCCTTAAAGAAGCGCAAGAAGAATCAGGGATAAAAGAGCTTGCAGCCGTGAGTAATGATATATTTGATATTGATGTTCATATGATTCCAGGAAATGCAAAAACACCATCCCATTATCATTATGATGTCAGATTCCTGCTTAAGGCCATTGGCGACGACACCTTGAGCAAAAATGAAGAATCAAAAGAATTGCGCTGGATTGATAAAGACCTGAAAAACGCAGCGGACATAGTGCTGGAAGAATCAATCCTCAGGATGATGAATAAGGTGTTTATAAAAGGCGAGATATAGCCATATCATCAAAATGCAGCTTCGGCCCCGAGGGCAACACTAGCGCGAGGGCTGTTACCAGTCATTACAGCTCCTCACCGATGTCATGCCTGCCTGAGGCAGCCATCCAGTTAAAGTTTTTTCATAAGCAGGGCTTGCGTAAGTTGAAACCCTCGTGTTACAATAAAATAAAAATTCAAGAGGAACGCAAGATGATTTTGGAATTATTGGAAAGTTTACGGGGTGAAAGTCGCTTACATAGCAAGATTCAGTCGATCTCAAAAGAGTGTGAAAAGCTGCGCGAGATAAACTTATTTGCTAAAGAACAATTCACCGACGAAACAAGTTATATACTTAAACCAGAAGCAGCAACAT
>Ga0114977_10000216_pt1 | contig 38047 bp, 22 predicted proteins | sample S_130805_MF_Meta_FD_87026 | JGI IMG/M metagenome (GOLD analysis project Ga0114977, IMG submission 87026) | Freshwater microbial communities from Lake Simoncouche, Canada to study carbon cycling - S_130805_MF_MetaG | ecosystem: Environmental > Aquatic > Freshwater > Lake | place: Lake...
TGGTACTGCAAATTATAACACAGTTGCTGGTACTGCAAATTATAACACAGTTGCTGGTACTGCAAATTATAACACAGTTGCTGGTACTGCAAATTATAACACAGTTGCTGGTACTGATGTATATTATTCAGCAACTGGTAATGCTGTATATTATTCAACCGGCGGTAATGCAAATTATAACACAGTCGCAGGAACACCAAACTATTATACTCCAACATATGTTCCTGCAACAAGTAACTCTACCGCTAATTATACTAATCAATCTGGTGGGACTATTTACGGTAGTTATGTTAATGAAACTAGTTTTTCATCAAACAATTACTCAACATACGGTCAAGGTCCAGTTAATGCAGGATCGGCGTATAGTGCAGGATATAATACATGGTATCGTACAACTACGTATCAGTACTATAGTGCAATTGCATTTTTTCCTGGTAACAATGCAAATTATAATTCATCAACTCCAGTGTATAATTCGCCAACTGCTGTATATAATGCTGCAACTCCTGGAACAGTTGGTAATTTTACAGTTTACATGGCGGGGTTTAATTTCACTTATGTAACTGCAAATTCCGGTCCTACTACACCTGCTGCGAATGCAAAAATTGCAGTGTCTGCAACTTTCAGTACTTATTATACTAACTATACCTATACTGCATTATATTCGCCGAGCCAGGTACCTGCACCTACATATACTGCTACTATTGGTTATAATCAAAGCTACGGACTTTATCCTAAGAACAGCTATACTGTACCATCCCCTGGTAACTATGCAGGATACTATTATACTGCTGGTACGGTATCTGGAATAGTTCCAGCATTAGCAACTGGAAACAACGTTAATAATACAACCGGTAACATGAATGCCCAAAATGTTGCAAACTATAATGCACCAAATGCGTATTCAGCATTTAGACTTTGGTATAATGTTGAATACTTAACTGTATACGACAGTAATGCGTTTACTCAACTTGGAAATGTGTCTGGTAATAATAATCCAAGTTATCCGTATGCAAACACAAACGCAGTAAATTATGTACTCTGGTACTATAACACTAACTACCCATATTGGTATACTAATTTACCAACTTACCCGTATGCAAATACTAATGCAACTACCTATCCGTATGCAAATACTAATGCAACTACCTATCCGTATGCGAATACTAATGCAACTACCTATCCGTATGCGAATACTAATGCAACTACCTATCTGTATGCGAATACTAATGCAACTACCTATCTGTATGCGAATACTAATGCAGCAACTGCAAACACCGGACCATCAATTAATGTACTTGGTGTAACAATACCCGGCGGATATGGCGGTGCTGGAAATGTACTGCCGGATACACTAGTAACATCGATACCAAGCTACGGAACTACAACATCAGTAACTGTACCTACAGGCGGGTACGTTACAATTAAATTTACACTATGAGACCTTAATATGTATACAATCCCAGAGATTCATTCTGCGTTAGAACCATGCGTTTGCTGGTCAGGCGCATTTTCAGAAGAAGAAATTGATGTAATTATCGAAATTGGAGATAATCATGAATTTCAACAAGGTAAAACAGGAACCGGTGAAGGTGAAGACGACTTATCCATTCGAAACAGTACTATATCATGGATACACCCAAATGAAGAAACATCGTGGTTATTTAATAAAATGGCCGAAGTAGTTGCAAGAATGAATACTGATAAGTATCAATTTGAGTTAACATACATTGAAGCATTCCAATATACTACTTACACCACTGGCGAATTTTATTCGTGGCATATTGACGGTGATATTCAGGACACATTTGGCCCTAGACACAGAAAACTTGGTATTACACTACTGTTGTCTGATCCTGAGACTGAATTTTTAGGAGGTGAATTCCAAATAATTCCTGGCGGAAATCCTAAAAATGTAAATACAATATCTGCTAAAAAAGGAGATGTGTTAGCATTCCCTTCATTTGTTCCACATCAAGTATCAGAAGTCACTTCCGGAAAACGTAGAAGTTTAGTATGTTGGGTGCTTGGACCAAAATTTAAATAATTTACTAAAGGTTTTATGTCATTATTATCAATTTTCAAAGATCCACTTATTGAGTTTTTAGCTACTGAGGAAAATTACAATGTATTAGTGTCTCCGGCACCTGCAAACAAGTTTATTCCTGACTGGTATAAAGTATTACCGTCACATAGTAAGAAATTTAGAGATGCAAAGGGTGGATTAGCAATGACCGCAAAAAAATGTTTGCCAATGATGGATGCAATGACGTATGGGTATATTATTCCACTTGCAGGCGACGTGCATATACGAACAAACAATGACGCAACTAGAATTGATATTACTGAAAATCCTTTTATTAAACTTACAGATGAACACTCGGCCGAACAAGTAGGTACTCAGTTTCCTTATCCGGGTAGACATTTAGTTAAATTTATAAATCATTTTGTTATAAAAACTCCACCTGGATATTCGTGTTTATTTACAGCTCCTATAAATCATTTAGAAACTAGATTTCATACATTAGGTGCAATTGTTGAAACTGACAAATACGATAGAGAAGTAAACTTTCCAACATGTTGGTTAGCTGCTAATTACGACGATATTTTACCTGCAGGCACTCCTATTATACAGTGTATTCCATTTAAACGTAGTACTACTATTCACGATTGTGAAGTTCGTCCATTTACGGATGCTGAATTTAAAAAACATGAGATTACCAGAATGAAACAAGATAATCAAAATAGTTATTATGTAAACAATCTTAGGGTAAAAAAATAATGTCAATCTTTTCAACAATTAAATCGTCAGTATCTAACATGTTTACTCCAGAGCCAATGATTAAATTTAAGTGCTGTGTTCCAGGGTACGAAATTGGCCAACCAGTTAAACGTGCAATGGATGTAAAACCAGATTGGATGATTAAACAATTAAAAGAAGCCGAACGTACTAATAGTCATAAATTTTCATCATGTCCAGGCATGCATGATTATTATAGATCTGGGTATATCATTCCTGCATGGGAAGATTTTGAAATTGTAGTAAATGATAAAACTGCAAATATTAAAGTTGGTATACACAACCATGTTAGAAATGACAGTTTTGAACGTATGGCATATAGCGTACTTGCAGGTGCAGCTAACATTGATGAGGATATTAAACCTCATGCATTAAAATTACCATGTCCGTGGAAAGTATTTACTAAACCTGGATATTCTGCATTTGTTATGCCTGCATTCTATCACTCACCATTTTTAAGAGATTTATTTTTATATCCAGGAATAAACGATTACGATCATTATCACACTATCAATGTTATGTTTTCACCATTGCGAAAAATGCATGTTAAAATATATGCAGGTACTCCAATGTTACATGTTATTCCATATAAACGAGAACATATTACTGCCGAAGTTGGTTTATTAACTCAAAAAGAAGACGGTCTTGCTAATTTTACATACCGGACTAAATCTCCTGGCTTTTATAGAAAATGGTTACACCAAAAGAAAACAACTGATATAACTTACCTTTAATCTTATAACCATACCTGACTAATTGTATAAATACTACAATATAGTTGGGTATCGGTCAAATTTGCAGATTGTATCAACCAACTCACAATCGGATAATATAATGGCAACACTCTTAAAAAACAAACTCCTTGCTAATGTTGGTGCTACAGAAACCCTAATTCTTACTACCGGTTCAGCAACTCGGGTAACTGTAATTGGGTTAAGTTTAACAAATACCAGCGATGCTATTATTCTTGCATCGGTTCGAATCCTCGATACCACAACCTCAGACACAGCATACTACATTAAAAATGTAATTGTACCATCTCATCAAAGCTTACGCGTAGTAAACGGCGGCGAAAAATTAGTTTTAAGCCAATCTATGAGTGTATATGTGCAATCAAATTTAGATAATAGCATAGATCTCGTTATGAGCTATGTTGAACTTACATAAGGGAATATTATGACATATTACGTCGGTGGTGAAATTAGCCAAGCAGACTTATTAGGAGCAAATGCTAGATATTTTTATGCATTGCGCAGAGCAGATGACGGGACAGTTTATTTTGATAAAATTGATCAATTAGCATCTGATAATGCAACAATCACAATAAACATTCCAGGTCCACCTGAAGATAACTTTAATGATTTTGATTATAACGCAGATTTCTTTGATGGGCGATTAGCTGATCATACAAGGCCGCATCCTAATTTGTTCATTGACCAATATCGATGGGATAACAGAAATTGCTTTTATTACATAAATGACAATGGCGAATTTGTAGTTCGTATTAATCAAGCATACGTTTATTCATAATTTAACATCATACGAATACAGGAAAAAAATAAATGGCAGAATTTAAACTTAGTAGATTCCGATACATATGGGTCGGAGAATGGCAAACTGGTGTCAGATATGATGAAGACTCGGTAGTACTACATCAAGGTAAAACTTACATATGTAAAACTGGACATACGTCGAGTGCATTATTCCATACTGATCTCATTGCAGATCCTACTAAATGGGATTTATCAGTAGATGGAAAATCATGGAAAGGATCATGGGTAACGTCTACATATTACGATTTAGATAACATTGTGCTTGCTGGCGGTACTGCATATCGTTGTATAATTCCACACACTAGTTCTCAATTTCAGGATAACACTGCTAACTGGGCAGTATACGCAGAATCATCAAACTGGAATACAATTTGGTCTCCTAACACTCGATATATTCAAAACGACCTTGTTAAATATGGCGGGATAATTTATAAATGTTTAACTGCCCATACTTCAGCAGCAACTATAACTGATGGATTAGAATTTGATAGTTCACACTGGACATCATATTATGAAGGGATTGAGTATAAAACTAATTGGTCTATTGCAACTCGATATAAAGTTAATGATTTAGTTAAACTTGATGCAAGTATCTTTATTTGTATAGATTATCATACATCAGCTGCATCATTTGATGATACAAAATGGGAAATGTGGTTACCTGGACAGATGTTTGATTCGTCTTGGGCAGCAATGACTAACTACAATTTAGGTGATGTTGCTATCTATGGTGGTAATGCATATATTAGTAAAACTGATAATAACAACAATAACAATCCGGTTTCTAGTACAACAGAATGGGCATTATTTAACCAAGGTTACAGCATTGCAGGTGATTGGGATACCGAAGTACAATATACGATCGGCAGTGTAGTTCGTCGAGGCGGAGAATTATACGAAGCAATTACTAATAGTATTGCAATTGATCCAAGTACTGAACTAACTCCAACCTTTTGGAAATTTATAGTTCCTGGAAAATACTGGACAAATCGATGGGCTGTTAACACTGATTATGTAATAAACGATATAGTAGTATGGGGTAATGGTACATATTTAAGTGTAGTTACTCATACTTCAAGTTTAGCTGATCGTCCAGATTATGATATTGCTAATGACTTTTGGTCGTTAATTATTTCACACAATAAAAATAATGCAATGACTGATTACGGCGATATGGAAACATTTAACAATGACAAATACACTGCAATCCATGCTGGTAATCCGCGAGAGATATTGCGTACTACTCAAGCAGTTCCGGTGTGGTCAACGTATAATGCGTCACCATCAGTATTTTATGTAGATGTTAATAACGGCATTGATACTCCGTTATACGGTAGGTCAATTGAAGCACCGTGGAAAACAATTAAATATTCATGTGATTTTATTAGACAAGGTGCATACTATCCAGTTGCAACTGATGGATTGAAAATTAATAAAGGTTGGCTAATTACTGAAATGTATCAATGGATGTTGCATCAAATGTCATCTAGTATTGCTCCATTTAGTCCTACATCATTATGGGATCAGTTCTATGCACAACGCGATGCTGGATATTTTATCGATGCTCTTATTTACGATATGCAAAGAGGCGGCAACAGTCAAACAGTTGCAGCTACTAAACGATTATTTTATTATGGATCATCTGACATATTAGTTAACAGTTTAGTTGAAGCATCAATTCAGTACTTTGTGCCGTCGTTAACTCGATTATTAAGTCTAATGGTTAGTGTATTGTCAAATACTGATCCGTTAACGAGTTATCAAGTTACAAATGGCGTTGCGGCTAATGAACTAGTATCTAGAGTTCCTACACCTGATGTTGAGCCAGCTGCAATTGCAGAATTAACTAGCTTAATGGAAATTGTAACTACTGCATTGAGCTTACAAACAACTAAGTATGTTCCAGCTGATAATACTGGGTTAACTGCAATTTTATATATTAAAACCGGAACGTATAACGAATCGCTACCTATTATTGTACCAGAAAATTTGTCAGTAGTTGGTGACGAATTAAGAAGTGTTGCTATTCAACCAGTAACTAGTGTTGAATTATTTTGTAAATCTACAGATAGTACAGCTAATACAGTAGTTGTAACTGACACTACTGGCTTGCAAGATAATATGCAATTACAGTTTATATCTCCGTATGCATTTAATTTACCAACTACGTTCGGCGGTGTTGAATCTGGTAAAAACTATTATGTTGTTGCTGATTCAATTACGAGCACATCATTCCAAATACAAACTTCTCCAACAATTACATTTGTCGGAACTACGACTAACGGAAGTGATGTTATTTCAAATGTATCAAAAATTAGTAACCTAACAGTTGGCGCGACAGTTACTGGGCCTGGGATTCCGGCCGATACTACTGTATTGGAATTTAGTCAGTCTATTAATAGTATTGCAACTATTACTATATCAAATATTGCTACTGCAAGTAATATACTATCAACATTTACTGCAATTGGTGAGTTAGTTAATTTAACTACTGGGTCCGGTAATATGGTAATTTATGCAGGTGACTGCTTAAAGGATATGTTCTACATGCGTAATGGTACTACAATGCGTAACTTTACCATGTTTGGATTAAAAGGAACATTAACAGTACCAGATGCTTGGGGGCTTGCAAGACCAACTGGAGGATCATACACTAGTTTAGATCCCGGTACTGGTCCTGACGATAGTTCAGTGTGGATCATTCGTAGATCACCGTACATGCAAAACATTACTAACTTTGGTGTAGGTTGTACCGGCACTAAAATTGATGGTAGTTTGCACAACGGTGGCAGTAAATCAATGTTGCACAACGATTATACACAAGTTATTAGTGACGGTATTGGCGTATGGTGTACTGGATCAGGTTCTATTACAGAGTGTGTATCGGTATTCTCGTATTATTCATATATTGGGCATTTTTCGGAAGCCGGTGGAAGAATACGATCAACAAACGGTAACAGTTCATACGGTGTATATGGTGCAGTTAGTGAAGGATACGACTTAAACGAAACACCAATTGTTGGTACAGTGTTTAATAAATCTACACAAGTACAAGCTACTGTAAAAAGCTCATTTACATCTATTGCGCAATTATTGAAATTAGAATTTGGAAATGCAGGTGCAGCTTATTATACACCAACTACTAACTTATTAAAATACAGTAATAACTTTTTATTATCATGGTTTACTGATGGATTAGTAACATTTACTAAAAATAACACTGCTCCAACAGGTTACCCAGAAGCATGGGGTATTAAGGGCACTAGTAATACACCAGGTTCGTCGTATGTTTATCAAAATGTTGGTATTAATCCAGCTGGAAATTTATACACAGGGATTAGTGGTGATATTAATACCATTGGTATCGGTATTAACAGCACGTTTAATGTTACAGTTTCTACTACACTGTATCAAGTAGCTGTTAATAATCCTGGAAATGTATATGCAGTCGGCGATCAAATTAAAATTAATGGTATTAGTTTAGGCGGCATTACTGGCGTTAACGATTTAATCATTACCGTTAGTACAATTGCTACAACGTTATGGTCAAGTGGCGGTATTGCTACCTCTGGAAATTATTATTCTTACACTAGTTTGTCTGGTATTACTCGGTATTATTTGGCAACTAGTAATGGTACATTCTCAACATTTGGCCCAACGTTTGCTAGTGGGTCAAGCACTAACGGAACAGTATCGTTAACGTACGGCGGCGATGGTGGAGTAGGTAGCATTTCAACATTTACGTATGCTGGTAGTGTGCCAAGTAACAGCGATCAGAATTATACGTTAAGTCTTTATGTTTATGCTGGATCATCGTCATCGTTTACATTAGAAGGTGTATTTTCAGGAGCTAGCACCCGTACAAGTGGCATACATTATAACGTAGTTTCAAAAACAGCAACTCCGTATGCAGCAAACGGTGGATCAGTACCTACTAATTACGGTGTGCAAAAAACGTTAATCCCAAAATGGTACAGAATTTGGGTTGCGATTACTGATCCTGCAGGTATTAATGAAACCTTACAATTTAGATTTTACCCAACTGGAAAAACTGCACCTGTAGCAGATGCTTATTCAGTAGTATACGGTGCTCAAATAGAAATTTCTAATTCAACGCATGCACCGAATTTTTATCTTGATTCTACAAGTCAAACATACACGGCTTATGCAAACTTCCAAGTAGTTGGCGCAGGAACCGGTGCGGTGTTTTTAGGTAATGAAATTAGATCTAATGCTGTATTCCAAGGTAGAATTGTAACCGATGATAACGGCGTAACAGGCGGCAAAGGTTATGTAACTGCATCAAACAATTTGCAATACGGTGATCCGTACTACGCACAACTTGCTGAATCAGATAGTGGTACTAACAATTATGTTGGAATGAGATTAGTTGTTGAAACTGGATCAGGAGCTGGCCAATACGGGTATATTTCGTCATTTAATCCTGTAAATAAAACTGTTCAAATTTTAAGAGAGTCATTTGACGAATTAACTATTATATCTACTACTAGTGGCACTAATGTGTTAGGGTTAAGTGTAAGTGACGATTTAAGTCAATTATATGTTAACCAACTAGTACAAATTATGCCAACATACTATACTACTATTGTAACACAAACGTCTACTTCTTCAATGCAAATGACTGATGCAATTGGCGGTACTGTAAACACTCTCACTGTAACTAATACCGCAGCCTTGCATATAAACATGCCAATTTCTTTTTCCGGAACTGCATTTAGTACAGTAACTACTAGTTATACCTATTATATAGTTAACATTATCGATAACTATACTATTCAAATTTCGAATGATTTAGGCGGCGATACATGGCAACTTACTTCCGAAACTGGTAACTTGCAGTTAAATTACCCAAATTACTATAATTATTTAACTGCGAATTCAACTGCAAATATGTTAATTAACGAATCTGTTACTTTTACAGGCGCATCAATTGGGGGCATTGAGTTAGGTATAAACTATTATATTAGTGACATAGTCGATTCTCATAATTTTACAATTTCAACAGCTCAAGTATCAGACACTGCAACTGCAACTACTACAACTTCAGTTACAGTTAGTGGCACTACTAGTTTTATTCCATTAAATCCAATTATTTTTAGTGGGACAAGTTTTGAAACAAACGTTACTACTGGGACAAAATATTATATTAGTAAAATCCTTAACGAAACTACATTTAGTATTGCAACATCAATTATTACAGTTACTGCAACTATAACTGAATTTGGGTCAAATCTAATAACAGTTACATCAACTGATGGGTTTGTACAAAATCAACCTATTAAATTTAGTGGGCTAACGTTTGGTGGAATAGTTGCCGAAAATGTGTATTTTATACAAGTAGTAAACGATTCATCCACGTTTACCATTAGTCAAGTTTCAGGCGGATCTGTTAAATTGTTAACATCTGCACAAGGTGTAATGATGGGGAAAACATGTCCGGCACCAGCGGCATTAGCAGGCGGCACCGGTACTATGACAGTAACTTCTACAGGAGCAAAAGTTTCAATATCAAACGGTATTGGCTTAATGAATGTTACATTTACATCGTCATTATTTGGCGGAGTAGCAACTGGGACTAATTATTATGTGTTAAGTATTTCTAGTGGAAATATTACATTAAGCACGTCTGAAGGCGGCAGTCCTATAACACTAACTACTGCTAGTGGAAACATGAAACTTGGTGCAGTTGGGTGGGACAATATTACTCCAGGATTAGTAGCAGTTAGTACCTTAGATAATACAAGCAAGTATACAGTTGAACCTAGAACTATTTTTTCAAAACCTCCATTTACCCAAGCAGGTGCAACGTCAGTTGTAACGCTAACCGGCGGCGCACAATGGAAAGATATTGGATACGGTAATGACATATTCATTGCAATACCTAGTAGCGGGAATATTGGAGCAACTTCAACTGACGGCCTTAGTTGGGTATCAATGATATTGCCGTTATCTGCCAATTGGTCAAATATAACATATGGAAATAAATATTGGGTTGCAATAATTGATGGAAGTGCATCAATGGCATATTCGATCTCAAATGGCGCAGGTTGGAGAGTTTCATCATTACCTAGTTCACGCGCATGGAAATATGTAACATATGGTAATGGTGTGTTTGTTGCAATCGTAGGAAGCGGGACGTATGCTGCATACTCAACTAATTACGGAAAAACATGGACTGCATCAACATTACCAGCTATTGTTTCAACTTGGATTGGGTTATCATATGGATCTGGTGTATTTGCGGCAGTATCACAATCTGGAAATGTAGCATGGAGTTATGACGGCGCATCATGGCAATCATCTTTAACATCGTTAAATTCTAATACGTTAGCATCAGTAGTTATAACAGGATCTGCAGGACAATTTTCATGTACTGCAACTACTATCCCATTAGAAGTAAATCAAACTGTAACTATTTCAGGAACAAAAGCAGGTACCGGTGCAATTGCTGGTTATACTGATCCTGCAACTTATTACATTATTGCAACTAATGGGTCAACATCGTTTACATTATCATTAACTAAAGGCGGAACTGCAATTGGGACTACTGCAGGTACTCCTACCGGGTTAACTTATAAGTTTACTTCAGGTGCGTTTTCTGCGTTAACATATGGTAATAATAGATTTGTTGCTATTCAAAATCAAGATTCGGTTTATGCATCATACAGCTTTGATAGTATCCATTGGTTCCCGTCTGTAACATATGTAATTGGTACTGATATTGCATACGGCCAAGGTGCATTTGTAACAGTTTCTAATATGAGCACTGTATCATATACTAGCAACAGTGGATTATATTGGAATACAAAATTTATTTTTAATAGTGGATATACTACAATTGGGTTTGGTTTTACTGATGCACATGTTGGAGTATTTCCAACATTAGGTAGCGGAAATATAGGTAGTGTAATTGAAGCAGGCACAAAAACTCAAGGGCGTGTAAAAATGGACTCCGGTGTAATTAGTACAGTTGTACTGTGGGAACCGGGTTCAAATTATTTAGAATCACCAACGTTGGAAATTATTGATCATAATTTAGCAATTGCAGCAGTTATTACTCCTCGGATTGATAGCGGATCGTTAGCAAATCCGACAATTATTAATAGAGGATCAGGGTATAATACATCGTCAACGGTTATTACTATTTCCGGTAATGGTTATTCTGATGCATACCAAAGTGGGTATCGATTAATTGTTAATAATTTAAATAATGTACCAGCAGTTGGAAGTAACTTAACTATTGAAAACGACAGTCAAGTATATAAAGTAACTAATGCAGATGTAGTTTACGGTTCAACTGCGCCATTTATTGAAGCAAATATACAAGTGTCGCCTACGATTACTAACGTAAAAAGTCCAGAAAACGGAGTAGCAGTTAGTATACGACAACTGTATAGTCAATGTCGATTAACTAACCATGACTTTTTATCAATTGGTGCAGGTAATAGAGAAAGTACTAACTATCCATATGTTGATCCAAATTTAACAAAAATACAAAATATAACAGTTGAATTAAATCAAGGACGTGTATTCTTTACAAGTACTGACCAAGATGGTAACTTTAATGTAGGTAACTTATTTGGTGTTCAACAATCAACTGGTACAATTACATTAAGTGCTACCCAATTTGGATTAGAAGGATTAGACGCATTAAGCTTAGGCGGTATTGCAGTAGGCGGGTCTAGTGTTATTATTACGCAGTTTAGTACCGACCCTACATTTACTGCTAGTTCAGATTATGTTATTTCAACACAACGTGCTATTAAATCATACTTAACTAGCAGATTAAGTCAAGGTGGCGCAAACACATTTACAGGCCAATTAACTGCAGGTACAGTTATGGTAGGCGGTGCAGATCGTATAAGATCGTCAGTACCAAATGGACAATTAGGATCAGTTATTAATCTAGCAAATGCACGCATAAATGCTTCTGGAATGGACGGCAATTATGCTGCGTTACAGTTCTTTATGAATAGTGGTATTCATCGCGGAACTGAATTTTGATAAATATTGAAAAGATAAATACTATCAGAGGAATTAAAAAATATGGCAGAATTTAAATTAGGTAGAATTAAGTTTGTGTACCAAGGCAATTGGCTCGCAACAACGGCATATCTTGTCGACGATGTAGTAACAGTGAGTGGTAAAACCTACATTTGTACTAAACAACACACTGCAGCTGCGTCATTTGTAACAGATCTTAGTGCTACCCCATCAAAATGGAATTTGATAGCAGACGGTACAAAATGGAGAAACACATGGACTGCATCTACATATTATAATGTAGGTGACATGACAAAATGGGGCGGAACAGTCTATGTTTGTAAAACATCACACACTTCATCTACTTTTGTATCTCCAACATTTCACGGATTAGAGCTTAACCAAGCTAACTGGGACGAATTTGCAGCAAATCTTGAATGGTCAGGACAATGGGCAGTTAATACACGATATAAAGTTAATGATTTAATTTATTATGGCGGTGTTAGTTATGTATGTAATTACGCACACGTCTCGGCTGCACTTGAAGCATCAGGGTTAGAAGCAAATATCGGATACTGGGATACGTTCAACTCAGGCATTTCTTTTTTAGGTGCATGGGACGGCAACTCTGTACGATACAAATTAAATGATGTTGTAAAGTTTGGCGCAGATTTATGGATCTGCATAGAACAACACACATCTACCGGTACAACTATTGATACTTCAAAATTTAGTATCTTTGTTAACGGTTTTGAGTTTGAAGATTCGTGGAGCAATTCAACAATTTATCAAGTAGGTGACATTGTTACTTACGGCGGGTACTCATATACTTGCGTATTAAATCATACCGGTCATGTACCTAGCACATCGCCTACATATTGGAAAACATTTACTACTGGTTTAAACTTTGTCGGTGACTGGGATAACAGTGTTGATTATAGAATCGGTAATGTAGTAAGATTAGGTGGATACACGTATACTGCAACTGCTGATAGTACAAGTCACACTCCTCCAAACGTGTTATATTGGTCAAGATTAAATTCTGGTATACGTTGGAATTCAGTTAGCGCGTCATACACAAACGTAGCTGCAGTTAATGTAAGTAGCTCAGGTGCAGCTGCAACGTTTGATGTAGTTGCAAACAATACTGCGTATACTGTAACACTTCATACTGGTTCTGCAGGTAGCAATTATGCAGTTAATGATATTATTAAAATTACTGGTAATTTAGTAGGCGGTATTAGCCCTGCAAATGATATAAAAATTACAGTAACTGGAGTTGCAAGTGGATTAATTTCAACATTTACTTCGTTAGGAAACGCAGTTACTTGGGTAAGCGGTGTTACTTATTTAGAAGGTGATACTATCTATTATGGTGCTAATTCGTACATCTGTATTAATGCGCATATAGGTACATCGGGCAACAATCCAGCTGCAGACACAACTGCTACGTATTGGAATATATTAGCAAGTGGTGCAGATAGTGCAGTATTAACTACACAAGGCGATATTGTATTTTATGGTGCAACTGGTGCGCAACGGTTACCAATTGGTACAACAGGTCAGTTGTTACAAGTTAATAACAATATCCCATCGTGGTCGTATTATGGTATCCTTAGCAACGTAGTGTATGTTGCTCCGCACGGTGTTGATTCTATTGGGTTAAGTCAAGGGTTAACTATTGATAAACCATGGGCTTCGGTATTATTTGCATGTCGCCAGATTGAAGAAGGATATTTGAATACAAATGCCGGTGCGTTATTAAGAATAAACAAAGCATTTATAATGAAAGAAGTTGATAATTATGTTATTAATACATTTACGTATGCAATTTCATCAGCATCGAGTACAGGTAATGTGTTTACTACTGTTTCGACTGCATCAATGAATGCAGGTATGCCTATTAAATTTGCAGGTACAACAGGCGGCGTTGTTGCCGGTTTTACCTATTATGTAAAAACTGTTGTAAACACAACTACATTTACTATTAGTGCATCTTACAACGGAACAGTGTTCGGAGCGTCTGAAGATAGCACTCCTACAACTGCTACATTTGTATATGCTCCAGAAAAAGCAGAACGTGATGCCGGTACAGTTATTGAATCAATTATATTTGATTTAACACACGGTGGGAACTATAAAACTACAGTTTCAACTCAAGCATTCTTTAAAACAGTTACTAGCTTTATTACTACTAACACTCAGCGTCAAATTGCACAATTTATTGCAAGTTTAAATTACTTACAAGACGTGTTGTTACCGGCAGTTATTGGAAATACTGCACCTGCGGCTAATTATCAATCGTTAAATGGTATTGTATCTGCATTTAGAGCTAAACAACAAATTAATATTACGTATACGGCAGAAGCAAATGCGTTAACAATATCTCAAGATTTATTAGGTATTGTAATTGGTGCGTTATCTGCAGGAACTTATGCAAATATTCCGCAATTAGATAGACCGCATACTTCAATTTATGTTAAAACTGGTACATACAACGAATTTTCGCCTATTGTAATTCCGCTTGATACATCAATTCAAGGCGACGAATTGCGTAGTACGATTATCCAAGCTGCTCCAGCACGCGCATTATTAGTAAATGATAGACCAAAAACTATTTCGGCAATCAAACGAATTCAATCAATAGTTCCAGGTATTGTAGCAAATATTCCAGTATCTAACAGTACAGGAAATGCAGAAGTTCAGAAATATATAGGAACACCTACATATTCAAGTGCTACGCAATCAATTATAACTAATACTGCTACTATTCAAACAGTATTAACAAATGGATTAACTTCGTTACCGGGTTACGGCACAACTACTATTACGTTAACTGCGGACACAGTTACTGCTCCAAACACTGGTACATATACATTAGCAACTCCTACTGGATATAACACGTCAACGTTAACACATACTGCGTATGCATGTACTGGAAATACTCCAGGAAACAGCGCAGGCTACGGTGACGGTGTTGCGCAAATTGTTCAAAATCGTGCGTTTATCCAAACAGAAATTGGTGGATTTTTAACCAACTACACAACAGGCGGATTTAGCTGGTCAGCATTAACATCTACACAAAAAGGTCAAGCAATGCGTGACGTAGGGTATGCGTTAGACGCAGTAATTTATGATATGACTTACGGCGGTAATACACAAAGTCTTAAAAATGGCGACAGCTATTATACGTTAGGTGTATTACAAGTTTCTGGTGCAAATTTAACTGCAACAGTTGCAGTTATGACTCGTCTTAAAGATATCATTGATAATATTATTGTTGCTAACACTGCAGGATGGACTAAATCTAGTGGATATACTGCATCACAGGTTGTATCAGGAACTGCCGGTTCTGCATATGCCGGTGTGTTTGCACAAGCTCGCATCCAAGATATTATTGATTGGATTAACAACGGATCTGCAAATACTACAATTCAACCGTGTTCTACATGGGTTAAATCCGATGTTAGATTAGCATATCGCAATATTCAAGCAAAAAAAGCTAGTATTCAAACTTCAACTATGAACTGGATTGCAAATACATATCCAACTTTAAATATTAGTCCATCATTGACTTATCGTGATGCTGGGACTATTATTGATGCGTTGTCGTATGACATGTTATTAAGTTCGACATATTACAGTATGATTTCAGCTCGTGCATATTTCCGGTCTAACACGTCAGCGCAAGCACTTGTTGGCGGACCAGAATTAGCAGCCACTAAACACGTTATAAATTATATTAGTTATTTGATTGCAGCACAAGCATCAACTAACACTGCAACTCAACCATCAACTGGTGATTTAGGTTCATTATTTGCAGTAACTGAAGTAGTTAACAATACTTCAATTGTTAGAAATATGTTAACTAATGGTCTTACACAAGCACCTGCATTTTCTATGACAACGTTACCTGGATATAATACTACATGGTTAGCAGGTTATGGTGATGCAATTACACAGATTGTTAATAACTATCAGTTTATTAATGACGAAATTGTTAGTTACTTAAACGTTACATTAACAAGTCCGACTTGGTCTTCCTACAGTACTATATTTCAAGCTGAAACTAGTCGTGATTTAAGTAATATTTTAGATGCACTACAATATGATTTAACTTATGGTGTTAATGATCAATCATTAATTGCAGCCCGCGCATATTACAGTTTAAATAATCCAATGATTACTTCAAACTTTTTACCAGGTGTGTTAGCTGCGTTATCTAGATTATCAATAATCATTAGTCAAATTATACAAAAATCGGCAGTATCTGCATCAGCTGGTAATACTACTACACAATCAGTTTCGGGCACTGCAGGTTCAATTCAAGCTGCTGCGTTTGCACAAGCACGTATTGCTGATATTGTGTATTGGATTAACAACGGATTCCAAAATGAAACTGTTGCGTATGCAACTGGTACAATTTCCGGAACTACATTAACTGTTTCATCAGTTGCTAGTGGTACATTAGCAATTGGACAAGCTGTTACTGGAGCAACATTGGCTACAACTGTAACTGGTACTACTGCTACTACAAATGTAGTAACGTTAGCATCAACAGTCGGGTTAAATGCAGGCATGGCAATTACATTTAGTACACCATACGGCTACGGTACACAAGCTCCATTTGGTGGACTTACTACTACTACATATATAATCAATACAATTGTAGGAAGTACAGTTACTTTATACAATTTTGGAACTACAACTAGTCCAGTATTATTAACTGCAACTGGCAAAATGACTGCAATTGCAGGTGTTGTACCAGGTACTTATATTACTGCAGGAAGTGGCACTACTTGGACTATTAGTACAAGTCAAACTGTTACTACTGCAACTACTATTGTTGCAACGACAATTATCACACCAGCAGTATCAGGAGCGTATGCATTAACTAGCAGTGAACGACAAACTGCATTTAACGCAATTCAATCTCGTGCTACTGAAATACAAGATGATGCACAGGCGTGGGTAGTTAAATTCTTCCACTTTAAAAGTCCAGATTTACCGTTAACAAATCGTGATGCTGAATATATTGTTACTGCATTAAGCTATGATATATTACTTGGAAGTAACTTCTATTCAATCATTAACGGACGTGCATACAATAGATTAATTACATCAATTATTAATTTAAAAGCAAAATTTGCAGATTCTGTTTATGGCGTAATTGAATTTATAGGGTATAAAACTAAACAAATTGCAGCAAGTGGAAGTATTGCACAAGTACAAACTACACTTGATGACATGATTGCAAACATTCAAGGCAGACCTAAGATTTCTGCAGTATTTAATGGTTCAATTAACGGAACGTTATTAACTGTAAATTCAGTTGTTAGTGGCACTATTTCAGTAGGTATGCAATTATCAGGTACTGGCATTGTTAGTGGCACTCAAATTATTTCAGGAAGCGGCACTGATTGGTTATTAAATTATAGCCAACACGTTAGTACATTAACTACTGCTGCTAATAAAGTTACTACTGGCACAAATTATATTACATTAGGGTCAACTGCAGGAGTTATTCCAGGGTTATCAATTACATTTACAAATGATATCGGTAACGTACTTGCTGGTACTTATTATGTAGCAGGCGTTGTAAATACTACCCAAATTACAATTAGTCAATCATTTGGCGGATCAGTGTTCCCAGTTACTGCAACTGTATTTGGTTCATCAACTGTTACTGTTTACGGTTTATATGGCGGTCTTGGAATTACTACTACAATTACTGGTACCAATGAAATTATTCCAGTAACTGCAGTTACTACTTCAACTAATGCAATTACAATAAACACTACAACTGATGTAACAGTAAATATGCCAGTCGTCTTTAGCAGTTTACCTGCTAATATTACCACAACTGCTACTACTACAACTTCAAGCACTAATAATATTACATTATCGGCTACAGTTAATAGTTTAGGACTTGCAGTTGGTATGCCAGTTTATTTTACAGGGTTAACATTCGGTACAGTAGTTCCAACACAAGTCTATTATGTTCATACTGCAACAGGTAGTACTATTAAACTTAGTAACACGTTAGGTGGATCAGTAGTGTCAATTACTTCCGGTTCAGGAACTATGACTGTAACATTTAATGCTGCAGGTGGATTAGTAAACGGCAACCAATATTGGGTTAATTCTATTATTGATAGCACACATATTACAGTTACTAATTCATTTAACAGTGGCACTAATTTTGCAATTACTAACACTGTGAATAGTTTAACTGCAGGTGCAACTATCGGTGTTGAAACATTACACGGATTAAACACAAAAGCTGTAAACGGTTCACTAACTTATAATAATACACTTTCTACTATTCAAGGTGTTGAATTGTTACGTGTAAATATTCCATTTATTGCAAACGAGGCTGCTGCATATGTTGCAACAGTATTCGGAGGTACAGTAACTAATACAACTGAAACTACTAACGTAATTACTACAACTGTTGCTCACCAATTATCAGTAGGTGATCCAGTTATGTTTAAAGGTACTACATTTGGTGGAATTTCTGCAAATGTTACCTACTTTGTATTAACTGTTCCAAGTGCATCGACATTTACTATCTCTGCAATTCAAGCAGGAACCGGTACACAAACACCAGTACTGTTAACAACTGTATCAGGTACTTGCACTGTAAGTTATTCGTATTTGTTTGATAGAGCAGTTCGCGATGCAACATTATATGTTAACGCATTAATACATGATTTAACATGGACTGGCAATTATAAAACAATGCGATATGCGCAGGTTTATATGTCAGCACAAAGCGGTGCAACTAGCACTGACATGTTCCATGTAAGAAACGGCACAGGCATGCGTAACATGACGTTAAACGGGTTAAGTGGTAGTTTAGGATTACCAAACGCATACGGTACACGTCGTCCAACTGCAGGTGCATATGTGAGTTTAGATCCAGGATTTGGACCAACCGATCAAAATACATGGGCAAACGTGCGAAGCTGTTATGTTCAAAACGTTACTAACTTTGGTAGCGGTTGTGTTGGTTTAAAAATCGACGGCGCAATTCATGGCGGTGGTAACCGTTCTATTCTTGCTAACGACTTTACACAAGTATTAAGTGATGGTATTGGTGTATGGTGTACAGGTTCTAACGCATTAACAGAATGTGTATCAGTATTCTCATATTACGGGTATGCTGGGTACTTGGCAGAGTTAGGCGGACGTATGCGTGCTACTAACGGTAACAGTTCATATGGTACATATGGGGTTATTGCAGAGGGTATTGATTCATACGAAGCACCTGGGTATTCGACATTAAATAATCAGTCAAATGATGCATGGATTTCTAACGTAGTAACTGATAGTTATAATCAAATTTTACGTCTTGAATATGCAAACGCAGGTAGTGCATATACTAACGCAACTCCATTAATCAACGGGTCTGGGTATAACGCTATTGCAATTGGCGACGAATTACGCGATTCTGCAGTATTTGAATCTCGCTTAGTTGACTTAGCTGACGGTGTAGGAGCAGGCGGCAGCGCATACATTACTAATTCTAACACTGGGCAAGCAGGTGCAGTTGGACAAATAACTATTGCAAACACTGATACTGCATTAAGCACTGCATACACAAATATGCGTATTCAACTGTTAGGTGGTACAGGTGTTGGCCAATATGCTAACATACTCAAGTATAATAATGGTACAAAAGTTGCATTAATTTACAAACCATCGTTTGTTCCATTAACTATTACGCAAAGTTCAACAACGGTATTTACTGTAGCAAGTACTGGTACCTTGTACACAAACATGCCAATATACGTTAGTACTAATGTATCTGGATTAGTGCCAACTACATTATATTATGTTAGCGCAACTAACTTTACTGCAACTCAATTTTCAGTATCAACTGCAAGCGGTGGTGGAGTAGCAACATTAACTGCAGTTAGTGCAACTCCGGCAGTAATGGCTAACTCATCAATCTTAGGTACAACATTAACTGTTGGAACTGTAAGTTCAGGAACAGTTGCTGTTGGACACTTAGTAACAGGAACTGGTGTTGTTAGTAACACATATATTACTGCTAACATTAGCGGTACCGGTACCGGTTCAACTTGGACAGTTAGTGCAAGTCAAGCAGTTTCGACTACTACGCTTACTGGTACAATTAGTGTTCCAGTATATGCCGCGGGGTGGAATCATGTTATTCCAGGCTATACAATTAATAACGTACCTGATTTAACATCGGCTTATATTATTGAGCCACAAATTACTTATTCCATACCTGGATTTACTGCTACTGCAAGTGTATTATCAACTACTGCAACATGGGGCGGCATTGGATACGGCGCAGGTCATTTTGTTGCAGTTGCATCAGGATCAGCAAATACATCTGCATGTATTGATGGAAAAACATGGGCACCTGGCGGTGCATTACCATCCGGCGCAACGTGGGCAAACGTAGTTTACGGTGGAGGTGCCGGAGCAACTGCAAACGTAGTAATTGGCGGATTAGGTGGCGGTGGCGCAGTACTAACTGCAACTATCGGTACTGGTACTAGTGCTGGACAGGTTGTTAATGTAACTATTGTAACTGGCGGGTACAACTATCTAACTCCTCCAACAATTGCATTTATACCAGTTTCAGGCGGTGTCGGTGCAACTGCTACTTGTACTGTGTTAAATGGAACAATTACGTCCGTAACATTAGAAATTCAAGGTGGTGGATATTATGCCGGTGCAACTGTTGCAGTTTATACAAACCAAATATCATCAGTTAATGCGTTAACTTGGGGTTCAAATTATTTTGCAAATCCGACAATTACTATAGACCCTCCTGTTACTGCAACTCCGTGGACAAGCGGAGCGGCTGCATTATCGGGCACTTATTATTCGTATGCTGATATTTCAAGTATTACACACTATTATTTGGCAACTAGCAACGGAACATTTTCAATCGGTAGTTTAACTGGGCCTGCATTTACTTCAGGTACAGGAACAAATGGAACTGTAAATTTAACGTTTGTTGCAACTTTAGCATCAGTTACTGCAACATTAACTAATAATGGTGTTAGTGGATTTAATATTGTATCACCTGGATTTGGCTATAAATTTACACCAACTATTACTGTTGTTGATGCTCAGTCAGCATTTGTTGCAATTTCTAGTAGCAGCACTGCAAGTGCATATAATTTACCAACTACGCTATCAAGTGCATGGACTTCTACTGCATCAGTATTACCGGCTAGCAACTTAAGAGGATTAGCGTACGGTAATAACTTGTTTGTTGCGGTCGGCGGCACTACTACAACACCATCTGCAGCATCGTTAACTGGTAATCCAAGTGTTACACCGTGGATTGATAGATCAAGTAGCATTACCGGATCAGTTACTTATGCAGCAGTTGCATACGGAAACGGTAAATTTGTTGCAGTGCCTGCATCAGGTAACACTACTACAACTACATCTAATGCAGTGTCGTGGGCACCAGGTGGCAACTTACCAGTATCGACTACATGGGCAAGCATTGCATACGGTAACGGAAGATTTGTTGCATTAGCTGCAAACGGTACAATTGCGTATAGTTATAATGTCGGTACTTTATGGACCCAATCATTATCTGCTGGCCTACCAAGCACAGTAACATGGACTAAAGTTGCATATGGACAAGGATTATTTTTTGCAATTGCAGCAGGTACTGCTATATGTGCTACTAGCTGGGACGGTGTTAATTGGTCAATTAACGCAATGTCAGTATCTAGTAACTGGACTGCAATTGCTTTTGGAAATCCAATTAATGAAACATTAGGTGCAAATCCAATATGGTCAGCAGTTTCAAGTACTAGCGGTACAATTGGCGCAAGTATTAAAACTGGTGCAACTCCATTAGGACGTGTAAAAATTAATGATAACACTGTAAATGAAATTAGAATGATTGAGCCTGGTAGTGGATTCCCGCGTGGTAATGTTATTTCAACTACAGTTACTACTAATGTTATCACTTGCGATACAACAGATAACTTAGTAGCAAATCAACCAATTATTTTTAACGGTACAAGTGCAGGTGGAATTACTACTGATAAATATTATTATGTAGTTTCTGGTAGTATTACATCTACTCAATTTTCAGTATCGTTAACTGCAGGTAGTGCAGCGATATTACTTTCAACTGCAGCAATAACCGGAATGACATATTTTGCAAGTCCAATTGTTACTGTAATTGATCCAAATCATGTTAATACTGTTCCAGTTGCAGCACGTATTGGTAATGGTGCATTAGGAAATCCGAGCTTTAGTAATAGAGGTACTTCAAACTCAACTGCTACTGCAAGTGCATCGGGTGACGGTTATGCTGACTTGTATCAACCGGGAACATATATTAACGTATCGTCGTTATATCAAATGCCAACTCCAGGATCAAATGTTGTGTTTAGTACAATCACTGGTAATAACAGATGGTATAAATTAGTATCAGTTTCTAATATTTTAGGAATACCGGGTAATTATACAGCAACGTTCCAAATTAGTCCTGAATTGTCAACGTTGGAATCACCAAAACACGGCACATTAGTAACTACTAATTTAGAATATAGTCAAGTGCGATTAACTGGACACGACTTTTTATACATCGGTACTGGTAATCAAACATCAACTAATTATCCAAATGTTGACCCAACTAAAGCTACACAAACTAATCAAGAATTATCAACCGGTGGTGGACGTGTGTTCTTTACAAGTACTGACCAAGATGGTAACTTTAACGTAGGTAACTTATTTGGTGTTCAACAATCAACTGGTACTGCAACATTAAACGCTGATGCATTTAACTTGTCAGGGTTACAAAGTTTAACATTAGGATCAGTTGTATTAGGTATTGGCAGTGCAACTATTACTCAGTTTAGTACAGATCCGTATTTCACTGCAAACAGTGATAACATAGTACCAACACAAAAAGCAATTAAAGCGTTTATTACATCACAAATTGGTGGTGGTTCTAGTTCGTTAAACGTAAATACAATAACAGCTGGCCAGATATATATTTCAGGTAATACAATTACAAATATTAATGGTACTGCAATAAACGTGACTTCAAAAATGAATTTCACGGGGGGAATTGACGGAGCTCCAGTAGCTCTTATGTTCTTTAATCAACGATAAATATGGAGAAATAAAATGGCAACAGGAAGATTGGGCACATTCCAATTAGCAACGACAACACTTACAACTGTATATACCGTTCCAACCGGTACATACAGTGTGTTTAACGTTTCATTTACAAACACAACAGCTACTGCAGTAACAATTAGATTAGCAATTGCAGCTACATCAACACCTGCAGCAAGTGAATATATCGAATATGACACTACTATTGTAGGTAAAGGTGTATTTGAACGTACTGGATTAGTAGCTAATGCTGGGCTAGTAGTCGTTGCGTACTGCGTTGGCACAGGTGTTAACGTTAATGTATACGGCATTGAAACATCTACATCATAATAGGAAAAATATATGGCACGTTATAATACCGTATCAGTCTCAAGTTCGATTTCTGGTGCAACAACTATTTCTTCTCCGGCACAGGGGTTATTTACTGAATTTACCGGAACTGCTCCGTACACTGTTGTACTGCCAAATCCGACTTTGTTCTACGGAGAAACTCAACGGTTTTATAATGCAACCGCTGGAGTAATTACATTGTCAACACCTTCTGGTGTTGTCGGTGGAGGGTACGGATCTGGATTAAGTACGCATACGCTTAACACATTGAGTGTAATTGAGTTAGCATCTGACGGAACTAACTACATTGTGATAGGACAAACTGGTAGTAAATTAATTGCAACTAACGTAACTATTACTGGAGTAATTAGTGCAAGTACAGGTACTAATAATCAAACGTTTGCTACTACATCGACCGGTGTAATTTCAATTTCATCTGGCACTACAGGCGCAATTAATAATATGGCAATTGGCGGAACTACTGCTGTAGCTGGATCGTTTACACAATTAAGTGCATCAACTGCTCCTACAACTGATAATCATGTACCAAATAAAAGTTATGTAGATGCTACTACAAGATTCTATGCGTTCTTTGTAGGTGCGCATTAATAAAAGAATAAATAACTACATATATTTAAAATGGAGAATTAAATGGCAACAGGAAGATTAGGTGCAGTAGATTTATCTGCAACCACATATACTGCGTGTTATACCAATGCAACAACTAATGCAGTTGTTTCACTTACAATATGCAATCGGACTACTTCGCCAGTTACGATTAGACTTGCGTTATCAACTACGCCAACGAGCCCAACTAACGGTGAGTTTATCGAATATGGTGCAGTTATTCCAGCAAACGGTGTATTAGAAAGAACAGGGTTAGTACTTTCAGCTAACCAAGCTATCTCAGCATACTCAAGTGCTGCATCAGTGAGTGTTGTAGTATACGGAATTGAGGCGTAATTATGGGTAGATTTTTAGGCCAGTCGCAATTTAGGCACGTCGTTGCATCGTCAGAATCGGTATACGACGTATCTAGTAATACTACGTTATCAGTTAACAGTGTTTATTTTGTAAACACCATAGCTAACACAGTTACACTTACTTTACCAAAATTAGCATTAGCTGGAGAATTTGTAGATATTTTTGATGTAAACGGCACATTTGGAACATACAATTGTATCGTAAACCCAAGCGGCGATGGCTCAACAGTTGGCGGGTTTGCAGATAATTTAACGTTAAATTTAGATCGTGCAAACATTCGTTTACAATTTTCATCCGGTTTGAATAACTGGGTCGTAACTCAATTAGTATAAGGATTAAGAAATGACAACAGTTTTAGGATATATTAATACCGGAGCGGCTTCGACAGGGGTTACGCTACCGGCAGGCATGTGGTGTAGACCGCAACACAAACCAACATGTTGTATGTTTGTACATGCAGCCAGTAGTTGCTGTATGTGTGTTCCAACAACTGCCACATGTTTCATTATTGAAATGTGGAGTCAAGGCGGTGGTGGTGGTGGCGGATGCTGCTGTGGGCAGGGAGGAACCCCTGGCGGGCAAGGCGGCTCATACGGATGGGTAGCTTGTACTACCAGCGGAACTAATCATATATTATGTGCATGTACTTGTGTTTGTGGCACTTGGAATTGCGGATGCTCGCAGTGTACTACATGTTCTGGTAATTACGGACAACTGACAGTAGTGTGTAATTGTACTACTCAAAAATTATGGTGTTTGTGTGGCGGCCATGAAGGATGTTGGGGATGTTTTTTTGGATCAACTGGGTGTTGCTGTTTTGGATCGCAATGCTCTAATACTTGGCTATACTTTAAGAATTGCTCCGGTTTACTTGCTACTCCAACTACTACATCAGCAGCAACGTTTACACCTAAAAGTTTAAATTTTTGTTCTACTACCCAAACTTCAATTACACCAGATGCATGTGCTTATACACAGCCTGCATCAACTACTACAGCATGCGTATGCGTACCTAGCTCCCCGGTGGACAAAATGTTTAATACGACTACATGTTCGTGCTTTAGTTCTCCTTATGTATGGCTTGGTGCGTGCGGTTGGTCCGATCCAGCCTCATTGTCAACACCGTTTGGCTGTCTTAACGGACAACCTCAAACAACAGCCGGTCAAGCGTGCGGCGGCGGAATGGCAGTCGGTGGCGCAGCGTATGCAGGAGGTGATCAAGCATGGCAAAAATGCGTCTTAGGCACATGTTACAGTTGCTGGGCACAGCACGGTAATTGGCCTGGCGGTGGTGGAATGAGTTCGCAAGGTTACACTGCATGGACACAACCTGGATTTGGTGCACCTGGGTTAATTTTAATGAGTTGGTGTTAAGGATATTTTATGAGTTTATTAAGTAGTTTATTTACAGTTGCACCGGTTTCGTCTAGATCGTGGTGTCGTCCAACCCACCGAACTAATTGCGTTGCAATAGTTGGTGGTAATTCATGTTGCGTTTGTGTACCGGCAACTGCTACGTGTTTTGTTATTGAAATATGGGGTCAAGGCGGGGGCGGAGCAGGGTCATGTTGTTGTATGGCTGCGTGTACCGGCGGCCAGGCTGGCGATTATGGTTGGCTTACGTGTTCTACCAGCGGAACAGTTCATACATTGTGTGCGTGTGCATGCACCTGTAACTGCTGTACACCGGCTGCAGGATTGTTTACAGGGTCTCCGGGACAGTGGGCAGCAGTTACTGATTGTAGTGTTGCTAACTGTTATCGAGTAGCACCGAGTGCATGTGGCGGATCTACATGCTGCCAAGGTCCAGAGCCTATGAATAGTCCAGGATGTAACCAAATGGTGTTTAATCCAGCACATAGTAATTATGCTATACAATGTTGCTGTTTTGGCTTTCATACAAACAATTGGGTATACAGCGCAGATTGTACTACTGAATGGGTAACAAACAATCTGTTTAACCCAACTCGGCAAATGCCATTTCAACAAGTTCAAGGAACTTCTGCAGCAGGTGTAACTTGTAATTGCTGTTTATGTTTTAACTTTTATGTAAGAGGCGGCTGCGGCTGGTCTAATCCAGCAGAATTAACATTTGCGTATACGACAATTGGATGCTGGTATAATGTGCCAATGAACACGTTTTGCGGTTTTGGCATGGGCCGAGGTGGAAGCGCATATGCCGGAGGTGCAGGACAATTATGTGATTGTGCCGGATATGCATGTATGCAATTTGGCGGTGTTAACGGCAATGCACCGGGCGGTGGTGGAAGTAGTGCATCAGGTACTGGAGTATCTGGAGGATGCTGCCTTGGTAGCTGCGGCGGGTTAGCAATGATATTAATTAGTTGGTCGTAAATCCAACAAAAAACAGAGTTTAGGAGAAATATATGAAATTTACATATCAAGCGCCAAAAGAGTATAACGACTTGTCAACTGGATTAAGAACTGTTGAAAGCGAATACCTTGGACCTCATGATATTAAAATATATGTTAGTGCAGACACACATAAAATTGAGCATGTAGAATTTGATCACGACGGACATCCAGAAGTTCATAACGGTACTGATACCAGTGCAGACGTAGATCACATGTTTTTAGTTTATTTGCATTCACATAACCCAAATCACATTGCGCTAATGGCAATGATTTGTAATCACGAAGATCACCCTGCAGACAATAAAATTGATATTGTTTGCGAAAAGTATAACATGGTATATCAACATCACGAACCACCGTCGTTAGATCACACATACGATTATTCGCAAATTACAATTGATAAAAATGGTGTTGTAACATACCCATGGTGGAAACTTAAAGTTACTTGGGAAGATCTTGTTAAAAACGGAAGATCGCATAGATTACAAATTGCAGAAAGATTGCGTACTGATATTTTAACAGAGGAACAACGTAAGAAAGGCAATTTCTGTCTTGAGATTATTGATTACGTTATTTTAAACGAAATTAGTAAGGATCAACCATGGAAAATTGCATGGCCTACTATTGATTCAGTATGTTTAGAAAATACATTACGTATCGGTTTGCCAGATGATATTCCAAACGGATCGAGAGAAATGCTAAGAACTACTGAATGGGGTGTAGTACCACATGAGCATTGTTGTCACATAGACGGTGACGATTGTGTTTTAGAAAGTGTATGTCCAACAACTGCTGCAGAAGCCGCAGTACTTAGTCCGTGGACAGATTTATGTTGTGATCATCCAACACATTCAACTAATGTTGCGTTGTGGAATACTATTCGTACACTATTAATTGCTAATGACCCTGATATTCATTTGACAAAAGATGTCATTCTTAAAGAATTTAAAGCATGGCCAGATATTAACACTACAACTGAAAAAACCAGTTTAATAGTTGACGCTGCCCACGGTGTATTAAGTAATGATACCACTCCAGACGGGGTTACATTAACAGTAAGTGAAGTAAATGGTCACCCAGCAGATGTCGGACACGTTGCCAGAGGTACAAACGGTGGAACGTTTATTATTAACAGTGATGGTAGTTATCAATTTACACCAGGTACTGCATTTATCTATTTGAATAAAGGTGAAACTGCTACTACTGAAGTTGAATATACTGCATTAGCAAGCACAGGTGAAACTTCAATTGCGAAGTTAACTATTATTGTTACTGGAACAGACAATGATCCAGTTATTGGCGTATCATATAACGTTTAAATAATTCATTATTGCCTCATTTAACTGATTGTATATCATATATAAAGTATATCAGTTAAACGAGGCATTTTTATGAATAACAAATCAAAAACAGAGTATAAGGTGGTACTATGAATCTTCGTGCATTATTAGACGATGAAGTTAACCTTGAATCTCTACAAACAATACCAAATTTTTCCTCAATGTATACTAAACCAGTAATTGGAATTTCAAGAGATGGTATTATCAATTATCCTAAATCAACACATGTAACAAGACCTGATGAATTTGAAATTATTCCGGGTGCAGCTGAAGCAATTGCCCTTATTCGACAAAAAGGACATCGAATTGTAATCTTATCAAATCAATACGGCATTAGCGAAGGTCAATTAACTCAAGCTGAAGTTGATGTAGTTAATCAACGAATGTTAGAAATATTTGGAGAATCAGGTTGTCCAAGTATTGATGCAATGTATTATTCAACAAGTAACATGAAAGGTGACATTTATGCATTACCAAATATCGGTATGTTTCAACGTGCAGAAAAGGAACACAATCTTAAATTTAAAGACGGATGGTTTGTTGGTGATAAAATTAGTGATATTAAAGCTGCTGAAAATATTAAAGCCATACCGGTACTAATTAAAACAGGCGATTGGGAAAACACTTTACAAAAATTAGAATCATTTGCAAATCGTGAGCTACGTAAACGTACACAAATATTTGAAAGTTTAATGGATTTTGCAATTAGTTTAACTTGACTTTAAGGTTAATTTTTGTTATACTATGTTTTACTATGTTTTACACATTAACTTATAGGATTTTAAATGTCAATTGAGTGCATAAATTTAGCGTTATCAAACCGATGTAACGCAGCGTGTATATGGTGTCCGTCATCACGAGGGACTAAACATAATTTTGATATGCCAGTTCACGTCGTTAAAAAAATAATAGACGAAGCTGCTGATCCGTCGTTTCCATTTAATATTAACATGATTCATTTAAGTGAAAATGGCGAAGCTCTATATCATTCTGAATTTTTAGAAATTGTACGATATATTAAACAAAAACTACCTAATACTGCATTAAATCTATTAACTAATTTTGGGCTAATGACAAGCGAACTTGCAGAATCATTATTGACTGAAAAATTGTTAAGCAGTATCCAAGTTAATATTGACGGCCACGATGCTGCTACATATAAATCAGTTAAGAAAATTGGGTATGACGGGGTTATTAAAAATTTAAAAAAATTTATTAACTTACGAACACAGCTCGATCCGTTGTTTGATATATCTATTAATGTTATGCCGGCATTTGAGTATGCAATGTCTGTAAACGCCTTTTTAAACACCCCTCCTGTACAAATGACAGAAGATATTCCGTTTAGTAGTTACGAACTTACAGTAGAAAGCTTACGAGAATTTGTACCAATTGATATACCAATATTACATTCAAAAGCAGGACTATGGGCTGAGAGAAAATTAATAACATCTGGCAAAGCACAAATTAATGTTGATCAATCAACGTTAAACTGTCCGTTACTTGATAGAGTTGAACGAGAATGTTTTATTGCACCTAACGGTGATTGGTATCCATGCTGTTACGATGACAATAATGACATTGTATTAGGTAACGTAGTCACATCAACACTATTAGAAATTCATAATTCTGAAACCAGACAAACATTTATTAGTCGTCTTAAAGCTCGACAATACGAAGAAATCGGGTATCCGTGTAATACTATCGCGTGTTGCAACAGCATCACTATAAAAAACTACAAAGAGTTAACATCACACTATAAACCAGGTGATGTCTTTCCATTAACACAACTTAAAAAATAAAAGAGGTTATATGACACAACGAGCAAAAGCATTTTTTATTAATGGCGGTGCAGGACGAGTTATCTGCGCAGTGCCAGCATTAGAAAAATATGCAGAAGATCATCCAGACGAAAAATTTATTATCGTGTGCGAAGGCGGTACTGATTTTTTTAAAGCGCATCCTAAACTACATAGTAAGGTATATGACAATTGGCACAAAAACCTATTTCATGAAAAATTAGTAGACATGGAGTTAGTTACTCCTGAACCATATAGAGTTTGGGAATACTTTAATCAAAAATGCTCGTTAAGTCAAGCATTTGATATTGAAATTAATAACGCAGGTATAAGAGAGTTACCGCGTCCTACATTAAAACTAACACAAGATGAAATTTCAAATGGCAAACTTGGAATTAAAGATGTATTAGTTAAAAGCGGTAAAAAACGATCAATAGTATTCCAACCATTTGGCCGCGGTGTTAACATGAAAGGTGACATTATCACTGATCCATCAGGCAGAAGTTTTGAAATTGGAAACGTAATTAATATTATTAATAAATTACAAAAGGATTTTGCTGTAATTGTTATGACTGAATTACCTTTAAATTTTCAATCTTTAGGGTGTAAAGAGCCAGTATCGATTCCAACAAACATTACTCTTAGACAGTGGGCAGGTCTTATTAAAGCATCTGATATGCTTTTATCATGTGACAGTGTAGCACAACATATTGCGTATGCATTAGGTAAACCAACTGTTGCAGTGATGGGTTCAACTTTTCCAATTAACGTGTCGTATCCAGAATGTGAAAATTTTAAAATTTTAGATATGGGGGAAGGTGTAAGAATTTATAGTCCAATTCGCATCACACAAGACGAATACGCCGACATGAATAATGACGGGATTATGGCAATGAATAATAAAATTGAAGCTGTAATTGTTGACGCAGTTAACGACGTGTATGATAAGTTTGTAAAAACTAAAGTAGAAAAATAACAGGATATAATATGACAAATACAATGAAAACTGGATGGATTGCTGCAATTACAAGAGGTCATAACGCAGGGGTGTGTTTATTAAAAGACGGAGAAATTGTCTTTAGTATAGAAGAAGAACGATTAACTCGCCAAAAATATGACGGCGGCCCGTTTGCAACAATGCTTAAGATTTTAGATTATACTAAAACTTTAGATTTATTAGTTATTGCACATACTACTCCAAAAGAAACTGCAGGTCGAATTGACTTTAGTGGTGAAGATCTATACACCGGATTTGCTCGTAAATTAGGGTTAATTGACCGTAAAGGTGATAGATTTAATCATCCGCAAGTACTTGACCTTAGTCACGTTCATCATAAACTACATGCAGCATGTGCGTTTTACCGATCTGGATTTGACACTGCAGTTGCAGTAATTGTCGACGGTGCCGGTACCTTTATTGAATTACACAATAATAACGAAACAATAACTGGGTGGGAAACTGAATCTATTTTTGAATGCGAATACCCAGCATCGTTTACTACAAAATATAAACATATTGGAATTCGAGAGCCAATGGCAGGTGCTGTTATTAAAAATTATCCAGGCAATCTGTACGGTGAACACACTACGCACGATGCCAGAATTGGCGACCATGCCGGTATTGTTAAAGTATACGAAGCTGTTACTGAGTACTGCGGGTTTACAGCAATTGAAGCTGGTAAGACTATGGGATTGTTTCCATACGGAGAACCAACTGATAAAATCCCGCCATTATTTGACACAACAGGAACTTATGTTAGTTCTAACAGAAACTTAATCGTTCCGAGATATCCAAATGGTGCAGTTATAAATGCAAACTTATATGAATACTTATCTGATAACAATGATGCAGATCTTAGTACATTATCTAATCGTAGAGATTTAGCGCATGCATGTCAGACTCAAACACAAGAACAAGTTTTGCAATTAATTTTGCGTGCGGTTGAGATATCAGGAAATAACAATGTAGTGTTAAGTGGTGGTTACGGATTAAATTGCGTAGCAAACTATTTTTATTTAGACGCATTAAAAGATAAAGGTGTTAATTTATATGTAGAACCGATTAGTAACGATGCTGGCACTGCTATCGGTGCTGCTATGATTGCATATCGAACTACTACTAACGATTCTAATATTACTACATTTACAGATAATTTATATTTAGGAATTGATTATGATTATACGTTAGCAGATATCGAAGAAGTGTGTGCGTTATACGATGCTGAATATACTGATGCATCGCATACTGAAGTTGTAGACCTACTTAGAAACAAAAATATTGTAGCAATGTTTCAGGGACGCAGCGAAAACGGACCACGTGCATTGGGTAATCGATCGTTGTTATTTGATCCAACATACAAAGATGGTAAAGATTTTGTTAATGCTGTTAAGCATCGAGAGTACTTTAGACCGTTTGCTGGAACTATTTTAAAAGATTATGTACATGATTGGTTTGATCTTAAAGGGTTAGATGAAAGTCCAAGCATGATGTATGCAGTAAATTGCCAGCCCGGTGTTGCTGAAAAAGTACCAAGTATTATCCATGTTGATGGCACTTGTCGTATTCAAACAATTACGTTAGAACAAAATACAAACTTCTATGAATTAATTACTGAATTTTATAAAGCATCTGGCATTCCTATTTTATTTAATACCAGTTTTAACTTAGGAGGAGACCCATTAGTTGAAACGTTGCAAGATGCAGTCGAAACGTTAGCACGTAGCGAGATCGAATATTTGTATCTTCCAGAATATGGAAAATTAATTAGAATTCTTAATGAAGGTTAATATGAGTACTATAAGATTTGCCGGAGCACAAATTCCATGTACTCCATATATAAACAAAAACATTGTTACTCTTAAAACTGCAATTGACTGGGCAGCAGATAACAAAGTTGATTACTTAGTGACGCCAGAGGCGTCACTAAGTGGGTACACGGTCGAGTTTGCTAATAACTTAGAATGTTTACAATCAGCACTTCGTGAAATAGAATCATATGCTGCAGAAAAAAATGTCGGATTATGTTTAGGAACATTATGGGTAGAACATGGGCCTCCTGGTACTGAACATGTATCTGTTAAACGCAATCAGATTAGATATTATGCGCCCGATGGTACATACCTTGGTGCAACTAATAAAACTGTGTTGTCGCCACTTGATCTTGAAATTGGCATTGAACACAGTAACATACATACTGGTATTATACTATCGTATAATGATAAAGTGATACCAATTGCTGGTATTATTTGTGCAGACTTATACGGATATCACGGATATAACGGCGGGCTACCTGAAGAATTTTTTAAAATGGGAGCAACCTTATTAATACATTCTACTAATGCAGAACGTGGCATTGATGAGTTTAGAGATGAAATTGACAACATGTGGATTGAAAGTAATCTTCGTCGAGTGTCGTATATGTTATTACCAGTAATTGTAGCAGATAATTGTTATATGATGGATGGGACTGAATATCATAATCAAACGTCGTCTCAGAGCGGAGTTACTATAAAAGGAGAATGGGTTGTTAAAGTTCCAAGAACTAACACCCATTACTTTTATTATGATTTCAATGAAGACGATTTAACACAACCGATAGAGCGATATAAATGAAAACAAATATACGATTTGCCGGAGCACAAATTCCGTGTACTCAACATATAGCACAAAATGTTAGTACTATTAAGGCTGCAATAGACTGGGCAGCTGATAATACAGTTGATTATTTAGTAACTCCAGAAGGTTCACTAAGTGGTTATAATTACAATTTTTCTATAGAAAATTATGAGCTAATATCGGCACTTGCTGAAATTGAGCAATACGCAGCTAATAAAAATGTAGGTTTGTGCTTAGGTACATTATGGGATGAATTGGAATTTAATGGTAGGATACGTCGAAATCAAATTAGATTCTATAAAAATGATGGAAAATTTTTAGGAATAGTAAACAAACATATAACAATTGAGCAAGACGAAATCGCAAACGTAATTTCTGACAATAATACGTTGTTAATAGGGTTACTAATTAACAATCAAATTATACCCGCCGGCGGATTAATATGTGTAGACATGTACGGTACTCCTGATCGAAAAAGTATACCAACAGAACTTTCATTAATGGGTGCAAGAATATTAATTCATGCTACTAACGGCAATCGTAATAACTGGCAGTACGACCGATCAAAAACAGAGTTAGCGGATAATATTTCAAACGATTGGCATGACATATGTATGCGGAGAACTTCGTTTTTAAGGAATCTTCCTATAATAACAGTTGACAACTGTTATATGTGTGACGGTACTGAATATCATGGTAGAACGTCAAGCGAAAGTGGTGTGATAATTGGCGGAGAATGGGTTACTCAAGTGCCAAGAACTGGCACTCAGTATTTTTATTATGATTTTGATGTAGATACATTAGCAATTGATATGCCACCTCCACCGTTAGAGAGAATCGATAATGTCGATTAACGTTTGAATCTTAGTTTGAATAACTTTGTTACGCAAACTAAGATTTAAGCCTCGGTGTATAGGTTTAGGAAGAACGTTGATATCAAACCAACCCCAAGCAATATGTTCATCGCTTAATGTTGGTACAAACTCGTTCTCAACTAAACAAAAATATGTATGAAAATTAAAGACACTATCGTTAGATACAAACTTTTCTAACGGTAGTGTTTTTTTAATGTCTGGAAGAAATCCAATTTCTTCTTCAATTTCTCTTGTAAGACCTTGCCACGGATTTTCGTTAACAAGGTTAGTTCCGCCTACTAACCCCCAAGTTCCTTGATGTTTACCTGAAGACTTTTGTATCAGTAAGAAGCGATGTGTAGCACGAGAATACATTAACGCACCACTACAGATGATTTGATCTTTTACAGTTCCAATCGCCATTTACCCACCTTATAAATTCCTTCAAAACTCTTAACCCATGCAACTCCATTCCACCTGTATTGTATACCTGTGTACGTGTTAGTTTGCCAAATTATAGTATCAAATTCATTTTGAGAATCAAAAATTACGTTCCATCTAGTTCCAGACCATTCAATAATATCATTTGCATGTGCAACTAACTCGGCGTCGTTAATACCTTTCCATGCATCTGCACCGTCTTCGTTTACAATACTTCCAATATCTTCTATTAACAAATATCTTAATCCAATTGAAGGTAGTTGATCAGTTCCTTTGTTTAACGGATCACGCGGATTATGTGTTAACGGATTTATGATTGCATCAAACGACCCTGGACTATTTGATCTATTATTGTTTGGATTATACGCAACATCAGTATCTAAGTTTCCAACACTGTCAATTCCTGTATTTGAATTGAGCGTATCTCTATCCCAATTTACATGTAAAATTGTTTCATCAAACTCGTCTGTAGACACAGTACCGTTAATTTCAATTCCGTTGTCTTGAATTAAGAATACTCTACTTACTCCTGAAATAAACTTATCAGGGAACATATCTAATAACTGCGGCCACTTTAATGGCGGCGATGCGGGCTCTGGCATATCGTACGATGTATTGTTGTTTAAATCGGATACATTAGAATCATATAACGTTAATTGACTGTTATATGCTTCAATTGTAAAATCTTCTAACACAGTAACTATTTCAGTTAGTAATGTTGACGGCTGATTATCTGCAACATCGTAGTCAGACCCAAATCCTGAAATATACGGTGAATTTGCATCGTGTATACCTGTAATAATTTTTGTAATAACGCCAAGCTGTTTAACTTTTACTGGAGGACTAATCCATATTGGAGTATCAACTGTTAGCGTACCAATGTCAATTGGTGTATCAGTACCAACAGGCACTGCCTTACTTGACCAATTGATGCTAGTTAAATTTAATACAGTTATACTAGTCCAATCTACATAATTGTCAGTAGTTTGTAGTTCTATACTTGGATTAAAGAACATTAAAATCTGTTCCATAATTTGTAATTTTTGGTCAGTATTTGCAGTCCATATATCAACTTTCATAGTTAATTTAAAAGGAGTTGGCATTAACCGTTCAATTGTATAATTACGACCTGGTCCGGAATTATATTCAGATCCAACTATATCCCGTTCTCTAATATTCTTTTTACTAACAAATGTTGAATCTGATAGTCGATCTTTGTCTAATTCTAATCCATGGATGTAAACACTAATTCGTGGTATTGAATTAACTGTATTCTCTGAATTTTGTCTAATTATAGTTGCAGCTTGTCTATCAGCATCGCCATACGCTACTGGTATACGATGCAATGTGCCGTCACTGTATCTTACAGTAAATTCACTAAAAAATCTAATTGTCTGTGTGACGTACCGTCTTATGGCACCGTCATAAAAATGTTGCATACATTCTCCTGTTCCAGTATTTATTGCAGTATAAAATTACAAATCTGCTTTTGGTTTAAGTGCCGTTGATAAACTTTGACGTTCTGATTCTCTATGATTATACAAACTAACTCGCCATGCACCACTATACGGTATTACAACTTGCTCATCATTTACAATAGGTAAGTTAATTTTAATCTTTGCAACGCCATCTACATCATACGACTCGACTATATTAGTATATTCTGCAACCGCAAAGTCTAATCTAACAGTTTCTAATTTTAATACAACATAAATTGCAGGAATACTAAAATCAATATTTGTATTAATTACCGCTGCATTGTTAGTTAATCGTACATAATCAGTACCAACTTCGTCTGTGTACATAAATTTAGTATTGTTAACAAAACTAGTTTTTAATGTTTGTCTAGTATCGGTATTAGTCATAGTCATGCGTACATTATCTTCAACCTTTAACCATCGTTGGCCATTAAACTTAAATAATCTGTTTGGTAAAAAGTCAAGTCTTAAAAAGTAATCATCTTTTGCAACTTCTTGCGGAAAACGAATCCCTTGTCCAAATACATAGCCATTTGGTGGAAATCCGTCACCGAACAAATAACCAGTATACCCGGTGCGCAATGGCATTGCATTACGACTAGATGCGTTTAAATTTGTTAAACCGTCAATTACTTGACCAGAATGACTTGCAGTAATTTCGTCTGAATCTACTGTAGTCAACAGTGCATGACCTGTATCGGGATCAATTGCTAATGTATAGAAATGTCTAACTTGAAATCCGCTCATTGGAGAATCAAGTTCTGCTTGTTTTACAATTGCATCGCTAATTTCAAGTTCTTTAGTTCGGGTACTTAACAATTCACGCAATGCATAATTAGCATCTTCGCCCGCAGGTTGATCAAGGATATCGGCATATTGTTGACTATCTGTAAGTTTTTTAAGTTTTAATCTATATAAATGAGGATACCAAGTAGCACTGTAGCCTTCACTAGGACGATCAACCTCTTCAATAACAAAGAACCTAGGCATGCTTAAATCAAAATCATTTAATGCAAAATCATCCGTTAAGTGAGGTAACTCCATAACATCGCCGGCAAGTGGTTTACGACCAATTGTAGTGATTATGTCATTAATGTGTACAGTCATAAACACTGTATCGTTATCAATAAATAGACCAAACTGACTTAGGTTAAAATTAAGATTTTGAAGTTGATAATGACCACGAATACGATAAATTTCTTGCTCGTACTTACGATCACGGTTTTCTAAGAATAATAAATCTTGAATATTTGTTTCTTTTATTACATCATATATTGGTTGATCAGCAGTTCCTTCTAACGGATTTTTAGGTCCTAAATATTTATGAACGTGACAA
>Ga0114977_10000217_pt1 | contig 38030 bp, 50 predicted proteins | sample S_130805_MF_Meta_FD_87026 | JGI IMG/M metagenome (GOLD analysis project Ga0114977, IMG submission 87026) | Freshwater microbial communities from Lake Simoncouche, Canada to study carbon cycling - S_130805_MF_MetaG | ecosystem: Environmental > Aquatic > Freshwater > Lake | place: Lake...
CTGCGCGGGCTGCTGCGTGGGATGCTGCGCGGGCTGCTGCGGGGTATGCTGCGGAGGCTGCTGCGTGGGATGCTGCGGGGGCTGCTGCGGGGGCTGCTGCGGGGGATGCTGCGCGGGCTGCTGCGGGGTATGCTGCGGAGGCTGCTGCGGGGGATGCTGCGCAGGCTGCTCAAGCTACCCACTTTCGAACGTTGGTTCCCAATCCATTTAAGGAGGCAACCAAATGAGCGACGAGTTCACGGTGAAGCCTTTCGACCTCGCCCGTACCCTAGAGCGCGAACTCGCCGCCGCACGAGCAGAAAGCGAAGAGCAGGCTCGGCTACTTGGCATGAGTGCTGAACGGGAGTGCGATCTCCGAGGAAGACTGGAGCGGTTAGAACGCGAACTTGCCGCAGCGCGGGCCGAGGTGGCTGCGTTGGCAAAAGCAGCGGAAGCCGTACTTGAAAGCTATATCATCGAGAAAAAAGTAGAGGCGGGACATCCTTGCCCTGAGAATTTGGTGATATGCAGAGAACTCCGCGCCGCAATCGCCGCCGCACGCATAAAAGAACCCAAATGAACGGCAAAGGTAGTTCACCCCGCAATCTCGGGCCGCAATTCCGCGACAACTATGACAACATTTTCCGCACCCCCACCCCTATGAAACCAGTTCCAACACCGAAAACCGGCGACAGCACCAAATGGCAAAAGGTCGCCATTCGTAAACAAGCCAAACCGCCCAAGTACGAATCCATCAAAAACGTCTACGACGACATCGAAACCGGCTACCAGCACTTCATTCAAAAGCGCATGAGGCTCACCAAAGGAGACACACCATGAGCACCCCCGACAAGAACCTTTATTCCCTCTGCAACTGCCATCCTCTTAACACCGCCTTCGTGCCTGACCTGGTAGCCACTCCTGACATTGCCGACAGCCTCAAGATCACCAACTGCACGGACGGTATCCTTTACGCCGGCTGGATTAAGGGCGGTTACGAGGACTGCGTAGACATCAACAACCACTGCGAGCACATCGAGGTCAACGCCGAGCTGTTTGAGCCTACCGGCTCCTACGTTGCCACCATCAAGGGAGGATCCCGGTGGATTTATCTCAAAGGCATGGTGCGCGGCCACGGCAAGATTGTAGACATAGATCTCGGGAACATATCAGACCAATCGGACAACATGACTGAATATGTCACGTTGAACCTCACCCACGAGAACGGCGAACCCATCACGATCCGCATCTTGGGCTGCACTGATCCTATCATTATTAACAAGGACCAGCAGGAATACAAGGTAACCTTCGCCATTTGGAAGCCCTTCCGCCCCTACTTCCTCAAGATCTACAAACAACTGAAGAAAGTCTTACCCATATGAGCTTCACCCTGTACTTGTTAGCTTGCTTTGGCTGTTTTTGCCTCGGCTTCTTCCTCTGTGCCCTCCTAGCCATGTCCAACGACATTAACCGCGACGACGACTAATCCCATGAAACGAACGCTTAACCTCAATCTCTCCACCCATGATGTTTCCACCATCGTGGACGCCCTGCAATACGCTGCCATAATGCTTTCCACCCAAGCAAATTGCGGCATCCCTAGCTCTCTTGCAAAACGCGCCACCCGCGTTCACGCTAAGCTTTTGGAGCAAACCAAGCGCCCATGAACTTTGCAGAACGCGCTTTTGAATCCTGCAAGGCCAAGGCTGACGAGCTGGGCCGCAAGCTCTCCGCCGACGAGTGGAAGGGAGTCGTCCAGGCGGAATACGACGCCGCGCACGCTGAATGGCTGGAGGAGGCAAATGCCCCTAAGTTAGACCGCCGCGCCCAAGCGGAACTGTTCAACGCCATTGCCATGGCCTGCGGAACCAACCCGCTGGAATGCACGAGCGCCATGAAGCGCACAATAGCGGTGGCGCTCGCTGACATTCGTTCCGTCTCGCCGGGGCTGACTCCCGACGAAATAGCCAAGAGAGCAAGGACTTACAAGACGAAGCACCGCGATTGGCCGCTCACAGTCATGTCACTTGCTAAATACTGGGGTGATTTAGGAACAAACGACATGGGGCGTACCTATGCCGCCCAAGTGGGCCTAGAGCCGCCAAATTGGAAGGAAACGCTGCCTAGGCTCATGCCTGACGCCGAGCCTGCCACCATCAGCTACATGATAAACCAGCTCGGGTGGAACCGCATTTCGGCCTCGATGCAGGAAACGATCCGAAAGAACTGCGCCGTATGACCAAAGCCAAAGAACGCCCCCGCAAGCGTCCCCGCATCTACGGTCCCCTCTTGCCCAAGAAAAACTGGCTGGGGCGCCCACGCCCCCAGAAGTATTACACGCACACCCCATGGTCTACCGTCCTAGCCATGCGGGAGGACTTTTGGGGCGGCATGGGCCTGCCGCAGGTGGCCATCAAATACAACCTTTCCCATTCCTACACTTGGCAAATCTGCCACGGCTACCGTCGCCGCTACCCCGAAAAATCCGCCAGAACATGAAATCTACCAAAACCCGCTGTTCCGGCCTTTGGACAGAAGCCCGTTTCGCTTCGTTTATCAAATCCGCCCTACGGGGGGCGTCCAACCGCTGGGCTCCTAAGCATAATGCCCGTAAAGCGGCCAGGATCGCCCGCAATCGCTATTCCTGTTCCCTCTGCCACCACATCGTGGGCAACAAGAACATTGCCATTGACCACATCAAACCCGTCGTAGACCCCATCCGGGGCTTTGTCTCATGGGACGAGTACATCCATCGCCTCTTCTGCGAGGCAGACGGCTTCCGCGCCATCTGCAAGGACTGCCATGACAAGGTGACCGCCAACCAACGCGAGATCCGCAGCGCCCACAAGAAACCCGCCTAAGCCGTTCCCCTAATCTGAAAATCGAACACGTCGTCATCACCCTTCTGACTGCGCCTAGGCGTTATCTCAAACTCAATCCAGCCGAGCGTGCTTGGGCTTCTGCCCGCATCGACGTTGTAGCTCACTTTACCGTTCTCGTAGCTTTTAAGGAATGACCCCGTGCGGCCCAGCCAGGGCACCCGTTCCCGCACTATCAGTTCCCCGGTGGTTCCCTTGCTGCTCAAAACCAGCCGCGGCGTGCTTGGAATGCACCCTTTTTTGTGGTCGTGCCCCATCAGGTAGAAATCAGCCATCGCCGTCGTCACCATCTTCTCCAGCGTGTTAAACGTGCTGCCCGGTAACGATCCGCCGCCTTTCCCATGATGGGCGAAGACATCCAAGGACTGCCGGCAATCCCCCCTGTTCTTGAACCGGAAACTTAACCGGATAAAAGAGCACACCCCCAAGAACTTCGTATTGAGCGCCGCCGCCAGCACATGGTCCGTCGTGTCGCCGTTCCCAAAGTCGAAGTAATGGTTGCCCCCCAACATTCCGATCATCCGCCCGCGCATAAACCCAAGCTCGTTTACCAAGGTCTTGCTCACTCCCTTGTAAACGTCCTTGAGCGTGTTCCTCGTCGTATCGTGCAGTCCCTCGTTTGCCAGCACAATGCGCTCCGACGTGCTCACCCCGTCCGTGTAGTCACCCATTCCCAAGAACAGGGCATTCTTCTGCTTCTTGGCATAGGCTAGAAACTGACGCCAATGCTCATCCGCGTGCAAATCGCTATCGCGGTGGATGTCCCCAAAGGGGATAAGCTTGAACGGCTTGTTGATTTCCACCTCCACCTCGACACGGTGGGTGGTGAACAAGCCGGTAGTTTTCATCCAGGCTTACTTACCGCTCTCTGTGCGCCATTTCCATAGCAGGTAAGCTATGCCAAGAATGCCGCCAATCAGGCCGGTCACTTGGTTCCATTGGCTCAAGGTCAGGTTAGCAACGATTGGCGTACTAGCTGCCAATAGGTCTTTGTGGTCGATGGACATGAGGGTAAATTACTTGGATCCTCGACTGTACCTAGCTCCAAACCACCAAAAAATCGCCGTAAACGATCCAAAAATGATTTCTGGTCCCATCGCCGTCTGAGCCTCCGGTGTAGCTTTTGCGTATACGGCGGCAATAATAATAATCGCGGCCCACGTCAGCAAAGGACGGGTGGACTGCTTCAAGGCATCTACGCAGAGGTAGAGATTGCTCACCCAAGGGCTGGCATTGGCCGGAATCTGGAGAGATTCCCCGCCATTCTGGGATGCAGCGAAAGCCTTCCACGCCTCCGTCTTCTCCGCTGCATCCACCTGCGCCTTCATCATCGCTATCTTGTTCTTCGTGTCAATCCAGTCAGTCACGCAGTGCAAGGCAGAGCCCAAGATCCCGCCCCCAGCTGCGTTAAACAAGATGTCGATGAAACTCATTACTCTCCCGCTTCTTCGTTGTAACCGCCGCTATCCATGCCAAGGGCTTCCTTCTTGGGGCTGATGACCGCATAACCCTTCTGGCTAATGGTCTTGCCGGGGCCGATCTTGGACAGATCAACCTCCATGCGGGCGGGACGCAGGACGTAATCGGGCATCCCCGTGATGCGGTCTCCTTTGCTCGGGGTGCAGCAACAGGGGCCATGATTGGAGCCGGGCAACTTGCGATTGCTATCCTGGCTGGGCTTGCTGGCGACGCCCTTCGTGCTGATCGAAACGGGGCGGGTAACAGACGGCGACATATTTTTCATAATGGTCTTATCAGAAGTTCTGGTGAGGTTGACGAGTAGTTTCCTAACTTAGCGAAGCGCCGCTTGTCCTACAAAGCGGGCAAGGTTTGCTGCAAATGCGGGGTCTTCTACGCCATAGCGAGGAGCAGACATTACCTTTTGGTAAAGAGGACTCATCATGGCTGCTCTGGATACTTTAGGAGTCATCAACGCGGCTGCCGTGCCAGCAGCGATTTGCCCCGGCAATCCCGACCCAGCACTACCAGCACCCATAAATGCTAAAGCTCCAGCTCCACTTGCACTAACCGCAGATTGAAACCCAATTGCAGACGGGGCTTGGACATCGGAAATTTCACGCATTACTTTAGGCATCGTGTCGTGTGATCGGGCAATTAATTCAAGACCGCCATCTAAATTACGGCGATTCTTATCCCGTACAGAGGCAATAAATGGAGCGGATACATTTCCTTCCACCAAAGAATCACGTACTACCATAGCCTTAGAAACAAGGCGACGAGCGGCTTTGTATTCTTTGGTCAATTCTGGGAACCCAGTATTCGTTAAAAGCGTTTCAAGACTTGTTTCAAGGTCATCAACTCGCCCGTCCAGGGCTTGCGCTTCTTTACGCAAAGAAGGCGTGCCAGCCTTTTCGTTTGTTGGGCTTTTGTACTGATTCCATTTAGCCCTAGCTTCCGCTCGCGTGTCTTGAATGTTCTCAAGAATGTCTGCAAATTTAGGCCCAACCGACGGACTTATGCTCTTAATTTCTTCCATCGGCTTGGAAAGTTCACGGATATGGTCTGTTACGTGAATTGCATCCAGCTTATTATCTTTAGGAAATTGAATATCTTCGCGGGCGAGCTTATTGATAACTCGTTGATTGTATTCGTTGGCTTTTCTTTGAACATTCGTAGCTCCACCCGATAGTTCCGTCATGGCTTGGTTTATGCCAGACTCACGATAAGTGAGCGTTGGATCTACTTTGCCGCCAACTGCCTGCCAATCCTTTACGTTTTGATTGGTAACAGCATCATTTACCATGCGCTCAGAAGCTTCTTGAGCCGCCGCACCTTTGCCCGCAACCTGCTTGATTTTAGCGCCAACTGTTCCGCTTGCTACCGAAAGAAATTGTTCAAGCGCATTAGGAGCGCGGCCCTCGTCAATGGCCGTTTGAGCTGTTTTGCCAAGGAAATTAGCGGCAATGAATTTAGCTGCATCTTCGGCAAGTGGAGTAAGGGCTCTTTTAACCGGCTTGAGTAATTCGCCGCCTGGAGGCGCATTGACGATAAAAGACTCGGCCATTTTACCCCATTGAGGAAATTCTCCCTCGCGCACTTGCCTGATGCCTTCCGCGCCAGCTCCACCAAGACCTCCCAAAATAGGCATGGCAATAGGAGCGGCAACGCCCGTCATCGCACCTATCGCATGGCCGGTAGCCGCCGCACCTGCTTCCATGCCAATATCTCGCAACCCACCACCAGTAACTTCAGCGGCTTGCTTTAGCTTGTAAAGCGGAGACGCGGTATTGTCCACGGGAGGCGGCTTTATCCCCATGCGTTCATTGTCTTCTTTCTGCTGCTGAGAACGGGCCAATGCGATAAAAGCCTCTACTTTGTCCGATCCGTGACCGGCATCGGCAATTTGCTTTGCCATATCCTCAATCTGAGAGTCGGTATAAGCAGCCATGATTATTTGGGGTTTATCGTTCCCTTTGGAACCAAAAGCTTGAACATATCGGCTATTGGATTATTCGATTCCGTATTTCCCGTGTTGGGATCGTTTACCACCTCTGATGCCATTGCACTAAGGCGTTTGCTTTTAGTAATTTGAGGGATTGGCGAATTACTAGGGGTTCCGTTAATAGCTGAAGTAAGGTCGTTTTGTTCTCCTTCTGTAAGCGTAAGCGGATGCGTGCGATTCCAGTTATACTTCGCAATGCGGATTTTATTTTCATCTATGCCTGCTTCACGCAAACTATTGATAAAATCAGCCCTCTTTTCTTTGTAATCTGCCGCTCGATCAACAAGATTAGAAATAGCTATATTGCCTTCTTTGGTTTTGGTGGTCGATTTGCCATAATCCTGCAATAACCTAACATCTTGATCGGATGCAGGACGTAATTCCTTAACGCGATTAATAATTTGATCTCCGGCCAAATTATTTAGCGTATCATACGAATCAATGCCTTTTACGTCCATGCCAAGCGCCTTGCCTGCTTTTTTGAAGGCGTTTACAGTTTCGGCACCCGTTCCAGCGTAAAGGTTGGGATCGGACAAGGCTTTGCGAAATGCAGCAGAATCAGCTTTTTCTTTTTGGGCGTCTCGGCCAGCGGAAATATCGGCCTCATTTTCTTTAACCGCAGCTTCATTTAGAAGCTCAGATTGTTTAATCCGACCCCGTTGAACTGCTTCCGTATCAGGATTTGTACCAGCTTGCGTTTCCCAATGGAATCGCCCGTTGGCATCTTGTTTAATAGTTGGGACGGTGCCAGGAGGCACAATTCCTTTAGCAATTGCATCAAGAGCACCTTGAGAAGCCCCCTCTGGAGTATCATATCCTCGGGTTTTCTTTTGAGCAGACTCCCATTCTTTAGCCATTTCCCGCTGACGTGTTTGAACTGGCTGAAGGTTTTTGCCAGTAGGTCTTTTTCTTAAATCAGTTGCCGCATCATCGATTGTTGGAGGAGTCGGAGCTGAAAGCCAATCGCCGCCAGCCTGCGCTTGTGTTGCAGGTGGCATAAAATTAGCGACTCCACTAGGCATAACGCGAGATCCAACAGGAGCCCCCATGAATTGGGAAACCCCAGCCGGCGTATTCTGCGTTGCAGCTTGTGCCGCTTCTGGACCTGCCACATTTGAAATCAATTCTTGAAAGTTGGAAGAATCGGAAACATTAGGAGTAGACCCGTTTGTTTCTTTAGAAGGCGGAACTTTGCCACGTGTAGCCAAGTAATCCTGATAATCACGTTCTTCGTTTTTCTGCTGCTCTAAATCATAGTTAGCCCGATTGGCTTGCGCTGTTGCCAATGCGGCCTGCGCGTTGCGAGCAACATTCTCTTGCTGCATCTGCTCCATCTTCTTGGAAGTGATAGTGCCTTCCATGAACGAACTTAGGCGAGTGTACTTCTGCTTCAGATTCTCGGAAGGATCTGTCTGCAAAAACATCTTTAACTTCTCTTCATCCGGTTTATTATCTGCACCAACCGGAGCGAAAATCTCAGGGTGCGTGGAAAGGATGTTCTCTATCGCCTTGTTCTTTGCCTGCAAGTCCTTGTTTTCCTCCTGCCTCTTAGCAAAGAAGTCCATCACGCCACCAGCCGCATTGCTGATGGCTCCAATGCCCTGCGCACGGGCCTGCGCCGCAGATTCCATGCCTCGGCCAAGAAGCTGTCCGCTTATGTCGGTAATACCAGGATTATAGGGCATCGTCGTTAGATGAGATTAACCACCGCCAAAAGCTGAACCAAGTCCTTGACCAAAGCCTTTGACGCCGCTGCCAATCAAGCCAGCCCATAGCGCCGTGTTTGCCGCCCCCGTCGTTGCGTTACCGCTCAAACGAGCCGCCTCAATCGCTGCCGCATTGTTCATGCCCGCAATGTTCTGCGCCGCAGCCGCATTGAAGTTGGTGTTGTAAACGTCCTGAGCATACGGATTAAACGGATTAGTCATCTGCTGGGCATACTGATTGCCATACGCGCCACTAGACAAGCCCGCCGCCTGATTGAACAGATTCTGGTTGGAACCTACGTTCTGCGTCTGCATCCCGTACTGCTGACCCAGCACCGCCGCCATTGGGTCAAAGACGTTTGCCGTCTGCGCCCCAATGCCTTGGTAAAGCTGCCCCATCGACGTACCTAAATTGGTACGGGCCTCATTCTGACGCTGGCGGGACAACGCATCCCGATTCATTATTTCAGCCCCGATTGCCCCCTTGCCCATAACCAACCCACGGGCGGCATACGCCTCACGGGCCGCTTGCTGGGCATTACGAGCATCCTCGGCTGAAAGCTGACCCGTCTGAGCCTGCTGGAGCCGGGCTAGGTCAGAAGTGACCTGGTTGCCTGCCGTATTCTGGAACTGGGAAAGACCGGCATAAAGCTCAGGGTTGGACTGCTTCCGCAGATCAAGAGCCTGCTGGGCATACATCTGGGCATCGGCAATGTTGCCAGCCCGCAAGGCGCTGTTGGCCCTAGCCGTCTGCTGCGCCGCCATATCGGTCAACCCATAGTTGATGCTGGCCATGTCGCCAACACTGCCCCGCAAACGATTCGTGTCGGAAGTGGTGACGTTCTGAGCCGTCTGCCCATACAATGCCGCAATCTGAGGCATCAGCCTCTGAAGGTCGGTCAAAGACTGGCTGCCTTCGTTGTAGTAATTGCGATTGCCGGCAGCGGCGGTATTTGGAGCGGTGTACACGGGAGCGGCGGGTCCAGTTGAAAAGTTAAAGGTATTGGGGGTGGAGCCTACGGTGCCACTTCCAGTGCCGGAACTTGTGCCACTGCCGGTTGAGACGGTTCCGCTTCCGGTGCTAGAGCTTGTGCCGCTGCCGATTGGAATTGTGCCACTTGAAGTTGAGACGGTTCCGCTCCCTGATCCGATAGTACCGCTTCCAGTGCCGCTTCCTTCATTAACGACGTAGGGAGGCATCGCGGTAACCCCAGTATCAATCTGACGCCCAATGTAAGCATCAAGGTTGGCTAAACCGCGAGATTGTGCAATGGCCCTGCGAGCCGCCTCTTCCTGCGCCAACCTTTGCTCATTAACATTTACGGCTGGAAGAACCGTAACGCCGGGCGCACCAATTTCTAAACGACCCATTCCGGGCGGATTAAATACGCTCGTCGGAGCAATTTCGTTTCCATATTGGTCGTATTGCTTGCCAATAGGAACTTGTACTGGACCCATTTGAACAACGGGACCGGGATTGGGAGTATTTCCATTAAAGATGCTTCCCAAAAGTCTTCCGGCGCCTGCACCTACCGCGCCAGGTAAACCACCCGACGCCAAGCCACCAATCAATGTTGAACCCCAACTTCCAGCCGTATTTCCACCTGCATTAACATTTACACCTGGAGCAACCGTAATGCCGGGGCCGCCAATAGGAATCCCGCCGGGGGTAAACGCTCCCGTGGAAGCGCCACCGCTGCTAATGTACTGTTCCCACGAACTTGGGTCATAGCCGCTAGCACCACCAGAAGGCCCATATATCGTGCCGCCCATCGGATCATTGCCCCCAGTAGGACTGGAAGTGTTGGCCCATTGAGGATCAGGCGTCCAAGGCTCGCCATTTCTAGGTTGAAACAATCCAGTCCCGAAAATGTCCCCGATTCCCCCCAAGTACCCCAAGTTGGGATCTTGATTGCCTTGATTCTGATACTGAGTTGAAGGAAATTCGTCAGCCATAAAGAAAAGGTTAGCTTGAAGGACCAGCGCGGCTTGCTTCTACCCAGTACGTCCCATCTGAAATGAACATGGCCACGTACCATTTGTTGGTACTGTTCAACGCATACGTGCCCGTCTTCTTGAAATTAGTCCCAAACGTGATGGTGTTGCTCGCCGTCCCATCCGTCGTGAAAATGATGTTCAGATGCGTTCCTGCCGGCAGAATGGCTGAAGCGTTAAGCGTGGAACTGGTATTGCTCGTACAATTTACAATGCGCGTATTCCCGTGCAAATTGTCGCACGTAATCGTAATTGTACCGCTAAACGACTCGGTTGTGGCTGATCCCTCTAGCGCCGTATTTGCCGCAATCGTCAGCCCGCTAATAGTCAAATCAGACGCTAAATTGTCTGAAGTGATCTCATTGTTGCCAATCGTTACCGTAGGCTGACCAAGCAGATTGAGCTTCGTCGCCGTAATCGGATCTGAGACGCCTGTGAAAGTGTAGCCGGGAGTGACTGAGGCCATAATTATACTTGGACGAGGTTGGAGCGAGAGCCAGGGCGATTCTCAAAGCCTGCCGTCGTAATTTGAATGTACCCCTGCGTATTGGTTACCGTCATCCAGCTCAAGCGGTTTTGTCTGCGGGTAATCAATGGGATACGGAGTGTCTGCGTCGCTTCCGGCAAGAAACCGCTCTGAGGCTGAACGCTGTCCGGCCCCGTTGAGTAGTCTTTCCGGTAGGGACGGTTGTAATCGTCGTTGGCGTTTGTCAGGTCGTAAGCCGTATCGTTGTAGCGCCACGATTCCGCACGGGAATACTCCTGATCTGTCAAAAGGACGCTTTCTTCGTTTATGCCGTCCGAAAACGAACTGACCGAAAACTTGGGCCTCCAAGTGTACAAATCCACAAACAACCGGCGTTGAACCGTGATGTTCTCATCCACTTGGTAGGCTCGGGTGGTAATGCTGGTCGAAACCTCTGCCAACGTCCCACCAGAAATGTCGTTAAACCCTTCATCCGTAACAAAAATACGCCCGTCCTCGGTGATGGCGTGCAACCGCTGCAACCCAAGGTAATTGGACAAAGCCCAACCTTGGATGCACATATTGATGCTATCCGCGAAGTTCCATTCTCCGTACCAGTTCTCAGTGACGAAGTTGTACACCGCCACCGTGTTGCAGAATGTGGAGTTATCGAGCGGCAGGGCCACGTACAGCTTGTTATCCCAGTAACCAATGCTGATTTTGTAGGCCACGTTCCAGTTCACCCGGTCCATCAGCTTGTGGATCTTGATGGAAAGCGGAAGGGTCTTGTGCTGGAGGGCGTTGTTGGTCGAAGTGAGCGAAAGGAGATTGATGTTCCGGTTCGACACGTAGGCCAGATCGGGACCAATCGAGCACACCGCATTGATGCCCACGCAACCAACCTGCCGCGTGATTTCGGTTGCCGTCACGTCAGTCAAACTGCCGTCCACGTTGTTCAGCACCATCACGGACTTGTTCTTGAACACCACCAGCGAACTCAAGCCAAAGGGGTAGGTTGTAACAAGAAAGTCCGAGCTGCCCGTGTTAATGTTAAACTCGTTGGCCAGCTCGTCGTAGATCGTGAAATCCAGCACATCGGACGCGCTGACCGTATCCTTGCCATTTATGACCCAAAGCCGGTTTTGGTAGTAGGTGGCTTGGCTAGAGTACGGAATCGTCTGGAATCCAACGGAAGGGGTGGTCTCGGGCACCACCAAGAAGTCGTGATCCCAATCGCCATCCCAATAAAGCGGAACCAAGTCCGGTCCTCGGAAAATGTACACGTAGTTGTTGCATTGAACTACGGTAGACTGGTTGTTGACGGTGTTAGCCCCAAGGGTGACTTGGCGGCTGGCTTTGCCAAAAGCGTAAAAGCCCACGTAGGTCGAACCTACCAGCATGATCCATTGGCTACCAGAATCAAGAGGGTCAGAATAGACAGCAGAAGCCCATACGGCACTGGTAGCTTCCGAAGTCATTGCTTGGTTAGCGGTGCCCGTGGAGGATACCGCTACAAAAGAATTGTTGCCAAAGGTAATGGCACTCCACGCGTTGGTGTTCACCGCTGATGAGTTAGTCCAAGTAACGCCATCCGTTGAGTTCATCACGGAATTGGCAGCTACGCCGCTATTTCCCACCGCCGTGAAAACGGCATTCCCGTATACTACCGAGGTCCAGTCGTCGTTTGTGGTAGTACGAGCAACCCAAGAAAGTCCATTAGTGGAAGTCATTGCCCCAAGGACGTTACTTGCGGAAGTAGTCGCTACCGCTACAAAACTCCCGTTACCGTAAGTGACGCTTACGCAGCCGGCGGGATCGCTTGGGGTTGTGCGGGCGGTCCACGTTACGCCGTCAGGCGAACTCATGGCTTTGTTGACAGTGCCGCTACCACCGGAAGCCACGGCCACGTAAATCCCTTCACCGTAGGCAACGGAACGCCAGTTGTGATTGGACTGGGTACCTGGAGTCGTTTGCAGGGTCCATGTCAGCCCATCAGCCGAGGTCATGGCTTGCGTGGTGCCGCCATCGCCATTCGCTACCGCCACAAAACCGCTAGCGCCATAGCAGACGCCACTCCAGGCATAGGGGGCGGCGCTGGCTTGCTCGGTCCAGTCAATGCCGTTGTAGCTAATCATCACCCGCGCATTGGTGTCGGCAATGATGTCGTCGCCACCGCTCGTAGCCATTGTGCTGCCATCGCTGACGCCAATGATGTAATTGTCGGAAGCACTAGCCACCGCCACAAACTTGCCATTGCCATACGTTACCGCCGTCCAATCGGCAATGAACGTCGTGCTTACCGCCGTCCATGTCACGCCATCCGGCGAATACATGAGGTCATTGACGCCCGTACCGTCATCCTGCACCGCAACGTACTTGCCGTTTCCAAAAGCCACGGAACGCCAAGTCTTGTCTTGCGGGGTGGTCTGCTGCGCCCATGTGGCGTTAAGCTGAAACGGGGCCGTGCCTAACTCGGGGATGCAGACAAAACCGCCACGAGTAATGGCTGATTTCGTCGTAAAATCCATGTTTACCGCATCCTGTACCTGCCCCGGCGGAATGTCCTCAACGCTATCGTACTGGTTGACGCCAATCAGGTTGGTGTCGCCCGTCGTGGTTGAACGGTCGTCTTCTCCACCATTACGATATGAGCGGTAACGGTCCATTATTGAAATTGGTATTTGATGAGCACTAAGCCCGATCCGCCATTACCGCCACTATAACTAAAATTGGTAAGAGAACCACCTCCGCCGCCACCGCCTGTTCCATCGTAGGCATTGCTTCCATTGCTAGCGTTTCCGCCATCGCCACCACAAGAAGCTCCGGTTCCGGGGTTCACTCCAACGGTAGAATAACCGCCACCTCCACCACCTCCACCGCAATAACCCGTACCGGAATTGATCCCAGCAGCAATCGTATCGGAATCAACAAGTGCGGTGCCGCCGCTACCAGAATTTCCACCACTGTAACTCCCGCCACCTGCGTAAGAACTTGCGCCACCACCAGCGGCATTGGCTTGACTAGCCCAATTACCAGCAGAATGAGAAGAACCGCCATCCGCGCCACCAGTTCCAGAAACACTTTTCCAAGGAGCACCATAGCCACCCAAAGCGGTAGATGAGTTAAAAGTAGTACTACCACCGCGTTGCGTGCTGGCACCGCTTGAACCACCGACACCACCGCTACCAATAACTACTGCATAGGTGCCAACGGCAATAGAACCGCTCGAAACATCTGTGACTTGCCCACCACCACCACCACCACCCGAAGCGGTTGCATCGGCATAATCGCCACCGCCGCCTCCACCTACCAATACTCGGCGCGTAAAAATGCCTCCTTTGGTTACAACAAAGTTATCGTTTGTTGTAAACAGGTGGTACTTGTAATTGCCAACAGTCGTAACGGTCCCGCCCGTAGCTTGAATGAAATTACCCCCACCGAAAAATAGGGAGACAATGCTCATTACGTTAGACCGCCACCCATGATGATGAACGTGTTGCTAGCTACGCAAATAACAGAGGCAATTCCGTGCTGGGCCAGCGTCCGATTGCCCGTCGTAGCCGTACCAGCAAGGTACATGGTGGCAGACGTGCCCTGCGTAATTGTGATGTCGCTGCCAGAGTTGTTCACAATGACCACCGCATTGCCCGCGCTGAACACGCTGGCCGGAACGGTAACCCCGCTGTTCGTGTAAACGTGCTTACCGGCATCCGTCAGCAACAGGACATACGAAGTGGTTTTGCTGTTCTGCGGAATGTCGCGGAGGTCGCCCTTAACATCCGTCACCGTGCTGGTAGACGTAACAGCGGCAAACGTCGGACTATCCCCAGATCCCAAGTTCTGGAAATGGGTGGCGGACCACTTGCGCGTGCCGTTGGTAACCCCATCCAGCGGCGTGTAATCGTCGGCAGCGGGAGAAGTCGCCGTCGTCGTGAAATTATGGATTAGCCTGGTAGCCATGGTTATTTAAGACGACGCTTGAGCTTGTACTGACGCATCTCGGAATTGTCCGCAATGGTCTGAAGGAGGTTCTGCGTGCCGTTAGACGCATCCGTCATGTCTTTCTCAATTGAGGCGCAAAGCTCCTTTTCCGTAACTAGAAGAACGCTGAAAGCACCGTCATTGTCCTTGAACTCGTTAGCCGTAGCCGCATCTGCCGCCTGCTTTGTAATGTCGTTCAAGTCCGGCTCTTCCCCCAACCCGATCATGCGTTCTACTAGAGAATCGTACTCGTTTTCGTATGCTGGATAAAGCTCACCCAAGAAATCGTGGTCCTGGAGGAAGGTTTTCCCCTTGGCCAGATTGTGGGCGTTGTGGGAGTAAAGCTGGAGAGCGCGAAGGATGATGGCGGTGTTGTGCATCTCAAAATAGTTTGAGGCTGATGGTAGCTTTCTCGGATTCAGTAAGCGTAACAAACTGCCCCGTTTGGGGTTCCATGTAAACGATGCCCTGCTCGGTGACCGCCATGACGATGGAATGGCCTTGCCCAAAGCGCGTTACGTACCAGATGAGTCCCACCGCAAGGGTGTTTGCCCGGCTGCGGTCATGGAAGGACGTAACGTAATAATCGGTTTGAGCTAGGGCGACAAAGTTGTAGGAGAAGTGATTGCAGTCGAAACTGTCGTCCGCTTTTGCCACCCCTAGCTTAAATAGCCGATCCCGATACTTTGGGTAAAAATCAACTAGCCATTCCTTGCGGACTACGGCGTAGGAATTGTCCCCCACGTAGACCAGCCCGCCAACCTGCGTTCTAAGCTCATTACAGGTCAGGACGGTTCCGGCTGATGCTGCGGCGCTCGTTCGCACGCAAGAGCCCCCAAACAGGCAGGAAACGCCTAGGATGGCCCTTGCTAAGTGATGGCAGAGGGAGCGCATGAACGGATTAGTCCGTTGGGGAGGCGGGCTTTTCTAGGTCGGCCAGCTTGGCGGTGAGTTCTTCAATCTTGACGTGGGCTTCAGCCAGATTGTCGATCAGCAGGTTAATGGCCTGCTGGCTGACGCCTACGGTGATTTCGTTGCGGAACTGTTCTTTAGTTTTAGCCATGTTAGAGAAGGAGCCAAGCGGCGCCAGTGGAGTAGACACCCCGTTTGACTGCGCCGCCGCCTGTGGGAGCGGTGCCTATGCCGACGCCGGCAAGTTGCGTTGCGTCCGACACGAAAACGATGCCGTAGGTGTTGCCGGCAGCGGCGGCGGGGAGGGCGGCCACCGTGTAGGATTTGTGGATGACAATGCCCGCAAACGTCGCGTTCTGGCTGCTGTCGAGGGTGAGGGCGGTGGTGTAGTTTGTCTGAAGCGTCAGCGAAGTGGCTGTTGCCGTAACAAGATCAAGTTGTCCACTAGAGTTGAATCGGATGAATGACCCACCCACGCCACCAAAAATATAGGGATTCCCGCTGGACAATGCAAAACCGATAGGTGCTGCTCCTCCGCCAATAAAACTTATTTGATTGGCAGCATTGCGATAGAGGCTGACATCCGTCCCAAACCCAATGCCGCCTGCGCTGGTGGTGTGGGCGGCAAGTTGGATTTTACCGTTAGCTGAGTCGGTGGTAGTGCCTAGAAGCAGATTGCCGGCATCGTTCAGCAACATCCACCCCGCCATTCCTGAGCCGTTGGCCCGCGTGCCAAAATAGAGACCGGCGGCGTAATTACCATCAGTCGCATTGATCTTATAGCCGCGGATAAATCCGTATTCCGTGGCAGTCGTGCCGGTGTAGTAACCGCGGAACGAAATCATGCCGCCGATTCCCGTGGCTATTGCCGTAACGTCGGTCACATCAAGCGAGCCATTTAGCGCGGACCCAGCAGCAGAAGGGGTTCCTAAAATAGAAACGCGGCCCGTCCCGCTCGGCGTTAGCGTGATGTTTTGGTTTGTGCCTTGGGCAGTCAGCGCAATGCTGCCAGTAGGCCCAATCAACTGGAACGTACCATTAACTACGTTTGTAGCTACACCACCACCCGTCAAAACTGAAGGATTGTTAGCAAGCATGGTAGTTAAGACTGAAATTCAGACCCAAAAATAATGGAATTAGCCGTGGTCGTAGCCACAAACTTTGCCGCCTTTGCCGCCGCCTGACTCCAGGTGTACGCATTCCCATTGGTCAGAATGTGGCCGTTCGTCGCACTCGGAGTGCTGCCGTCAAACGTGCAATACGTCGGAGCCGCCTGCACATCCAGAATAATCATGTCCGTCCGCTCGTTAAACGCGGCAAACTGCACCGTAGCCGTAGAGGTAATGGTCAAACGCTGGCCAAGAACCGCTGCGCTCGTACCGTTTGTTTGCCCAACCGTCGAAAACGTCGGCTTGGGGTAGATGTTGTTTAGATTGTAAGCCATCTGATTTGTAAGTTGAAATTACCAAGCCCTGTTCTGAGAAGTTGTGTGAGTGAAAACCTGCATGGTGATGGTGTCCGGCTGCTGGCGCTCAATACGGTCCCATTCCTCCAGCTTCTTCTGCTCCGCCATCTGATAAGCCTGCGACGCCTTATCCCATTGCCCGTCCTGCGTCAGCCAATCCGCATACGTCTGCCATACTAGCGGCTGACTCAGCATTTCCGGCACCGGCTGAATCACCCACTTAGCAGACGAACTCTCCGGGCTTTGCCCAGCCGTCGTAGCCGTAACGCACTTGTAGTAGTCGCTTGTCCCCGTACCGGCCCCGCTCGTCAGTGTGTAATAGATGTACTGCCCCGCCACGTAAGTAGCCGTAGCCGAGTATACGTCCCCCGAATAGTTGTAGGGAGCTTTCCGGTAATACGTGTAAATGGGATTGGCCGGATTGGTGTTGTAGGTGACGTAACCGTTTGTCCCCATAAACCCACCCGCCGTGCTAATCATCTGAATCCCTTCCGAGTTGATGACAAACCCCTGCGGACGAGGGTAGGTAATCATGGCTGGATTGTCGATCCAAGCCTGAAAAAAGTTGTCGATGACGTTTTCCCCCGTCTGGTCCCACGGAATCGTAAACTGCTGCGGGGACGTGTTGGTCTGCTGAATCAGCAGCGCACCCCACACGTACAAGCCCTTGGACGCATCACCGGCATAACTCAGCGTCGTTCCATCCGTCGAAACCTGCACGGTGGAACTCTGAGACGTTGCCGCCGTGCCGCTTGTGTACGTGATGGTACAAAGGAAGTAGCCGTTCGGGAATTGCTGGATGTTGGACGACGTTACGTTCGAACCTGCCCCCACCGTCCCCGATTGCACGTTAAAGAACGTGCTAAAGGTCGTGGTGCCATCATTAGCTGCCAAATAAACGTAACTGCGGCCATTCGGACGCACGTAGGCACTCAACTGATAGCCCGTACTTGGAAAACACGTTAAAGCGTTCTGGGCGACGTTGTGCGCCCCAGTCGCAGACGTTTCCATCACTTTGCTGGCCGTCACCCGGTTATCCGCCGGATTAGCAATGGAATTGGCCGTCACCGTCGTATTGGTGGCAGTCCAATAAGCCGTCTGGCTCAAATCATTCGGGTAAACCAGCAAATCGCCCGCAAATCGAGCTTCACCCCATACGCTCAAATCCGTCCAATTGCCCGCACCCCAAATTTGACGCACATTGGCGTTCCACAGGTTATTGATGGATTCCGCAACCTCAGTCGTCAAACGACTCGTCGGAAGTCCAATCAAACCACAGATGTTTGCCAACGCACGAGAATATGGGATCGTTCTCAATTACGCCTTTTTGTCGGCGTACCATCCTCCGGTCAAACCGTGTCTCGCGGCATTGACTTTGGGACGATAGCCTTTTGCACACATATGCGGATTATCCACTAAATACTCGGGCAGCCATTCATGCACGGCATTACCGTGCTGCTGCTGCAAACGAAAGAACAGCCGGGCATCAATACGGGCCGCCTGCTGTCCCAAACCATCCATCTGCGTGCTGCCTTGGCTCGCCATCACCCGTGCCAGCATCTTCTGATTCAAGTCCGTCTTTACCTTCTCCTCGGGAATTTTGCCCTCAATTTCACGCCAGAACTGGCGCACAAACTCAGGGGGGACACTTGAAACGATGCCTTGGTCGGAAATGTGGTCGGCAGCAATCATGTAAAAAGAAAGGGGCAGAGCCTCAGAGCGAGGATGCCCCAGGGTAGGGTCTTAACCCAAACGCGGGTCGGTGCCCACGTCGATAATGTTCAGATAGATGTCCAGATCGCCCACAGTAAGCGCGCTCGGACTACCACCCGTAGCATTGGTGAACACCGCCACCATGCTCGCAGTCGCCGTAGCGGTGCGGATGGTCGCGGTCGTCGGAACACCGGCAAGAACACCCGCCGTCAGAATGGACTGTGAGGTCACAAAACTGTTGGTGGTGGTCGTGGTGCCAATAACCACAGACATCGCCGTGGTGCCAGCAAAGGCAGTACGGACGTTGACGAGGGCATTGTTAACAACCCATTTCGCCGGCAGATTGCCCAGCGTCAGGGTAACGGTGTCAGAAGAGCCAGCGCCCAAAGCGATGTCGGCGTAATTGACGGAGTATTTTTGCGAGAACCCGCGAGCCTGCTCTTCCAGGGAAAGAGAAGCGGTACGGGCACGAGCGATAGTAACAGCAGTATCAGCCATGGTAATTTCCTCCTAGTTTAAGGTTAGCTGGTAGCGGCAAACTTGCCGAGACCAAGGGGGTTCTTCACCATGAGCGTCAGCGCCGCGAGGATGAACCCGCGACGACCGCCACCAAGGTCAGGAAGCTCGTTCGACTCAATGCCAAGCATATAGCCGATACCAACGAGTTCGGGATCAATGACGTAACCGCGAGCCTTCTGCTGGTTCGTGGTCGAAGACACATCCGCGCCATCGAGGATGCCGTTGAACAGATCGGGAACGACGGTGACGGTATGGAAGTCGCCAACGTACACCGTGACATCAAGGTCAATCTTGTGCTCGGTGGCGTCCTGCGTAACCATGTAGCTCTTCGCCGTGGTCGTGCCTTCCTGGCGCTGGAACTTCGAGATCGACCGCTTAAGCGACGGACCAGCGAACAGCGTATAGGTGCGACGACCGCCAACCTGTTGGAAGATCGACTGGAACACATCGTTGAACGCCGATTCACCAAGCGAAGCGGTGGCGGTGGTGTCGATGGAAGCAGACGGGGTACGGAACGAGGCCGGAACGTCGGTGCCGGGGGTCGTGCTGATCCACTTGCCGAGCGCCCGCAGCTTGTAGGGAGCCGGAGGGGCTTCCTGCTGGCGGTCGTTGTCGGAGCCGATACAGGCTTCAATGTCGCGCTTGAGTTCGCGCATCGCCTTCATTTTGGCGTTGGCAACTTCAGACGAAACACCGGCCACATCGGAAGCCTCCTGCAAGCGGGAGACCATCCACTGTTCGCGGAACTGTTGGACATAATTGCCAACGCGAGCGCGGTTGACGGCCTGATTGCTAAAAGCCAGTACGTCCTGACCTTCAAGAATACCACCGAAATTGGGGGCGGAAAGCGAATCGACCTGCCACTCTTGGTAGGCATTGGTCATGCGCTTGGTCTTGGAGAAGGTGGAAACCTTCGGAGTATCTTCGGGAGCCAGGATCGTGAGGAAATCGGTCAAGTCCTCGCGGTCGCCAGCGACGTTGTAAGTAGTAGAGAGAGCCATGTTAGTTAACGATTAGATTTTGAGAGTTCACGAGCCAAAAGGAACTGCGCTGCTTGATTTGCCGTGACGCCACCACTCTTGGACATTGCCGAGCGCATTCCTTCCAACTGACTTTGGGTCTTAGTTTGCGACGGTGCGCGATTGTCAGATCCAGAAGAAGATACCAAGGCTTGGGCAGGAGGAGGGGTCTTAGACACAGATATGTTTGGTTTTGTGCTGGTCTTAGATCGCTTCTCCTTGGCCTCAAGCGCCTTCAACCCCTCAATCTGCACCCCAATAATCCAATCCGCGTTCGGAAGGTTACGGAGCCACGGCATAGCCATGTAAGCCTGTTGGGCTTGTACATATTCTGGAGCTGACTTGTCTCTCAAGAAGGGAAACTTCTCAAAAGCCACCTGTTGTGCTTGATTCTTGGTCTGAAGGAATTGGGCTCGGGCCGGGATGTCATCCTCCAACGTCTTTTCAGCGTTACGGAGAATGGTTTTAAGGGCGTCGCGGTTGACGACTGTTTCACCCATACGAAAGGGTTCAAAGTCGTCCCGATCCAACTGCTCTTGGGCAAATCGCTTCGCTTCTTTGGCTTGCTGATGCAGCTTACCAAGGTCCGCAATGTTCTCGATCTGAGCAAGGGGGGCAGTTCCCTGCGGTAAAGGAGTCAGCGGTACAGGCTGCTGTTCCTGAGATACCTGACCCTGCTGCTGCATGGCCAGAGTAAGCTCATTCACTTTTGCCTCTAACGCTTTCCGCTTCGCCACTTCCTTACCAATTCGCTTATCAATCTTCTTCTTTAGCTCGGGCGAATAATCCTGAGAATGAACGTCTCCTTCCGGCTCACCTTCGCCTTCAGCTTGCGCGTCAGACTGGGATTCACCGTCCGGGGCAGACTCAGCTTGCGCTGCTTCTGGGTTAGCGGAGTTTTCTGCAGGCGATGCCTGTGTAGTCTGTTCCGCTGTAGCTGCTTGAGCTTTAGCATTCTCCGCCTCCATATTGAGGAGACGTTGCGCGGCTTGAGCAACCGTCAGATTACTTTTCGGGGCATCACTATTTGCGGTGGGCGCTTGAGGCGCTTCTGCTGGCTGTGAAGTAGCGGAGGTCGAATCGTTGGTCATGGGTTTAAGCCCCCAAGGGCGAAGAACAAGGCGGATGCCTAGTGCAAGTAGCGGTGCTTATGTCTTGCGTTAGAGTCAATCATTATTTTGAACTCTAATAATGGCTAGCGTAACCGAAACCATGAAGGCTATACGCTACTTGCTGGAGAAGTACGGCAATGTAGAGCCTACAGGCGCGTCTCCCTCCATTGAAAAAGACCGGCCCCGTCACTTTCCCATTAGCAAAGCTACTCGACGCGAAATCCTTGTCCTGCGTGAGAACGGAATGACGGTAGCCAACATTGCCATCACTATCGGACGATCAATTACGACCGTCCGCAACGTCCTCAAGATGCACGCTGCTCGGCTTCAAGCTCGGCGCGTTGCGTGTGCTGTTGCACAAAGTCCTCATACAGCGCCGCAATCGCCTCGTAAGCCCTGATCTCGCCTAGCGCCGCCAAGGTCAAACGCTCATCCTTTACTACGAGGTCGTTGATTGAGTCCAACATGGCATTCCGCTGAAGTTCACGGATCTCGTCTATGAAATCGGCAAATGCGTCATTACCGGCCAAACGATACAGGGCTTGTTGAAGCCGAGCTGACTTTTCGGCAGTGGTCAGCAAGGTTTTGGATGTTTTCTTAGGCATTAACGGGGATTAGGAGTGGCGGGCATTGGTCCCGGCATAGCGGCACCAAGCTTACCAATCTGAGCGTTTTGTGACTGCACCATCTGCTGCTGGTATTGCTTGGCGCGGGCGTCGATACGCTCCTTGAAGTTCTTGTCCTGTGAATAACGCTGCTGCACATCCGGCTGTTGCAGGTACTGCTGCATGACTTGCAGGCCCAACTGCGGCGGCGTCCCGATCTTGATGTTGCGGGGAATGCCGGCAAAGATTTGAGCAAGATCGGCGTGTTCGTCGTCTACCACTTTCTGCTGACCGGCCTGCACCGGACGCAGGATGCGCTCGGCAGCATTGGGGTCGATGTTGGCAATGAACATCTGACAAAGGGCGGACCAATCAATGACGCCATCGCGGTCAAGGGACTGTGCGGCTTGAATGATGGCGTTCCATTTTTCCGACATCCGCTTGAAATCGGTAGACTGCACATCCCATGACAGGTAGAAATCAAACTCCTCGTTGATTTCACCCTTCTGGAACACGGAAGCATCGGCGTCTTTGACGCCCATGACTCGGAACATCACCTCATCCTGACCGTACTGCTTGTAGAGCTTCCACACTTGGCGAAAGACTCGCGCCATACAGGACAGGAACTTATCCACTTCAAACTGATTGAATATGGGGTCAATGGATGGATCGCCTTCCTTGGACGCAAAGCCGTTGTACTCCTTGAACGACGCTTCCAGCAGACTTTCAGAGTTCTCCGTGTTCATGTCGGGAGCCGGACGATCCGCGTAGTGGTATTCGTTCGCTCGACGTTCGCTAATCATGGCGCCCGGACCCCAACGGCCTGGGGGACGACCTTGCGGATAACAGATAGGCGGGAGAATGGCGATGGAGGCCGCATCAATGCGGCTATCCTTGTGCGCCTTGATCTGGTCCTGCCACGGTTTACCCGGCTCCGGTACACCGCGAGAGTCATGCAGCTTGCGGCTCAGGTACTCGCGGCGATAAAGGATAAACGGGTATTGTCCGTGCGCGTAGCCAAGCAGCCCAGTCTTGGCGTAACCCTCGTGCTTACTGTCAGGAGGAAGATGCGGGTGAAACACCGTGCAATAGATGCCCGGCACCCCGTCCTCGTCAGAAAGCCGCTGATAACAGTACACCACGCCAATCCGATCCGTGAAACGCTGCTGCGTGTAAACAAATGAGCGGCTGATGGGCTGAAGGTACTCGGACGGGCTGATCGTAATCAGGCGACCGCGCTGCGTGCGAATAGCAGCCTCAACCCACTCTTCGTCCCAATCGTCATCGCGTACCATGGCCCGCAACTTTTCCGCCGTGAAGTATTCCACGCGGTAGATGCCGGGAGCTTGCTCCAAATCCGTCGAAAACGACGGGATAAACAACTGTTCATCCAGATTGAAGGCGCGGATAATCGGGTAGCTGCGTTCCGGCCCTTCCATTGGCACAGAGGTTTCACCCTTCTTCCGCAAATCCTTCAGCATGGAAGCAGCTTTGCCTTTGCTGCATCCGTACTGCTCGGTGAAGATCATTTTTAGATCCTCAGAAGCAGCGTCATCCTCAATCAAAGCCTGCACATCAATCTGCGGAAACTGAGTTTGCAGGTCATTTAGCCGCACGTTGACCAACACTTTTTCACGGCGCTTTTCCCAAAATACGCCCATGGCCGACAAGCCCTTTTCCTTGGCGTAGTTGGAGAAGATTTCAATCTCGCGGTCTACCTCGGGAATCTGCGTCTGGATGAGCCAGCGCATGAAATTAGACACAATCTGAGAACGGGCGGCGTCCGTACTCTCGACGGGAATAGCGGAAAGGTTGGCCCGTTTGAATGCCATGACCTCCATGGCCACCTTCTTGTTGATGATGTTATCAACCAAGAACACGCGCAGGTCGGACGCACCATCCCACGGGGTGGGACTGATCTTGCTGCCTTCGCGGGCGTGCTTCTTGCCGTCAGCGGATTGACCGTTCCAAAGGGCAAAGCGGGTCTCGTAATTCAGCCGGCATTGGTCGATGTACGGCTGGTTGTCGCGCACGCAGTCTTCAAACGCCTTTTTGAGTAGGCCAAAGTTTGGACCTTCATTCTCGGCGGGGGCAAGCTGGAGGCCGGGGTCAGCAGGCACCGAAATGGCGTTTGAATCAATGCTACTCATTGGTAGTTGCGCTAATGTAGGCCATGATTAACGCAAGGATAAACTAATAGGAGAACGTGCGTCCATGCTCTCCGATTTTATCAATGTCTGAATACTCGCAGTTAGATACACAAAGGTAGCGCAAGCAGTCGATTGGATCCTTGGTGGCTTCATCTTTGCCCCCTTTGGCGGTGTATTCCTGCATGGCGTAAATCAGGTTCTGGCAACGCTCTGAAATGTACAGCTTGGGGGAGTTAAGCACCGACAAGGGAAGCTTTTCGTCGTAAGATAGCAGGCCGTTAATCAACTGTAACCCGTTTTCAATCTCAACACCCGGCGCAGGGATAAAAGTCATGCCGGCATCATCCAACTCGCTGATGATGGTAGTGGCTCCATCGGCAGATTGCCGTTCCGCCGCACCCAAACGAGGATCAATAAACCTCTCAAAAATAGGTTCCCCGTTTTCACAGTTCTCCATCAACTCCACGTAGTCTTTGATCCCTTTTTTTGAGCCTTTTTGCGCCGGCCCCGCTTTACCTTCAACTCCGGTACCTGGCAGTGCCCAATCATCGTAATCGGGCCATTCTCGATACACCCACCAAGTTCCAGCCGGATCGACTGCGATCCACAACATGAACCAGTTCTTTGATCCGGCTGGGTCGAGCACCATGTAACGGGTTGCTTTGTAATCCGCATCTTTAATCCACGGTAGCTTGTCGTGAGCAATGACATTAACCTCTTTAGAAAAGCCGGGAAAGACCGAGGTGATTGCTTTTGTGGGGATGCCATAGGCTCGGGCGAGGACTTCATCTCGACTACGCCCGACGATCTTGTGGCGAAAGTCACTTGTGTCAATGAACTGGTTATCTTCCGTCCAGAAGTAGTGGATAATGGTGCCGGGGCGGGAAAGGGATTCTTGAATGACGGGCAGTTCTTTTCCAACAAGGGGAGCATATCTCTTTTTAAGAGTACGCGTCCGTCCAAGGATGTCCTGCACGAGCGGGGTCCATCCGGTGAGGGTAGTGAAGGTAAGGATGATGCGGCCATGATAGTCAATGGTTCGGTACTGAAGCGTCTCAAACAGCTTCTGCGCCATTTCTTCATCCCCCCATATCAGATGCGCCTTAAATCCTTCTGCCACCTGAGCATCGGCTTGGTAGGAACGATAGTTGCCAAACTTGATAGAACCACCCCGTTTGGCCCCTTGGATGGGGGGCAGGATGGCAATGTTATCGGTAAAGCCATTCTTCTGGCTGTACTGGAGAGAATGATTCATGCCCTTTTTGACGGGCAGGTTGCGGATACCCACGGGCAGGGCGTCCCAGATCATGCGCTGCTGGTCCTCAATGCTCCGGTCTTCATTGACGTGGTAGGCTCGTACATCCGCATTGGGAATAGAACCTGCGGCCCACACGCACAAACGGCTGGCTAGCGTGCTTTTGGTTGAATTGTGGTGCAACACTCCCGCTACTTCATAACAGCCATAGGCGGGAACAGTCATATCCCACTTGACAGCTATTCCCGCTAATTTAATATGTGTGACGTATGCCACACCACGACAAAATTGATTATCCCGTAAAAGAAATCCGTCAGTGGATTGCAGAAGGTTGGACGCAACAAAAGATTGCCGAATACCTTGTGCAAATTCTTGACGGTCGCATAACGCCAAAACTGATTTACAAGGTCTGCCGAAAACACGGGATAAGATGCCAACGAACCGGACCGCGTTCTGGTTCAAAGCATCCCGAATGGCGCGGAGGTAGAATAAAAGACCGCGTTGGTTACATCCACGTTTATGTTCCCGACCACCCTGAATGCATGCGTATTTCAGAAGCTCGTCGCTTAAAAGCGGGCGGCAAGTATTACCGGAAAGAGTGTTACATCCAAGAACATCGGCTAGCGATGGAAAAACACCTAGGGCGCTATCTTGAGGTTCAAGAGGTAGTCCATCACATAAATGGCCAAAAGGACGACAATCGCTTGGCCAACCTTGTCCTGTTTCGATCCAATGCTGAACACTTGGCTGCTGATCTAAAAGGCCGTTGTCCCAAGTGGACTGAGGACGGAAAAGACAAGCTCCAATTCTCAAGGCTGAAACGGGTAGCCAAAGCCCGTTTGCGCAAAGCACACGATGCTCAAGAGAAGCTACAAATCGTTGACCAGTTGACAGCTCAACTTCCGCCATCATACCGGCAGGCTTTTGAAACGGCTGTTCGGCCCTTGCTATCACTTGCTTAATGCCATCAAACGAATAAACGTGATGCGGCCCTTTGATGCTATCAATACGCCGGTTAATTCCGGCTATGGGGTCGTAAATCATTGTATCCCCGCGTAGGCAACGATTGCCGCCAAGAATGATATGGTTCTGGTACTTGCCCCAGTTGGCCATGACATCTTTCCAAGCGGCAAGGGTCCACCCGCTACCCACTGGGTTGTCCAACGCTGCCGCATCCATCTTCTCCCTGAACGCCAGGTACTCGCCTAGCTGTTCCTTGGGCCACGTTTCCAGCTCGGCCATGGGATGCACCGGAACATAGGGAATCCCAAAGTCCGGTTGGAAGTCGTCAGCGTAATGAACGTCACCCAGCGCCATTACCGTTTCCTCCGCTTCTTCTCAAAAGCTTCCTCATCCTTCTCAATCTTGTCGAAAGCATCCAACAGGCTGGCCCATGGCAACGTGCCCTGACCGTCAATGTTGATGCCTTCACGGGTAGCCGTGATGGACAAGCGGGCATACTCCCGCGCCTCCGGTTCCCACGGTTCTACCATCCACTCCACGTTGGTCACTTTAGTGAGCATGGTTTACCTCACCAATCCACTGCATTAAGAACAATACTAATGAATCCGTTACGTCACAGTATTAGTGCGTCTTATACGTCGTTCACGAATGGCGAACAGGTTTGCCCACGGTTGGCCGTTCTTTCCATTTTAAGGCGATGACTCAAACACGTCGCATCCTTATCGCTACCCCACTAAAAGGGGACATTCCAAAGGCTTATCTCCAGACAAGCCTTCAACTGGTCAACAGCCGGTTTGAAAACATCAAGCTGGACTTTCTCCTGCTGGATGGTCCTGCCGTACAGATGGCCCGCAACGAGATTGCCAGTTACGCCCTTGAACAGAAGTTCGATGAACTTGTATTCTGGGACAAGGACATCCAGGCAGACGTGGACGGCATCAACCAGACTGCCGGCGCCATGGTGCGCCTATTCTCCCATGACGTAGACATTGTATGCGGGTTGTACTCGACCCGCTCCCTTGAAACCCATTGGCATATTGACGCCCTGCCTGATGAAGAAGCCAATGCGGACGGACTCCAAAAAGTAAACCGTTCGGCCATTGGTTTCTCCAAGATCAAGACTTCCGTGTTCCGTAAGCTGACCGAGGACAACCCTGACCGCGTTGCCTACTTGATTGATCCCAACCGTGCGCCCAAAACCATCACCGAATGGTTCCCCATGGGCATCCAAGGCCGGAACACCCCGGAAGGCCGCATCAAGGAAATCAAAAAGATCCTCGGGGATGCCAGCCGCAAAGACCTCAAGCCCGAAACCGTCATTTCCCTGATTGATCGGGCGCTCACCATCAAGAACGACCAAGTAAACCTGTTTGCTTCAGAGGACTACTGGTTTTGCGACATGGCTCGTGCTTCCGGCATCGACATCTACGTCGATACCCAACTTATCATGGGACACGAGGGCCGTTGCGTGTTCCCCCTTACGACCCCGCGCCTTCTCTCCGTTTTATCCGAGCCTTGGCGCAAAGAAGAGCTGGCTGCCTTGAAAGCCAAGATCCAATCCGATCAAGCGGCCAAAGCTCAAGCCGCCAAGCCATGAGCACCTACAACCTCAAGATCAGCCAGCTTGAGCGCGAGCGCGACAAATGGCACATCATGTACAAGCATTCCCTTGCTTCTTGGTGGGAGGAATACAACACCAACATCCGCCTCACCAACACCGTCAAGGAGCTGTCAGCTCAACTTCAACGACTTCAGCAACGCCAGAAGGCACAGCCAAAGAAGAAACAGAAGCCTGCTCAATAACCTTAGCTAGGGGCTTTCCCATCAGCTTGGCCAGTATCTCCTCCTTGGAGAGCTGGCCATAATTGTTTACCTGGATGTTTACGTTGGCATTGCCTGCCGCGCTCATCTGGGCCAGCCGCTGCCGCTTATCAATCGCCACGCTTAGATTGAACCCCAGCGTCGGCAATGGCGTGTCATCCACCGTGTCCAGCATCCGGTCCACAATCCGATCCGCCAGTTGATCGAGCTTATTCCCCAGCCTCTGGTTAAATTCGTCCACGGATATACCCACTATGCGTTGAAAAAGCTTTTTATCACTATCCGACACTCCCATCAAATGAGGGCTCTTTCGCAAGCCCAAACCATTCCCCTCCAAAGTAGCCATCGCCAGCTTGTTCACCAGCACCTGTGGCGTGTACACCGCCCTCGTTGCGATTATCCCGGCCTTTGGCTTCCCCTTCGGCATAACCTACCGCACCCCTTCCACCCGCTCAATAGCCCACTTCGTCGCCTCCTCCCTCGCCCTAGCCAAGAACTCATCCCCATTCCCCTCCGCCTTTTCCTCATGCACATACGGCACATAGGGCTGCACCTCCTCCTCCACCTTTACCCCCACCTTCATCGCCTCCCCAGCACTCCCCCCAATATACCCAATAGGCTTTACTAACAACCCCGCATACACCTCCGGCACATCCAACCGCTCCACCACCTCCCATTCCTTATCCACCCCATCCGCACTACTCCACACCTGTCGCACCCTCACCTTCTCCGCATTACACAAATTCATCCCTCCCTTAGCACACTTCCCCCACACCCCTTCCACATTCACCTCTACATACCACTTGTTCCGACACTTCACCCCTATCACCCCCTCTTTTACCCCATCATCGTTTCCTGCTTGACTACTTGGCTCTTTCCCCTCCACCTCCCGTAAGGGAGCAGTGCTACTACCGCTGTCTACACCTGCCTCTCCCACTGCCACAGCCGATTCACTCGACTGCAAAATTTCTACCCTAGGCGTGGATTTATCCAAATCTCCAGCGGTGCAGTCCTGGTTGACCCCCTCCCCCCCTGTTGGCTCCGCCAAGGGGGCAGAGGCGGGCACGGCACCTGTGAGCTGAGCACTGAGAGGCCCGACAGGGCGCTGTAGCTGCTCACCAATCGTGCCCTCAGCCGATTGCTCTTTTGAGCTGCCGGAAATGGGAGCGATCTTATTTGGCTCTTTGGGCTTATTGCGGGAGCCCCTTGGACGGCCTAGCCTAGCAGGCTTGGAACGCGTGATTGTGGGAGTGCGGGGCGGGAGGGGGGCGGCGAGGAATGAAGGGAGCGGAGGAAGGGCTGAAGGGGAAGGCATAAGCTGATGCAAAGGGAATCTAATGCTGGAACGCAAGCTCAATAAGCTGTGCTACTGCGTGAGAAAGGGAGCGAATTGGAGCTTGAAGAGCGCAATGATTGCGGCATGGTGGGTGATGTCAGAGGCAATACGCCTCTGGAGAATAACAAAACTAGAAAACAAAATGAGCACACAGCAAATCCTAGAGCAAATTAGCATCAACAGCCAACGCCTAGCGGCGCTGGCGGCGCAGACGGCGGAGACTGTAGAGGCAGCGAGATTGGCAGAGTTAGCGTTGAGGGATGCCTCGACCGGCAATTATGCACAACCCTCAACGATGGTAGCGGCGCTGATTGCGGCGCTGGTAGATATTGAGGCCATCGCAAACGGCACGGTAGTCGGTTGGACGGCAGCGCAACGGGCGGATGAGCGGTATTGTCGCGGTGCGGTAATTGGAGCGGCTCGGCGGGCGCTCCGCGAGGCTGGCAAATAAGGCCTACTCCGCAAACCACCCTGCTACCTCTCACGAGGCGCGGGGTTTTTCGGTGCCAGCCAGAGGCAATTACGCCTCTGGCAAATGCCCGAAACAAACAAACTAGATTACCATGAAAATCTCTATAGATCGTATCAACAGCATCGGTATCCGAAACGAATACCTGGCGGCGCATTGCAACCACGCCGAGTTCTACGGCACATTCCGGCATCCTAATCACCCCGAGAGTCGAGACTGGTGCATCACGCTCTACAGCGTTTGCGACGAGCTGGTTTTCGAAACCAACGGCGACCCTGTTTGGGCGTCGGAGAGCGAGGATTTCGGCGCCTTGGCCGCTGAGTACGGCATCGACGTTGACGCGCAGGTGCGCGGCGAGGAGGAGGTATGATGAAAAAGATTCTCCCCTGCCTTTCCTTCTTTTTGCACGCGGCCCTATGGATTGGCGCCTGTTGGGTTATGGCGCAAATAGTTCTCGGCTAAATCAAATCGAACACAAACTAGAAAACAAAATGAAAATCACCCGTTCCTATGCACGTTCCGGCAACGTGCTAAGGAATCGCGTATTTCTATGCACGTCCGCCCAACTTACCTTAGGCCACTTACCTCGGACCTAATTCCGAGATCCAATTTGCCAGGTTCATTTTACCCGGATTTTTGGGATTGAAATTTGATTTCCCATTTTAGCCCGGAGAATGGGGGCAAAATTCAATTTCCCGTTTTTCCGTTCTCGCTTTTCCGCAATAGTTACGACTTACCTCAAGGCCCATGAAATCTAACCTTCCACAAACCGATTCGCCAAAATGTTTTTTGAGCGATTTGCTGCACCTTGTTCGCGTTTGTCATAAAATCTCTGCCAAGCTGCCCGATCACGAGCGTTCGGAATTGCTAGAAGCGGTTGCCGACCTCGAACGCTACCCAATGGACCTTGGAGGCGACCAGTGAACACGCCCACAGAACCGCAGGAAAGTGCCTTTGCTTTGAGTTTACGGGCCTTTCGGGCGCAGTTAGGGTGGTCACAGGGGGTGGCCGCTGCTTACCTCGGGATTGCGCCCCGTACCTTGGAGTATTGGGAAAGCGGACGACCTGAGCGGGTGCCCAGTCGCGTGTGCCAAGCCGGTGCGTTTTATCTGCTGACGCACGCTTGTAAGGGGGGCAAATGAATGAGCTGGCACTTTTCGCGGGCGCTGGTGGCGGCATACTCGGAGGAACACTCCTCGGCTGGCGCACTGTTTGCGCCGTCGAGTGGGAGCCCTACGCCGCGAGCGTACTTATCCAGCGACAGAATGACGGCATTCTCCCGGCTTTCCCGATTTGGGATGACGTTCGCACCTTTGACGGACGACCCGGGCTGGAGGCGATGGTCAAGTGGTCAACCCCAACAGCGCACAATGCCAAGGAAACGAACGCGCCATCCGAGAGCAACCTGCACACGCCAACACTTGCGGCCCAAGCTGGTGGCGCGTTGAACCCGACGTGGGTCGAGTGGCTCATGGGGTGGCCGCTCGGGTGGACCGACTTAAAGCCATTGGAAATGGACAAGTACCAGCAGTGGCAGCACTCGCATGGTCTATCCTCGGACAACGCTAGCAACGAATGCGGAAAGCACTTGTCAGGCGCTAATCCCTAACGCATAAATTGCGGACAAGCGCGAAGCCCTCGGAAGAAAGCCGACAACTCAGGCCCAATTTCGAGGGCTTTTTGTCGGTATTTCACAGCCCGTATTCCTCGACGACAATAAGGCCGTTGCCGCCAGCACCACCCGCTCGATTGACCGCTGCAAGGGCAATGCCACCTGATCCACCAGCGCCAGCGGTGCCTGCAATGCCTGCCGAGGCGGCAATTTGACAGTCGCCGCCACCTGCACCCATCCAGCCGGGGGCGCCAGCGCCAGAGGAGGCCACGGTGCCCGAAAACCGTGCGCCGTAACCTCCAGGTGACCCCGGCACGTTCAAGTCGCCGTTTGTGCTGATTGCACCGCCGGCACCACCATCGCACACGCCTACAGCGGTTGAGGCGACGACAAATGTGCCTCCTGTGCCGCCCCTACAGGTCACGGTGGTTGCGCCCACGGTCAGCGTTGTATTTCCGCCCGTGCCACCGTTGCCACCCGTTGCCACGCCTGCGGTGCCGCCCGTACCAATTGCCACGGTATAAGCCGTCGAAGCCGTAACGGTAAAAAGCACTTCGGCGTAACTGCCGCCACCGCCACCACCGCCAACCGCCGCCTGCGACGCAACACCAACAACGCCACCGCCGCCACCGCCTGCGGCTTGCATACGTACCAGAATGCGGGTGCAGCCTGCCGGAGACGTGTAGGTGACCGTAGCCGTCGAGGTGATGACGGTGCGAGAGAGAAATCGGAAAACCGCGCTTGAACTCAGGTTGGTGCCGCTGATTGCGCCTGTGCTGACAACGGAGGACGGCGTGATGGCTCCGAGTGCCAGGGTGATGGCAGGGGTGGTGCTCGTGCTCGTGACCGTCCCGCTGACTCCGTTGGCCGTTGCGACGCTCACGGCAGTCACCGAGCCGTTGCCCGTGCCGGCCCCTAGATTCGTCCGCGCCGTCGCTGCGTCCGTTGCCCCGGTGCCACCGTTGAGGATCGCAACGGTGCCGGTGACATTTGCCGCCGTCCCGCTGGTGTTCTGGTTAAGCGTCGGGAAATCCGCCGCCACTGCGATGCTTGGCACACCCGTTGTAGTCGTGTTTTTGAGGATGCCCGTCGCAAGACCAGCCAGACTGGTCCCGTTGATTTTCGTCACCGCTGCCGTCAATGCCCCGGTGGAGCCGCTGGCCGTTACGTCGCCCGTAATGCTTATGGTCTGATCTCCGGTGTTGGTTCCGCTGCTCGTGCCGGCGTGAGATCCAGTAATTGAGCTGGTGCCCGTGACTGCCAGCGTTGGGGTGGTAGCGCCCGACAATACAACGCTGTTGACCGACGTTGGCGTGATTGCGCCCAGCGTGAGCGTGATGGCTGGCGTTGTACTGGTCGAAGTGACCGTGCCGCTGATCCCATTCGCTGAAACAACGGAAACACCCGTGACCGTACCACCACCGCCACCGCTAGCTGCTATGGTCACGCTCTTTGCCGTGTTATCCGTCGTCAGAGTCACGTTTGTCCCTGCCACCAGCGTCAACGCCTGACTCGTGCTGGTCGTCGTTACCGTCGTCTGGCCACTCACCACCACCGAACCGAACAGATTCTGGTCGCCCGTGTTGCTGTTACTCAGGTTGCTGCCGGTCACCGTACCACTTGCCGCCACACTGGTCGGAGTGATAGCGCCAAGGGCCAACGTGATCGCCGGGGTGGTCGAGGTCGAGGTCACGCTGCCGCTCACGCCGTTAGCCGTTGCCACACTCACGCTCGTCACACTCCCGTCTCCAGTGCCCGCTCCCAGCGCCGTCCTAGCTGCCGCTGCCGTCGTCGCTCCCGTCCCGCCGTTAGCCAGAATAAGCGTGCCTCCCACGGTCAGCGTGCCTGCGGTCGTAATAGGTCCACCTGTTAGCGTCAGGCCCGTTGTGCCTCCGCTGCCGCTCACACTCGTCACCGTGCCGCTGCCGCCTCCACCACCGCCTGTTGCCGCAATGGTAAGGGTCGTCGCATCGGTCCCCTCTGTCTGCGTCAGGGTGATGTTGCTGCCTGCTGCAATGTTGAGTTCCGATTGGCTTTTGAGAGCTGTCCCAGAGATGAGAATACGCAGCGGCGAGGTTGCCACGGTGCGCAAAAGTTCAACTGTGCGGCTGAAGATCATGCTCCGGCTTTAGCTCTGTAGTCTCAGAAGCTCAAGGGCTGTTTGCTACCAGCGAAGCGCGTTCCGGCATCCACCCGCCCAACAGCAGGCTGACCGCCTCCGCCTTAAACGGAGCCACCGCCCTGGCCATTTGATAAAACGTGCTTTTCTCCAGCCCAATGGCATCGGTCGCAAACGCTAGCCCCGTAAATTCAGTCAGGGCATCGAGCGTCAAATCCCACTTGCTGATGCGGTAATACTCCAGCGCCTCGGCACAGAGCTGATGCGTGCCCTGTTTTGAACTGCTCGGAAGTTTCAAGACAGCCGACAACGGATTCAAAAGCTTAGACTGCGGAACATTCTTGACCCACTCATCCGCCACCTTTCGGTCGTCCGTGATGTGGTAAATCCGTTCCTTCTGATGCGGCATGAGCGCCTCGTATTTCTCAAGCCAGCCCTTCATTGCATCCCCATCACTCCGATCCGTGCCCCTTAAATGCACCACCGTTGCCGGGAGCTGCATCCCTGCCAGCCGTCGCTCTATTTCGACAGCCACCTTTGACTTAAACCTCAAATGCTTCGCCACATGGTAGCCGTCATAACGCCTCCATCCGGCTCCATTGGTGACAATAATGTCGCCAGTCCCTTTCTCGTAGCTCTCTCGCATGATCTCAGCGACGAAAGGGTCACGCTGCTGCCATTGAGTGATGGGCCGCATGATGGAAGCCATGTCCCATGTCTCAGGCATTATCTTCGCTCCCTCCAACTTTCCCACTTCTTCCAGCGTTAGAACTTTGACTCCCTCCAGGTCAAAGAAGTCCCAGAAGTCGAATTTCCCATGTCCCCAATTTTCATCTTTCCAGTCCACGCAGATGGCTGCATCGTGCTTGGCGCAATAGGCAAGAAGATGGGTCAAGACGGTCAATCTATCTCCAAACCCTTCCCATGCTTTGAACACGATGACTTGCTGCATCCTCTTTTTTTAGGCTCACGCCTAGTCCGCACTCAACCTTAAAAGGTCTACCGCGTTTTGGCTCGGGCAACTGTAACGGCTGCATAGCTCACCCCTTGAGAGGATGAGCTAGGTCTTACGCGCCTTGGACGGGGTGCCACGGTACATTGAGAGGTCCGCTCGGAGGTGCCACAAGCACACGGATAAACTCTCGGCTCACTAATTCACTCTTATGCCAGCGGGTAATCGTTCTGGCTGCCGATCTGACGGATGGCAGGACTCCCTGTTAGGGTGGTCGCTCATCATTCTTTTGATCGTGTGTCAGGAAAAGAAAAACCCGAGGGCTGTGACAGCAGCACGCTCGGGTCTTGGGCATTACCCCAATAAAGTGATACTCAATTGAGCTGCTGTCACAGTCAACGAGGGAAAAGACGTACCCTAACCCGCTTTGTTTCAATCTTTTTTAGATTCTGTGCATTTTATTCTCGTATATTGCAAAGGTGTCCCTCAACGTCTGCACATCGAGGCCACACCGGCAACGATGCCAACCAAGACTAGATCCAATGCTCACCAACATCTCCAAACTTTGCTCCATGTGGTCCACATGGGGCTTTAATAAGCGCGATGCCATTCACGGCATCATCCTGTTTAGGATGAAGCTCGGCAACGCTCGGGGAAGTGGAAACAAAGCTTCCAAGCGTGCCGCAAAGATTGAAACCAACGCATGGTTCGACCACCACGCCCGGCTGACCGAGGCCGAGGTTGACCGCATGGCCGTCCTTCTGGAGGACAAACGATGATCGAGGACATCACCGTTGAAATCTGCAACCATGACTGGGTGTTCTGCGATGACTCTTTTGACCATGACTGGGCCGGCGGCGAAACCCAGCTCGATGTTTACTGGGAATGCCAGACCTGCGGGGTCTGCACCCGCAAATGCCCAGCTCAATTTATCAACGACTAACATGAGAAATGCTCTTATTATCAACAGCCTAGCCTACTACTGGCTGAGTCAGGCCCGGGTCTGGCAACGCGCTTGGGCGCTGGCAGCCCGTTACAACTCTCATCCCACCGTCCTTAATGTCTGCCGTGCCCAAATGCGCGATTGCGCCAAGTGGGCGATCAACGAAGTCCGCCGCTAACCTCCCCATGAAACTCTACGAAATCCATTCCGAGATTGAAGCAATCTTCTCCACCATTGAAGACATATTGTCCAATCCAGAAGCCTCGCCAGAGGCCAAGGAGGGCGCATTAGCGGGCCTCCAAGCCCAACTGGCGGAGTTGACCCTCGCCAAGACGGATAAGGCGCTGTATTTGGCCAGAAAGGTCTTGAACCTCGATGCCGAGGCGGAAGCCGTAAAGGCTGAGAAGGGCAAGTTGGCTGCTCGTCAAGCGCGGCTAGAGCGCCAGGTCGAGGCCATAAAGGGCTACCTCCAGACTTCCCTGACCGCCGGCGAAAAGCTCAAAGACAACGTTGTCCAAATCGGCTGGCGCAAGTCCGTTGGCGTCGTCATGCGGGCGGATGCCGAGTCGTTGCCCGCTCGCTTCCAGCGGGTAAAGGTTGAGGCGGCGGTCTCGATCATCAAAGAAGCTTTACAGCAGGGCGACGTTGAGGCTGAGAAGTACGCAGTCTTAGAGGAACGCAACAACGTCCAAATCAAATGACCGAAAACGACCAGCTAGACCTGCTCCAGAAGATAATGATTGGGATTGTCCTCTGGGTGTGCCTCTGCGCCACGGTGGTGATCGGAGTCCACACCTACCTTGCTCTCAAAAACGAAGGCGTAAACAAAGTTCAGTTCTCCATTCCGCCGGCTACGCTTAAGAAAAAGTAATTTTAGCCAAGAGGGGCCGAGGCTTCCACACCCCGGCCCCTTGAACGCTACCAACAACAAACCGATCAGTAAAAAACAGTCAGTCAAAACAAATATCATGCCCATCACCGCACCAGTCGGAGGATCTAAATCGGAACCCATCTCAGCAGGCGCTCATCACGCGATCTGCTACGGGGTCGTATCAATCGGCACGCAGCCCACCCAGAGCAAAGAATACGCTCCTAAGAAGAAGGTCGTCATCCTCTGGGAATTGCCCAACGAGCGTGCCGATTTTGGAGAAAAGAAGGACCAGGCTCGGGCTACCAGCCGCCGGTACACGCTCAGTATGAACCCGAAGGCGTCCCTCCGCAAAGACCTTGAGAATTGGCGGGGTCGTCCCTTCACGGACAACGAGGCCGCTAAGTTCGATATTAGCAGTTTGATCGGGGCCAACTGCTTCATCAACTGCGTACACGAGGACCGCGCCGGCACCGTCTACGCCAACGTGGCCTCCATCATGCCATTGCCCAAGGGAATGCCCAAGAAGACCAACGAGAATCCGCCCATGTATTTCTCGGTCGAGGAGGCCATTGAGAATGCGATGATTACATTAACCCCCGACATTGAGTTTCCGAGCAACCTGCCGGGCTGGCTCCAAGAGCGCGTAAAAGCGTGCGGCGAATACATCAGCTACTGCGGCGAAAAGAACACGCCCAAGGCACCGGCTCCCGCCGCGCCTAAAGCAACGCAGGCTTCGCTGGGCGAAGACACGCCGTTCTAAACGCCATGAACGCTACCACTACTTCCACACAAACCTTGGGCGAATGGCTCAAGGATCGGGGCATCGCTCAATGCTGGGACAACACGCAAGAGGCATGGAAAGCTTTGTTCATCGAGACGGCTGACCTGATTGCCGAGGAGAAAGGGTCTGTTACTGCCGAGGAGGTTGTTGCCTCCATTGGCTACCCAGAAGGGTCTCCCAACGCCATTGGAGCCGCCATGAACAAATGGGCCAAGGCTCGCAAAGCGATTCCCACCTACGAGAAAAGCCTACGGGCCTCCCGTCACTCCGCTATCATATCACGCTGGCACACAAAATAACCATGAACAAACTACCTATCAAAGAGGGGCTAAAGCGCCAGGCTTTGCTGCTGCAACGCATCATGAATGGATTAAGCCCCAAGGAAGCCGCCTACGAATGCGGTGTGGCTCACACCACTGCCTATCGCGTGCTCTGGCAGGCAGGTTTTTATCGCTGCTTCCTAAAAGAGGAGGAATGGCAGCACATTCTCAAGCGCAGAATACAGAAGGAGGCAACCAAATGAACACATTACTAAAACTCTCACCCGTTGATTTCTGCGACGCGACCGATGCGTGTAGCGAGGGCCGCGACTACGCCCTGACCCAGCCTACAATGGCTGCGGTGTGGGACAACTGCTCACGCGCCGATTGGCTGCTTTGGATTTGCCGGGAGGTGAAAGCTTTTCCGAACGACCGCACGCTGCGGTTGTTTGCGGTTTGGTGCGCTCGGAATACTCCTATCGTGGATGGCCGCAAAACCGGTGACCTGATTACTGATCCGCGCTCGTTGGCTGCGTTGGAGGTCGCTGAACGGTAAGCAGTCGGGAAAGCGACGGTAGATGAATTGGCTGCTGCGCGGGCTGCTGCGGGGGATGCTGCGCGGGCTGCTGCGGGGGATGCTGCGCAGGCTGCTCAAGCTACCCACTTTCGAACGTTGGTTCCCAA
>Ga0114977_10000220_pt1 | contig 37721 bp, 14 predicted proteins | sample S_130805_MF_Meta_FD_87026 | JGI IMG/M metagenome (GOLD analysis project Ga0114977, IMG submission 87026) | Freshwater microbial communities from Lake Simoncouche, Canada to study carbon cycling - S_130805_MF_MetaG | ecosystem: Environmental > Aquatic > Freshwater > Lake | place: Lake...
ATTGCCGGCTTTATCATTTGTACTACCTTTTACTAATTACTACTTGTAATGGATTGCTTGATCTCGAGAAGTCCATAATACAACACCTTTACTGTCTTTAATAACACCGTGTGCTCCAGCAGCAACACCATGTGAATCAACATAACTTAAATCAATTCTAACAATTACCGACAATGATTGATTAACTGCTTGTACTGGAAGTGTATTAGCTGCATTTCCATTCAAATCAGGCTGTGTTATAATTTGTGTATTACCTACTGCGTCGGTTAACTTAGCTGTACCATTATCATCAAATTTTACTTCAAAAGTCATTCCAGGTGTCACTGGAATAAATAAATCTTCCCAATACAACGTATACGACCAGTTAGAATAGACATATGAATAATATTGCCAACCTATTTTGCTCATAGTATCGTTTGTATCATAGTTTACTATGGTAAAATTTCTAGCAGGTATCGACGGTACTGCTGGTGTTTCCGGAGTACTAACTGGATACGTTACTGCTTTAGTAGTAACCACTGGTTTTGCCGCTTTAGTTGTCGGTACAGATGGCCCCCACGAAATTCTTACTTTAGCAGGTGTTCCTGACGTTCCAGAACCAATTTGTGGTCTTATATAAGAACCAGGTGATCTAGTTGTCCAAATATAATTATTATCATTTGAAATTATATCAGAACTACAATTACGACGTAACGTTGCTGCTATACCTTCTGTACTACAATAATTTTTTGGATTTTTAAACCATTTATAAGAAAGTGTAATTCTATTATTCCAATCAGCTGCTAGCGAAATGTTATAAGTTGTTACCGGCAGTGTTCCATCATATGGTTTTTTATCACCTACTGCTACCGAACCGTAACCGTCTGTCCATATTTCTAAAATATAATCGCCTTGCGGTATAGGCTGTCCTGCAGTAACGGCAGGGCTATTCTCATTTTGCGGTTTTGTTTTGCTACTTACTACATTAGGCCATGATACAAATAATGTGTCAGTAAATCTTGTATTATACGGCGGAGCAATTGCATGATTTGTAAAGAACGTCGGTATAGGATAAAACTTTTTGTTTATAGTCATTGACGTGCCTAGTCCTTCCTGTGGTGTTGCTGCAATTAACTGCACACCGGCGCCGCCTAATCCACCGCCATCTGGGATATATACAAATCGACTGTCTACAGGAACATACGAGTTACCACCGACACCACCGTTTCGAGACACTGCACTAGGATACTCGAGATATGCTTGTGTATCAACCATACCGCCACCACCGCCACCTCCACCATTTCCGGGGCTTTTAGCAGAAGTGGCAGACACACCGGGGGCAATATACGTTGCTGCATATGCACTTGTACCCTTTACGCCAGTTGAACCGGGAATTCCTGGGCCAGTTCCGTTTAATCGCCCTGCGCCACCACCGCCTGCACCGCCAACTGTTACCCACGGAGTTCCGTTTACTGGTTTGGCATTAGTTCCTCCGAGATACATTGCAATACCTGCACCGCCTGCACCGCCAATGCCTCCCCAGTCATAATTGTCATCACCATCTTTATCGTTGTCACCTTTTCCTGAATATCCAGTTGCATATGCAGATACGCCACCGTCAATAAACGAAAACCCTATTCCCTGAAGATCAGTTAAATTAACTATACCTTTAACTGCAGCTGCATTACCACCTGCACTGCCACCAATTGCTGCGCCTGCGCCACCGCCTTGGCCACCTCCACCGATTAATTCAATTTGATAAAAATTAACACCGGCAGTTTTTGGCCACCATTGAGGTCCTTTTCCGTATTGAATCTCAATAAAGGCATCACCTTTCATAACTTCAATAGGTTTAGTAGTAATAATGAACGGGGTGTTAGTAACAGGATCTGTAACTGTAAATTCAACTTGGAACGACCCTGATGCATTTACCGCTAATTTGTCTGCAAATAGTTTTAACTTAGCAGTCGACACTAACGGTGATGTTGGATCTATTACGGTTGTAAATGTTCCACTGTTAACTAATTTAAACGGAGTGCTTGCAGAAGTTGATAGTGCTGTTGAGATTCCTTGTGGAGTGCTTGTAGAAATTTTCCATTTTACATCTAACGGTTTTAAAACATTAGTATTAAATGGTGTTATTGCAATTATAATTTCGCCAGCACCGGATTCAATAATACGAGCCGGAGCAGACTGCACTGTTATCTCTATTGTTTTAGTTACTACAGCAGGTTTTCCTGATGTATCTGTAATTACAACTTTTGGACAAGGTTCTGCAAATGCAATTGGTATACCAGTTGCAGTGTTCATTACTTGAATATAAAACTCTTTATCACCGTCAGTTGCTTGATCAATCGCTGCAGCAAGTTGTATTGTTACAGTTTTATTTGTTACTACTGCACTAGTCGCGTTTGCAATTAACGTACCGTTTGGTAATGTTGCAATTGTAAAATCTGCAGGTGTTAAGTTTTTAGTTGCTGGTGTAAGACCCTTAGGCCCAATTACAGTCCAGTATAACCGCGAACCATTAGCTGCAGTTGGTGTAGTAATAGTATATGTTACCGGAACACCGTCTTCAGCAATTTTAGTTTTATCAGCTTTAATTGTATAAAATTCAATATCAGTTATAGTAATAATTGGAGTATTATCAATATTAATAATTGGTCCAGTTTGAGAACCAGATCTTAATACAACACTAAATGAATCATTTTCAGCTGGCAATTTATCAGGTGCTGCAGTTACCCCAAATGTTCCTACATGTCCAGTAATAGTAACTGTACCAGTTGCTTTTACAAAATCAGTAGGATCAATTGCTCCAGCAACTCCTTGAATAGACCAGTATAATGCAGTTTCTTTTGATATACCAGGAGTACGCACTGTAAATGTTACTGCTGATCCACTTTCTGCAATAGTAGTTACATCTGATGTTAATGTATAATTAGTACCATCAGAAACTGTTATAGTTGGAATAACTCCTGTTAACGGTGATAGCGGTAAACCACTTTTTGTTACAGCAATTGTAAATGTATCGGTTGGTTCAATTTGTGCATCAGGTGCAGCAGTTACTGTAATTATAGCAGTACTATTTGCAACTGGTAGTGTTGTTCCAGAAAATGCTACAAAATCAGCGGATATCATTGTTCCAGTAACTTGCACAACTGTCCAGTTTAATGTTTCTCCGTTATCAGCAAATGGAGTTGTAACAGTAAACGTTACTGATCCGCCTTCTGCAATTACAGTTGTATCCGAAATAATTTTATATGAAATAGATTCAGTAATTAGTACAGTTGGACTTGTAGTAACAGTGGTGCCTTCAACTGAATCACGTTTTAATACTAAAGAATAAGTTTCATTACCTTCTGTATTGCTATCAGTAGCATGCGGAATGATAATTGTACCTTTATTTTTAACAATTGAAACAGTACCTGTCATTTGTTTGTCAGCAAAATCATTCTCATTAATACCGCTTGTACTTGGAGTTGGTGTTATTACCCAGAATAAATCACCATCGTCCATTTTTGGAGTAGTAACTTTAAAATACGCAGGAATGCCTTCTGCAAATGAAGTTACTTGTACTGTACTAATTTGAGATGCAGTTGGAGTAATAGTATAAGCAACAGTTTCAGTGATTGTTACAGTAGGCGATCCTGTTCCTCCAATTGCAATCGATTGTCCAGTTGCCGAAGTTAAACTAATAGTAAATGATTCATCACCTTCTGTACCGGCATCTGATGCTGCATACAGTGTAAAGGTACCGGAATTAGTTGTGCTGTTAACTGTAAATGTCCCAGTTAACGATGAAAGTGTAGTACTTCCGCCAGCAGTTGTAACAAAGTCCTGAGCTGCAATTGAACCAGTTTTACCAACAATAGTATAGTTAAATATAGAATTAGCTTTAAGTTTTGGTGTATTTAATGTAAATGTTACACCGTCGCCTCCTTCTGATATAGATGCAGTGTTAGCACTTAATACATACTCAACAACTTCCGAAATTGCAATAATTGGTGACGGAGATCCTAAAACAATTGGGGTTAAACCATTAGCTAATTCAATATGGAATGTTTCATTACCTTCAGTGGTTTCGTCAGCAGATGCATACAATGTAATTGTACCAGTACCATAGCGACCGGCACCTGTACCAACACCTGTAATCGAAAAATTTCCTGTTAACGAACCCGGACCGGGAGTTGGTGTTTGGCCATCATTAAAATCAATTGCTTCTAATGTTCCAGTATTGCCAACAACTGTCCACCCTAATGTGTTTCCAATTGCCAATGCAGGCGTAGTAACTGTAAATGTTACAAGTCCAGCTCCTTCAGCAATAGAACGAGTCGATGGACTAATTGCATATTTTATTTCATCTGAAATAGTAACAGCGGTTGTACTAGTTGCTACTACTTTTCCGTATACTGAGCCAGTGCGTAATTCAAAGATAAATGAACGCACACCTGTTCCAGGCGACAATGCTTGAGTAGTAACTGTAATTTCTTTAGTACCATTTGCAGGTGTTGATCCATCATCATACGTAACATTTACTGCAGTTGGAGATACTGCTGTAACAAAATCAGTAATTTCTAACCCGGGACTTCTAAATAATGTCCAATATAAATTTGTAGTATTTGTTACGTTTTCAGTATGGACAGTAAACACTACTGCGCCACCTTTAATTATACTTGTTGCACTAGTTGTAACAGAATATACCGGTGCCTCTGGTTCCGGTACTTCAATGGTAATTGAAGTATCTTGGATAGTAACAGGTACACTCGAAACAACTACAGGAGATCCGTATGATGTAAGTCTAAGTTCTATAATAAACGCATCAACACCTTCAGTTAATACATCGTCTTTAGCAGTTCTTATAATAGTACCTTCGTTACCAACAATTGTAACTTTACCTTGTAACGTACTATCTTTAAAATCTGCTTCAGACACTGTGCCAGACGCAGAACGAGTGGTCCAGTACAATTCAGTGTTATCAGCAACTTTTGGTGTTTTAACAGTAAATGTTACACTGCCTGGTCCTTCTGTTACAGTTGATGTACCTGCAATAACTTGATAGCTAACAGTTTCAGATATTGTAATTTCTCGGGTAGTTTTTTCAACTGGTCCGTCAATATCGTCCGTTCTTAATTCAACTTGGAATGTTTCGCTACCTTCAGTTAAACTATCAGGTCTAGCAGCAATAATAAACGAACCTCTATTGTTTTGAATAGAAACTCTACCAGTTAATCGTTGTGCCGACCCGCCTTGTGCATCAGAAACAATGAAATCATCTGCAGTAATGTTACCAGAACCTGGTAAGATTGACCAAAATACTAACGAGCCGTTTGATGATTTTGGAGTAGTAACATTAAATGTTACACCTGCTCCAGTTTCTGCAATCGACTGAGTCGATGGAGTAATTGAATATTTTACATCTTCTGAGAGTGTAACCGGATCGCCAATTTTAACAGTTGTACCAGATGCAGATCCTGTTTTTAATACTAAATGGAAAGACTCATCACCTTCAGTTAACGCATCAACTACTGCAGTTCTTGTAATAGAGCCGATGTTATTAGTGATAGTAACTGTACCAGTTAATGTGTTATCAGTAAAATCACTTGCAGTAATAGTTCCAGTATCAGTTACAGTTGACCAGTATAACACAGTACCGTTTGCTACTTTTGGAGTCTTAATTGTAAACTCAACACCAATTTGGCCTTCAGTAATTGCAGATCTTTGTGATAAAATATCATAAACATTTGGTTCAGTAATTGTTGAACTTTGACTTGATACTAAAATTGCGCCACTTACACCGTCAGTCTCACGAATTTCGACACGGAACTGTTCAACACCTTCAGTTAACGTGTCGTCTTTTGCACGAATTAAAAATTTACCAACGTTGTTATTAACTGCAAATATTCCAGATACCCCATCAACTAGATCATCTGCATCAACTGTGCCAGATTCAGATACTACTCTATAATATAAATTCTTACCATTCTCTAATGCAGGAGTATTAACTGTAAAATTAATGCCCAATCCACCTTCGGCCATTGCACTATAATCTTTTGTGATTAAATAACTAACAGATTCTGTTATTGATACAGTTGGACCTTCTTGTAGCTCGTTAGTCATTGCTGCATCAGAATAGAATGTTAAATGAAACGATTCAAGACCTTCTGTTACACCGTCTGCTTTTAAATAACGAGGAACAACACCAATTTGATTTGATATTAATACTGATCCAGACAACAACCCGTCATTGAAATCACTTCCGTTTATTTTTCCAATATCAGAAAATGTTTGCCAATATAATCTAGTGTTAATTGGTAATTTTGGTGTTGTAATTTTATAGTTAACTGCTAGCACCGAACCTTCAGGTACTGTTGTTAAACTTGTAGATACTAAGTAAGGAACATCCGTAACAACCACTGCAGTATCAACAATTTGCATTAGATAACTGATTTGTACTTGTCTTTTAACTCCGGTAGTAGCATCAATTGTAGATAACACAATTTGGAAAGATTCAATTTGTTCAACTGCTTTATCATCAACTAATGTTCTAACAATATCAGCAGTATTGTTCCAAATTGTAATTGTACCAGTTAATGTGTTGTCTTCAAAATCAGCAGCAGTTATACCAGCTGTTAACCCTTTTGTTGCCCAATATAATTGTGTATTATCTGCTACACCGGTTGTTACAACTGTATATGTAATTGTGTTACCTTCAGCAGTTGCACTAACTGATTGTGATACAAAATTGTAAGATGGTGTTGTTCGTGTCACAGGTACTGTTAATGATAAATCGTTAATTATCTCAGGTGCTGATGCAATTGTTGCTACTACCGGAGATGTTAATTCAGGTGCTACTCGAATTTCAACTACAAATTTTTCAGTTCCTTCAGTAAATTTGTCATCGCTGGCAGTTAAAGAAAACGATCCAACTCCGCTAGTAATAGCAAAGCTATCTTGTAACGTGGCTTCAACAAAATCAGCAGCAGTGATGCCATATCCTTTTACATTCCAATATAACGGAGCATCGTCAAAGTTTACAGTAGTAATAGTAAATGTTACTCCAGTTTGACCTTCACCAATTGAAGTTGAGTCACGTGTAATAATAAATGACGGATTAGCTTGTCCTGCAGACATTTCGCCAACTGCAGATGGAGCAGGAACTGCTACAAATACACCACTTGCATGATATGCATTAACATTGCTTGTTAATGTTCCATTAACGTTTGGATCTGACAATGATGTAGATCCATCTGTAAATTCAACAGTAAATTCAATTGTTCTACTGTCAACTAATCTTGCACTTAGTTTATAAGTGTTTGGTTTAAGTGTATCAGTAGTTAATTTTTGAAATATAACTTGATAAGAATCAGTTAATCTCGAATACCCAATTGATGTTCCAACTGATTTAGTTGACGAAGTTGCACTTCTTTTAAAACTTATTACACCAATGTTTGCTAATAAACTAGTCCATGATGAATTTTTTGTTGTAGACGCGCCTGCAGAACGTGACGCAGAAAATTCAATTGAGCTACCTGTATTAAAGTAGTTACGAATTGCATCTTCATCAACAAATTCAGCAGTTACGATTTGGGTAGTTGTGCCATTCCAATCAGTTGTAATAGTATCTGATACTAATATATCGCGAGCTGCTTGTGCAACAGGTGGAGTAACTGTACGGTTTGCTTCTACTTGTTTAAGAACTGTTTCAAATGCAGCCCATTGTGTGGCAGTAATTGAGTTAGTAATTAGAGTAATTGGTAGTGTAGTAAGTACACCAACTTGATGTTGTTTTGCTGCTAAAATATCAGTTCTTAAATTCTGAAAATCGAGCAAATTAGCCGGAGTTACTCCATCTAATTGTTGACTTAATGCAATTTGTCCGTAACCATAATCGCCGTCACCAATTTCAAGAATTCTTGAAACTCGTGCTTGCATTGCATTAAAACTAAGTGTATCTGGTAGTGTTGCCATTATTTTTCCTTTTTAAATATTAAAGTATAAGTGCTTCAATAGTGTTGCCTTCCGTGTTATCACTATCATTGAGCGCAATTGCAAAAACTAAACTTGCACATTCACTTGTTAACGATTTTGCTAGACCGGTATCTGTGGCAATTAACCGATCACCTTTTTTAATAGCCCCAGTTGTTTTTACTGGAACTCGCCCTTTTAGTGCAACTATTGTGCCGTTAGCTAGCCCAACATTCATTATGTATGCCGGATTTGCCGAAACTACACCAATTGCACGATGCCCTGATTGTGCAGCAGTAACTTCGGCATCTCCTCCAATTATTAATACTGTACCGACATCATATGTGTCATCTGCTAAATATTTTTCCGCTAAGTCAGCGTTAACGCCTAAATATGCTTTTCCTGCAAATTCAGTTGCATAAATTGATCCAGCTGCTATCTCAAAAGATATAGGAACTATTGTTACTCCATCTGGAGCTAATGTAGTAGTATCCCAAGTAGTTACTGTAGATGTTCTAACTGGAATTGAATCAGCAAAGTCTGCTTCAGTCGTTGCATTAGTAGCATGCCCATTTAATGCACCTTCAAATGATGCTGCATACATATTAAGAAACTGATTGTCAATTCCGCCTAAGTTAGTAACATCATTAGTACCTGGGAAAATATCAGCACCGTTTAATGTTAATGCAGTATTTGTTTCTAGGGTTACGGAATTAGTAGTTTGAAATACAATAGTTTCGCTTTTTCTATTTTTAATTGTAGGAACTTCTGATTCATTATAAATTTCTAAAATTTGGCCCGGTCCTACTGTAAATCCATCATCAGAAAAGTTTGCAGCGTTTGGAAACACTGGTGAAACTACAGTAATATAATCCGATGCCGGTGTACCTGCTAACTTATCTGAATTAGATGCAGTACCATTAAATTTATAATTATCAGTTATTGTAGAAGTTTCAGCGTCTAACCCAGAAAGTGTTATACCTTTATGAATTAATGCAAATCCATTTAACGCAGTAGCTTCGTCGTCGCTTAACGCAGTAGTGTCTAAATTAAATTCAATTTCACTAATTATAAATGTTATAACGTTGTTAACAATTGCTTCAATAACCGTGTGAAGATTACCAACATCATCAGGTAAGCTAGTTGTTTTTAATTGAGTATTTGCATTTATAACTTGACCGCCGATATAGATATCGCGGTTACTAGTAGATCGGCAGTATAACCGTTCAGTTACTGAATTCCACCAAAAATCACCGACGGTTAACCCCGGGGGTGAAACGCCGTCTTCAACAATGTTGTTTACTGCCACGGTGCGCCACGCACCGGCGCCGTAGTTTACTTTTAATTTTCCAAGACTGCTGTCATACCATAACTGCCCAATAATTGCACTTGGCGGAGCTGTACGACTAGCAAAATTTTCAAGCAGCCACACAAAATTTTCATTTTGTGCTTCGCCATAACCGGCATAATTCTTGCCAATCAGCTTTAAATCAAGTGTGGTATTAATTGTGCCGTCGTCAACGATGATTGCCGAACTACCACTACTATTATATCTGTCAATGCTATAAGCCATCTGTGTATCCTTGTTTAATGTATTTATTCATATTGTACTATGTTAGTATCGAACTTACTGTAATAACGTCATTTACTTGTCGCCATTTAATTACAGTATCTTCCTCTGATGTACCAGTACCTGATGACAATTTAAAAGTTCTAACAGTTTTAATACTGCCATCTGTACATAACACTCGACATGTAGGCAACTGATCTGTAAAATTGCCAACATCAAAATCAGCAACCGGAAATAACTTCTCTAACATTAATCCAATTTTAGTATGTTTTTCAGCATCGTTTGCTGCATTATGCAAACCGGAAATATCTAACGAAATTGCATACGGTGCAGTTTGCTTAACTGCAGTGAGTAATCGTTCATTATTAACTACATCATTAGTGCCAGACGATGTCCTAACATTTGTAATTAATGGTTTTGTTTCATTTTCTGAATTTGGATTATTACTAACTAAGTTCAAACCTTGATTTATTGGATCCGGGCCAGCTTCAGTAGATGGCCAACCATAAATTACAGGCAAACTATTTGTGTCAATAATAAATGAGTCACTACTTATTACTGCAACTAACGTGTCATCAATCATTAATTTTATTACTGTATGAGAATTTTGATCAGTACCATACACTGACACTACACTAATTCCAGTCATTGACGAATCTTGAGGGCCTACTAAAAATGTTTCAACTCCATTATTGCACCAAAGTTGACGTGAATTTGACTTGATCCAAATATCACCTTGAGAAATTGAACTAGGCATCATTGGAGCTACAATAGTACCTCCTGAAACTTTATATCCTTTACCGTCATACACTTTTAATCTTTTTTCTAACGTGTCAAACCATAATTGCCCAGGTATAGATTGTTTAGGTTGTGTTGAATTTGCAAAATTTTCTAATAATCGAACTAAATTTTCATTTATATATTCGCCATATGCATTAGCACTTTTACCAATTAACGTTAAATCAGTTGTAGATTGATCAATATTTCCGTCAATAATTTCAGTTAGTACTGTACCATCTGTCTTGTTTATTATGTACGTCATTAAATAACACCTGTAAAAATAATATAATTAATTGTCTGATATGGGTTCATAATCGAAGATGCTTGTTCGTTAGCACCTACGCTAGTTACCGTTGCTTTACTTCCAGTTGCATTAACTGACGCTAGTTGACCAATTGTTTCGTTACCTGCACCGTACCCTAAGGTTGATGCTGCTAAATCATGTACTCGATTAGCCGGTAATGCACCGTTTACTCCTACACCGTTACGATTTCCTCCAGCAGTAGCAGTACTTCCAGATGGTAATGATATTGAAAGTTCGTTGTCCATATCATCTTTACCTAACGGGAACCTACCTCTTAAATCAGGTAATGCAAACGTACTCACACCTAACAGTAATGTTTGATTTCGATAAGAATGCCCAATAACATCAAATAACCCTTTGTATTTTTTAATTACTAATTCTGATCCATCACAAAACAAATACCCAGATGGTACTGTAGTTCCTGCAAACGGAAAAATTGATCCAACTGGCACAACCGGTACTGATGATAAAAACTGTGCTTTAGTAATTGTTTGAATACCAAATCCAGTTTTATTTCTAAATATTAACATTTGATCAGTATCTAATGCAGTAGCCGATGCAGGTTTAGATGTAAAAAAATCTGCACTTACTTTTGTTTCAAACACAACCGGGGCAGTTCCATTAAAATTAACATTTGCCGACGTTATGTCTCCACTGAGCGAAAATGCTACAGATTGTGTTAGTGACGCTGCTGACCCGTTAACGTTACCAGCAAGTGTTCCATTAAATACACCGTAAAACTGTGATTTAGGAGCTACACTATTTGGAGTTATTGCATCTGCAGAGCCAAAAGACATTCCGAATATATTTCTAAATGGTTGTGTTGTTGCTCCAATATCATAAATTGGAACTGCAGTTGCCATTGGTACTAATACTGACCCTGATGTGTCTTTGCTTAATGTAACAGTATCAGCAAACTTAGCTAGACTTCCAAAATTTGATTGTTTAGCAACTGACAAACCACCGGCAGTAATTATGCTACCAGTTCCGATAGCTGTTGAATTAGCAGTCCCGTCAATAAATAATGATCCGCTAATTAAAACATCACCTAATACATCTAATTCTTTTTGAGGGTTTAAATTATTACCAATTCCTACAAATGGAGCATTATTAGTTTTTTTAATGAACAATCCAGACACAGGCGACTCTGTTGGATTACCAAATGCAAAATTAATATTCTTATTTGCAAACGATGTTAAACTAATAGCCGATACTGACGAACTAATACCAAAACTTGAATCTTTTCCAATAGTAATACCGTCATTTGAACTAACCCTTAACGACCCAGAAATTTCTGAATTTTTATCAGATCGTAAAAAATTAATAGCACTAACTACATTACCATCGTAATTTAAATTATCTGCAGAGAACGCAGTACCCCATAATTTATTAAGTTGTGTACTGTCAGTTACATTAGATTCGCTCGATAATGTTAATCCTCTACCAATTACTGAAAAACCAACTGTAACAACTTTTGGAGTAAATTGTGATTCACTAATTATTGCAATTCTATCGTTGTTTGCATACAGTGATAGAATTGACCGAGTAGTATCGTCATCTGCTATCATTGACTCTGGTTTTGTTCCAGTTAGTATTCCGTCGCTAAACTGCGGTCCAACTACTTGCCAATTAGTTCCTGAGAAAATTTTCAACTGTTGTTGCTCAGTGTCAATCCACAAATCGCCTCGCTGACCGCTAGGTTCAGTGTTTGCTTTTTTTATTAATCCAGTCGGAATAAACTCAGAACCGTTATATACTCGAAGTTCATTAATATCAGTTGTAGTATTAAACCATAACTGACCAGTTACTGGCTTAGTTGGCATTGAATCAGATGCAAAATTTTCTAACAAATGTAAAAAATTTTCTGCAATATATTGTGCATACCTTGGTTTATTTCTACCAACAAACGTAAGATCAGTCTCGTCGTTATAGGTTTCATCTGTAACTTGCAATGATCCAGATGCCGAATCAGTAAATCTAACATCATATGAATTATTTGCCATATCTTAGACTCCTGTTATGCCAGTTAAACTTTGAATACGTACTGTATAATCAATTTGAATTAATCGATTTAACGATTTTTGTACAGGATGAAAAATAACATGTGTTAATAATAATTCATTCCCAGTGTCGCTATACGATTTTAATCCAATTTCATCAAATACAAATAATCCGTCGCTACTAATTGAAGTGTCAAATGCATTCTGTCCAGCTGGCTCGCTGTAATCTAACAAACATGTAATAAAAACATCGGTATAATTTTTACCTACAGTATGTCGAGAATCAATATAATTACGGGTTGGATCTAAATTATTCTTAGAATTATCATCTACAACTTTTGTAAATGTTTCATTATATAAACTAGAATTTGATCCTGAACTATTTGGTGATAAGTATGTAATAATTCCAGTTGGATCAACTGCTGTTCCGCCGTTGCCAAAACCCATCTGGTATATAAATCCCTGACCTCTGTTTGCAATGCTGCTTGCTAGCGCAATGCTCATATTTTCATAATGAATTGCATTACGTTTATTAACGTACACTTCATTACTTGTAGGGTCATAGATCTTAAGGTGTCCCTCAATATGTATGCCTGTTGTTTCTTTATTCTGCATAGTAGTCTCTCATTATCGTATATTTATCAAGTAATATTAAGTGTATGTTTATTTGTAAACTCGACGTTTAGGTCGAGGATATATGTTTCCAGAGGTGGGTCTTATCCAATAATTAATTTTTGGAAACACATAATTAGATACCGGTCTCTCAGGATATGCATACAAATATCGATTTGGTGCTAACATTGTATCATAACTATCTGATATGCCCCCACTACCTGATGTTAATTGATTATTTTTTGAATATGCTTGTATATAACGTATTGCATCTGCCTGTGTCATAGTTGGGTACATCTCTAACACACATGCTAATACACCAGTAACCTGCGGGCTAGCCATTGATGTTCCTGATATTTTTCCTTTTACAAATGTTGAATCTCTTGGGTCAGGGGAATTTAACCATACGTCACTTATGTTAAATGAACTTGCAATGTTAGATCCTGGAGCAAATATGTTAATACCGGGCCCGGTATTACTGTATGAAGCTTTTTGCTCCGTCGTTGTTGCGCCAACTGATCCTACAGTAATTACATTTGTTGCACAACCTGGAGCAGATCCTTTATGAACATACCACGAATACGAAGTACCGCCATAAGTTGCCCAAAAATAATTGTTATAATCTAAACCAGTTTGATCATCAACAAAAAACGAGTCATTCCCTGCAGAACCAACTATAATTACTCCGTCGTCTATTGCTTGTTGTATATCAGAAACTACTGAACTAACGTAATACGGTACAGTTGCAGTGCCTCCAAGGTTTCGAATCTTAGCCGCATTTAACTGAGCAGCAGTTGCCGATGTGCCAACTGTGCCAACATTAACTCCTTGATAATTTATTTGAGTGATTGGACCAGTCCCTATCGTCGCATCGGGCCAACTAATCGATGTCCCGTAACTGCAATTACATATTGTAGGATTTTTACGACCGGTTGCTGGATTAATTGCTTTAGTTCTATGGAATGCTCTAATATAATCCCACATTACTAGAGAACTCATTGATGTGTTTGGGTTTGTACTGTACGGGCTAATATTATAGATGTTGGCATCTCTTGCCCAGCCGTTTGTATTACCTGCAACAGTACCAGCAACATGGCAACCATGGTTGTTATCCGATACCATAGCCGATCCAGCTGTAGACTGCCACATATATGCATATGTTGATCCAGTTAATGCAGTACCATCATCGTCAATTGACGCAACTGTACCATTTAATGTAAACCATTGAAATTGATTAACTCGAGTGCCACCCGTGCCATCTGCATTTTTTGCAAACTCTGGGTGATCTGGGCGAATATGCCCATCTACAATTATAACATCAACATTTTTACCACTTAGACTATGTGATACCGAATCTAATACTGCAGTAGTACCATTATTACCCCAATTAGGGATTTGCATACCTACTACACATCTCTTTAAACCCCAGTTATAATGATTTGAATTTGCAGTTGATGATTTATCAAACGTGTTAGTTGGAGATGTCCACATTGGTTTAACAGCAGCTTTGGCTAATTTTGAAAATGTGATTCCTTCAACTCGAGGATCAGTGGCAATTATTGCAACTTCAGCATGTGATAACATATAATGTGTGTTTTTACTAATCGGTCTTCGTCTATACACCGGCACAGCTCTATCAGGAACAGTAGTTAAACTACTCATAGCTTCCATATCATTATAAAAGGAATCTAAATCATCCATGCTGTTTAATGTAATTATAACTTCTTCTAAATCATCCATATTAGCTCTCCAATGGAAGTACTGTTAGGGTAATAGTAAATGTAGCTGCTGTCAAATTTGTGTTAGTAACTGCAAGTTCAATGTTTGCAGTTGGGGTAGATTCATTATTAAACCCAATTACTCCAGGAGCAGTTACAACTGTTGAATTTGAAGTAGTAATAATTTCTGCAATAACGCCAGGTGTTGACGGATCTGAAGTTTGCAATCTTGCTGCATCTGCCGTTCTTGATGCAGCGTTAGTATAAATCCTTACCCATGCGCCGCCTGCAGTTGAACTAGTTGCTACTGAATACAACGCATAACTTTTATAACCAGTAATTGTTAAGTTTACAGTTGCACCAGCTGCAATAGACGTAGTAGTTCCGGTCTTTGTTGCACGAGATAATGTAACAACACCAATACTACCGGAACTACTAATCACGCCACTTCCGTCAATTGTAATCGTAGTGCCATCAGCAATAACTCCGCCTAGGTTAGTAGTAGACGCTACCGGTAATGTGTAACTCCCGCCGCCTGTACTACTAATAACCCCAAAGTTGCTAACTGTAATTGTAGTTCCGTCAACTTTTACGCCGCCTAACGTAGTGGTAGTAGCAACTGGTAAATAATTACCAGCACTACTAATAACACCACTACCGTCAATTGTAATAGTGGTACCGTCAACTTTAACACCGCCTAACGTTGTATCAGTTGCAGGTTGTAACACATACAACATAGGAGTGCCGGTTATCTTTGAATACGGTAAACTCTCAATCCATGACGGGTTTACATAACTCTCAGTAGTATACACTCCGTTCGTTACTGTACCGGCATTCCCAGTAATATTAGGTGATGAATGTATAACACCATTTCCATCAATTGTAATTGTAACACCGTCAACTTTAACACCGCCTAACACAGTTGATGTTGCTGCTAAAAGTGTGTAATATGTGCTCGGAGTTCCGGATAGTTTTGAGTACGCAATTTCAGTAATCCATGACGGATTTGCATAACTTCCAGTTGTGTAAACCCCGTTAGTTACAGTACCAGCATTACCGGTAATAGTAGTAACGGTTGGAATTACTGCTCGTATCACTCCGCTGCTATTAATCATTATAGTTGATCCGTCAACTTTAACACCACCTAATGTAGCAGTATTTGCAGGTTGTAATACATACGGTGGTACATTAGCGGTTATTATGCAAGTGTCGCCGGTTTTAGTTAATGTAATATGTTGACCTGCAGTTAATCGATTAAAAACCGATTGATTACTATTATATAATTCTGTAAAATTACCATTAATTTTAACTGCACCTGATCGCAAGGTATCTCCTGTTTTATCATTTGAATTTGCTCCGATGTTTATTATTTGTTTAGCCATTTATTGTTTCCTTACTTAAAATTGAATTTCGTCACTACCGAATGTATCAGTTATATTATCAAATGTATCTTGAAGCGTTATATGTTCTGCACCAGGTACTGCATTTATAAAGTTTATTATTGTCTGATCAGCAACCCATTTATTCCCAGTGCGTTTAATAACAGTAATAAGTGTTTTGTCTCCTAACATAAATGTTTGAGATAATCTAACAGTTTTAAAAATTCCATTTACTGAAAAATCTGCAGGAAATACTTCTTCAATTCCTAATCGTTCATTAAATACCTTATATGGAGTTTTTTGCAATCTAATATTACCAACAAAGAATCCCCATATATCATAATCAGATTTAAATGAATCTGCACTTGTATGTGGACTTTTACATTTATAAGTGTAACTACCAAATGTTACAATGTCATCGGTATTATAAAAAACATTAGGCATCCATGATGAACTACTATCATACCCACCAACAAATACTTCAATGTCGTTACATTGTCCAAACCCTTTTCTAACAATACTTGCCGATTCTGCTCCTTTCCATATTATTTTAGATTTATTAGGTCTAAACGATAAATTTACTACTATTGATTTTCCATATATGTGATACAACTCTGAATTTTCGTCAACTCTGATTACTGATTTCTTTTCTAACGAATGATATTCAATAAGAGTAGTATCTGCATATGGGATTGTTTCAGAAATCCCTATAATTTGAACTATTGAACTAGCGTAATGTATTTCCGGAATGCTCGTTCCTAACGTACCGCGACGCAATTGTCCTACTGTATTATTGTTAATTGTAAAATATTCAATCCGTTCACCGCCAATCTCAATCACACCCGGTTTATTAGTTAGCGGGTCTGGCTGGTCTAACATGCTTACATCGTCTAACGTAATAGTAGTATCTGTATTTAAAAGCATAACTGTTAATGTTGTTTGTTTACTTGCTGGCAGCCGCTTATAATGCACACGATTCAGCATGTCCTTAAACTGCATGTATGTATATGTTACATTATCAATAGTTGTGTAAACTTTAATAGCAACAGTATCAACTACTTGTCCAGGAACTATCTCTTCAGGGCCTGCAAAAATATTCTCAAACTTATCGCCGTCAATTACAATATCCTCCGGAGCTAATCCAGATGCAGAACTTGCACTAAACCGTCCGCCTGAAATTGCAACATCATAGTCGTTATCGTTTTCATCAGTACCGTCGCTTGTTACTTCACGAACAATAAACATACACGAACTTGGAATATCTAATTGTTCAGCTTCAAAAAATATTTCAAAGAATAATTCAGGAATTACTATCGTTGTAACATCTCCGGTTACAGTTGGTGTTTGCATAATTGCAGTGCCGTCTATTCTAATGGGAGATCTATTAACTGGATTTGCATCGTAATAAACATTTAACTCCGTGCCTATTGCTGGTATATTAAAACCATCATCTGGAAAATGTATAGTAACTGGCGCCTTTACACCACCAGTAGTGTATACAACTTTAACATCGTTAAATTTAGAATTTACATTATCCCATTTAATTGTATCGTATGTATAACTTTCCCATCCGTGTTTTACATTAAAATCTAATCCACTAACTTCAACACCGCCGTAATCTATACCAACCATTAATTGAGCTAAGTCTTTACCTAAATCACCAATTTGTGGATTGTAGTAATGCTCAATACGATCTACTGCGTTTAATACAGACGAATCTATCAAATAATTTACTACGATAACACTATTTTTTTCTGGTTTATGAGAAAATGTAATTGCTCCAGTATATTCTGTAAATCCTTTAGAAGTTGACTTTACAACTTGTAACGTATAATTGTCTCTTATTTCAAGTAATCCATTTACAGTTACTGAATGTGTTCCAATCTTAACATTTGGTGCCCATTTAAGAGGAAATTGCAGTCTATTACCAGTAACAAGCGTAGTTAGTATTGTTTCTGCCTGTTCTAATTCAGTCATAGTAGTTAACTGTGACACTCTATCAAATTTCATTTTAATTAAATTAGTACGGATTACACTATTACCAATAATTGCAGCAGCTACTGCCGGAGTGCCGTCATTACTCACACCCCCGGTAATAACTACCGTTGGTGTTGATCTATACTTAGACCCTGGTGTTAGAACTATAATTCGATTTATTGATTCATTTAAAATAAATGCTCTAGCAGTTGCACCAGAACCCCAGCTGCTTACAATATTAACTATCGGTTCAGTAACATATCCACTGCCGCCATCGATAATGTTTATTGAGGTTACTGAAAACCCAACATTATCTAGCCAATGTTTCCACGGATATGCTTCATCTAGTGCATAATGACTAGAAAAAATTATATCATCGTATACTGTTATTTCCATTGGTTCTGCACGTTTAGTTGTAGGGTTAATTATTGCAGGTAAATCAAAATCTGTTACTGATAGCTCTGCAGTTTCAATTGAATTATAAGAGCTAACATATTCTCTAATTTGTGTACGATACGGTTTTACTTCTGACACATAATCTTCAAAGTTTGCTAAATTATCATTCTTATATGTAACTGACTTGCGTAAACTACCTACATTGTGCATTACATTAACAAAACTAGTTTTAAATATCCAATCAACATAAGTTTGCTCGCTCATTGCATACCGTACACTTGCAAAAAATAAGCTAAGATATTTGCTGTTATCTATTAAAAGGTCGTCCTTTATTGCATTTAAAATTATACGCAATTCTACTAATGCATAGTTGTCATACACCCCTAAATCATATAACATTCCGTCATACCCGACTGGTGTATTTAGAAAATTATATAACAACGAACTAAATTGAATTGTACCTTCTTGGCTTCCAACTACATTATACGCATCCGCCCAATTAGTTGAGTCAATTTCTTTCCATTTTTTTAATAACACCCATCGATTTGCAGTAGTAGTTAAAACTTTAACTGTTTGCCCAACTTCAATTTCAAATGCTCCTAAATCAGCATATGTATTAACTGCATGATTTATTGCAGTAAACTGGCTGTACGACGGTGCATACCAGTCAACTTTATGCCAGTATTGCATAGTGTCGTATGCTTGCGACACTGATTTAGACCAAATAGAAGTTGACGGTTCGTACGAGTAAATACTCCATTTCCCATTTGCTTGCAAATCGCTACTTACTAATACTGAAAAACTTCTAATAGTTAATACTGTGTTCTGTAAATATCCTTCACCCGCATTTAGTATCTCACATCCTTCAATTGACCCAGTTAAACTAATCTTAGCTTTAATTCTTGCGTTAATACCAACGCCGTGTACATTAATAGTTGGTGCTACTACATACCCGCGGCCTGGTTCAACTACTAAAATGTTAACAATTTTTCCGTTAACTATTACCGGTGCTACACTTGCTTTTACAAATTTCTTTGTAATAACAAATTGCAATTCAGCATCAGTATCAATAGATTTGTCATATAAGCCGCTAATTAATGTTGGAGGTATATCGTATTTTTGTAAATTTGATAAATTACAAGTATCAACAATTGGTTGATCGTTATCTCGTAATATTCTGTTAACTTCTTCAATATGTTGTTTAAGTGCTTCAAATCTGTTAACAAACATACTTTGACGAGGGCGATTTTCAATACCATATCTTAACTTAACCGGAATTTTTTGATCCGGTACAATTCTATTGTATTCGTCGTTACCGCATAAACTATTAATCCACTTTTGTTCTATGTTGGCAGGAAGTATTGATTGAGGTGATGAACTAATCAATTTCCACTGCGTGTGAATATTTTGATCAGTTTTATCAATTAACCAATATTCGATCAATAATACAATATTTGTGTGAGTTAATAACGGTCTTACATTTACTAAACTAAATGAATTTTCTCCAGTTAGTGCAATGCATTGATACCCTTCACCTCTTGGATTAGCAATTATCGCAGATGCATCGCTTGCAGACAACTCACGGCCACTAATTGAAATTGTAGTCTTATTCTTAACCCAGAAATAATAAGTGTAGGTAAATCTCTGACTTAACGTATCATACGCCGACACTGTTGAATACGCTAAATCACCGTATAACGATGTTCCGCTAATTCCTAATGCTAATCCTGCTTCAGTACCTGCATCGTCATCCCAGACTGACGGTTTTACTGTTGATTTAACCCATTCATAAACATCAACCGATGCACCCGGTGCTAATGTGCTCCATACACTATTTCGATAAACTACATTATCAGTGTAATTATCCATAAACTTAGTAGTACGTTTATCCCACCATAGTACACCAACTTGATCAGCAGCCCATGCTATTCCTTCATCTACATTTACAGTAGAATTACCAACTGAATAAGTTGCTGGATCATACGTAGTTTTAAACTTCACTTCTCGATTAATAACCTCTGGAAATTTTTCTTGAACAGGATCAACTATGTCTAAATATTTAACAGGTGTATTTGTATTTTTGTCATACATTATTACTTGTTTAATTTTTGAAATATTTGGTTTTGTTATTGCCCTATGTTGTACTGCCCAACTATATGTGTTAGTAGGTTTAATATAGTGATGTATCTGATTAGCATTATCAGAAGTTACAATAATGTTTGATGACGTTGAAATAAAACTAGTTCCATATATTCCAGTAATACGTTCACTAAACTGCCATTTAGTTTTATAGATATCAAATATATCTACTGTTGTATCACTTTTAACAATAATAGTGTTAAAATTATTTACAAACTGAACTTTGCTTGTTGCATATGAGCCAGGCGTATTAGATGGATTTAAAATTCTAATTCGTTCTAAGGTGTCTGTTGAATATACTAGTATGTATGAACTGTTTAGCACTGCAACATAATCAGCATTTTTAGAAATAGCAATACTGCTAGCAAATGAAAAATCAGTAGCAGGAATAGTAATTATTGGATCAGTGTAATTATCATAGTTGTTATACACATATACATGCGATGCCGCTAATACTGCTAATACATTATTATCAGAAATTACTACGTCTTTACCAAAGGTTGCTGATTGTGTAATAAAAGTAGAAGTGTTTATCTGCCATGCTATTTTACTAAATGTAATAACCCCTTCCGGTGTTGAATCAGGCATCTCGTCTAACAATACAGTAGTTGAATTTATTATTGAACGGATAGTTTGCCCTGTAGTAAATCCAATACCTGAGAGTCTCATACCACTTACAAGTTGAGCTGCACTGGACACTACTAATGTAGCTTGACTACTACCGTTAGGATTATAATACGCTTGCACTGTTGCACTTTCAATTGCAGAATAAGTAGCTTTATAAATCCTGTTATTATTTGTGCCTATAAACAGTGTAGTATTGTCAAAAGTTAATGTTTTACCAAACTGCATAGGTGAACTAGGGCGAGCAAGTGTAAAATTATATTCATAATAATCACTAGAATTATTTTTATACAATTTTACTATATTATTCTCTGTGGTTGCTAACCAACTGCCATCCTTAGATAACGCAATTTCAGATGCAACTATATTAAGTTTTTGCAATACTACCCAGTCAACTGGTTTAACTAAACTACTAGTGAGTTGCAATTTAAAAATATAGACATTAGTTGGTGTTAATACTGCAACTAAGTTTCCTTCTTTATTTGCAACAATTTTACTACCAACTGACCCGTTAAATATACCGTTGTCAATAACTACTGATTTATAAACTGGATTATACTTCCATGTTTCCCATTGGCCATTTTCGTTGTCAACCCATGCTACATTGTTAGACGGTACAATTGATGCTACTTTTACTGTAAATCCAGTACCTGACCCCATGCCGTAATATGTCATAACAGTTGTATTATCAATAAATCCGTTGCCATGGGTTACTAACGTTACACTATCTACTAATCCTTTATCATTTGTAGTAATATTTGCAGTTGGATACTCTGTTGCAGTAGATCCAGACACATATACTAGTTGAACTGCATTATACGTGTGTGACATAGTGTAGCCAGATCCTGCAGTAAATGTAACTTTAATTGCAGGCAACAACTCATTAAATGTGCAAGTGTTATTATCAATTGACGAAATCTTTCTAGCTACTAATATTCCAATTTCTATACGTGCAGTTACAACTTGAACTGCTCGACTGTTAGGAATTGCAATCTCAAAAGAGTTATTAGCATAGTTAACATTTGAAACTTTAAAGAATCCGTCTATTAATTCTGGAGTAGTATGAGTATTATCTTTAATCCCAATAAATGCATTATTTGCAAACGAAATTGATTCATGAACAGTTATAGTATACCCAGTATCAATCTGTTTAACACTAACGACCGATAGCGGTAATTTAACATACTGATACACATTCCAACTATTTTCAACAAACGTACATAAAATATAATCATAATATGTATAATTTAAAATATTAAGTGCAAGTAATTCAGTATGTGATTTTACACTTGTTTTTACTTCATCTAATCTAGCATATATTGCAGATGATGCAACACTCGGTGCTGCCTGAAATGCAGTTGCTGATCTATAACTAACAGGTTTTACATACAAGTCAGTAGGTAAGTGCCGAATAACTAAGTCAGTATTTAACGGTTTAGAATCAACTAACTCAAATCCTTGCGGATTTGTTTTAAATAACGATTCATCTAATACACATTCAAGCGTGTCAAATGCATTACACGCACCATATTGCCCTGAACGAACTGCCCATTCTTCGTAGAACTGTAAACTTGATTGATCATCAGCACTTAACACATCAAACAATTTGTTTAACACATTTTGTGTACCTTTTTCAAGAATCATTCCTTGATAAAATTTGTACTCGCTAACATCATCTTGGATAATGTTTTCTAAATATTGCCGTTTTTGATATCCAGTTAAATGCTGTGCCATTTTCTGTTGATTTACATCAAAATTTTCGCTGTCTAAACTGTAAAAGTCTGTAAACTGTGATGCTTTATAATTCCAATTTGGAAGTAATTTAGAAGTTGGTTTCTTAGATAGCATTACCCAGTGGTCATCAACAAACGTTTCATCACCTTGTATTGATGATTTTGCACTATAAAAAAACGAACGATGTTGTACAACGTCACTAACTGCATACGATTTCCATGGAGTCCATTCTGATATCTTTGCTTGATCAATTACAAACCCAGGTACGTCTAATGATCCGTTCCAAAGTGTGCTTACATAACCCGAAACTTTAAGTTTGTCTTGTTTATATCCACTTTCTAAATTATAAATGGTGTCATTAAACATAGTAGAATTATTAAGAATTACTACATGCTCATGCTGTACTAAATAAAAACTTGCACAATAAATTCCAGATTCGTCTCTTGGACTGTATGAAATTGCATTATCTGTTCTATATAACTGTATCATTGGTACTGTTATTTGATGGCCCGATATATCTAAAAGTTCACAAATATTGTTTGTATTTGATATAGAATCAACAACACTTAAAATTGAAGTAAATGTTAACTTATTTGCTGCAGGACTTAATGAAATTAATGCCGATCCAACAATATCAAGTCCTGGTAAGAATTCATAATCGCCAATATTAAATATATCCGATTGTATTGATTTAAGTGCAGTAAAATAGCTACCATTAAATCTTACAATATCACCACGTTGTATTGCAGTGTACGGAGACCATTCGTACCAAGTATCTTGCATTGATTTCCAATTTGATGTTGTCCAAAATAAGAACTCTTTAGCACTAGTTTCCCAGTTTGCAATGTCACGCAAGTCTGTATTAAAGTCATTAAAATCAAAACCTTGTTCAATTAGCCACTGACCGTACCCTAATAAAAAGTCAACTACTGCTTGAATTGAATCTAATTTACTGCCGTATTGTAATATAACTGGAGTTTTAACCCATTTTTGTTTAAAACCTGCAGAAACTCCGCCAATGATTGGTAATTCGCCTAGCATTGCAAAGTAAGAGTTATCAAATACAGATGATGCTACATGAGTAGTAGTTACACGGTAATACTTTTTATTATATAGAACAATTTTTCCTTCAACAAAAGTTTGTAAGGCACCCCACACTGCATATGCCTCTGAAATTCCACCAATGTTTACTATTGTACCTACACCAAGACCTTCGTAATATCTAAAATACGGTTGTATTTTGCTGTATCCTTTAATCTCAAAGCCGCCTTCGACCTTAGTAATAATTACACCACTATATGTTATAGTAGCAATAGGAGATGATGTGTTTAATACTACTGTATAATCTTCTTGAGGAATGAATACACTACCGACAGTAGTTGGAGATTTTGAATCTAATAATAAATTAAATTTTTCTTTACTAGTAAAGCCGCTTACTCGATAACAAAGTTTAGCAGTTATTAGTTTTAAATTATGTTTATACTCGTTGTACTGTTGCAACGATTCACAATTAAGATAATTAACCAAATAATTTAAAAGTCCTGCAGTTTGAACTCGATCATTTCCTAAATATATGCTAGGCAATACAATGTCGCTTGGTTTAATTCGTAATCCAGTTTCAGAATATATAAGTTGCCCAGCGTTATTCCGTTTAATTCTTGATCTATCTAATAGCAAACCTATAGTTTTTGCAGGTGTTAATAATATAGCAGTTTTAATTACACTAAACGAATAATGCGAATGTCTTCTCCATGCTGATTCTAACGGGGATACATCACCAAATGTAAAATCACCTTGATTTGATTGAGAAATTATACCTGTAGTAAAATTAGAAATGCGAGGATCAACTAATCGGCCGTCTGAGTCAACTGGAATATGATCTAACAAATCTGGTTTTATATGTTTGAATATATTATATGTAAATGCTGGATCTTTTACTAAACCATTGCTTAGATCTTCCCATAAAATAAGATTATCCTTTGTGTACGGAGCTGGTCCATAAACACTTACCCACCATAACGGCTCTTCGCTAAACCCTAGCATTTCCCATGGACAAATGTGAGGACGATCAGTCCTAAGCATCCATTGATATATACCTCTCCAATATTTAGGACCAACAGTGCCATCAGCTGCAATATGATTTTTGTAATTAAAGGTAAATGGATTCTGATCATCATATGTTAACGGTGTTGAAAAATCTATACCTATATTAAGCGACCAAGAATAAAAATTAGACATTAACGCGTCGTTAAACTCTTGTAAACTATAATCAGATAATTGATAATAACAAGGAATTACATCATTTATATCAAAAATAGATTCATCGTATGCTACTTTTATATTATTATAAATTCGTTTTTCTAATTCTAAAATTAAGTCGTCTCTATAGTCATTATATGCTAATGTTAAACTACCATCATGGCCTTGAATCATCCAGCGAGGCGTAACTAATGTAGTATCTAAATACATTTTTGGTTCGTATTTAGGCCACATACCTAACTTTGTAGGTGTTTCAGGAACTAAACAACCATCAGTAGTATCGTATTCAAAAATAGAAATAATGTCGCCAGTAACTAACTCAGCAGTAACAGTAACAAACCCTTGGTCACTAAACGTGTATTCTCGTCTATGTAAAAGTTGTAGGTCGTTTAAGTACACATTAACTGCTTTATTTGATAATTTAGATAAACTAAACACTGCTGATAATGAAAAAATCGTATTGCTTGAATCGGCAACTAAGAAATCAGTTCTTATTTTTGATCCAGTTGGTACCATATCACTAAAGTAATACGATGATGTTGCTGGTGTATCTTTAATAATAGTCTGTAATATTAAATCAGTATGTGGTACGGTATCTAAATCTACACCAAGTGAGTCGGCTAGATTTATAAAAATACGTTTAAATTTACAATAGTCATCTCGTGCTTGGTCAATTGCACGAATTACGTTATGTGAGTCTGATGTTATGTGATATACTGCTAAACTAGCAGGACCACTGTGCTGAATAAACTTTGTGCCAAATTTTGATACACTTCCTAAATCTCTTAAATTACCAACTCCTGGAAAATCTCCAAGAAACTCAGTAGTAGCACGTAAATTATCAACAATACTTTCAACATGATCAATCACTTCACCTAATGTAAATTCAGTAAGCTCGCCATTTAATGGGTTGTTCTGTATGTTATTAGGAAATTCATAATACCCATTTGAATTTATTGTAGTATTAGCATACACTTTAAACATTATCGTATCAGTTACTTTAACATCGTTGCTAAAAATAATCTGATAATACGGAAGTATTGCATCTTCTGTTCCAATTGTTTGTATCCAATTGTTAACAACAACGCCGTCTACATATGTTTGCTGAGGCACGCACACGCCATTTACATATACCCGCACTTGAATAAATGCAGGTGCTACATCAAAAATGTCTATATCAAAATTATTAGTTTTATTTGAATTTCGATATAACCGAATTGCTGCTTGTGGTGGACCTACATAAGTTTCCCATCCATTTACAAATCCATTATAGCTGCTGTATAAAAAACCGGTGTTTATTTGTTTACTAACTGTAGTTCCGTTATATTCATATTGAAATGTGTCCGATAATAATGTAAAATTAAATACAATATCACCAATGTTATTAATATTTTTATGCGATAACGAAAACCCTAAATTGTTATCAACAGTACCGTTACCTACTTTATAAGAAAAGATTGAAGTTCCTTTAAACGTAGTTCCAGGATATGTACTAGTGTCGCCAAAACTTATTAAATCTTCGTTGTATGCATCAAATAATGGTAACTGATTTAGCTCTGTCTTTTGTTGGCAAGTAACCCAGCTAATTCCATTAAACCAATACATAGAACCTTGCGCCAATCTTCCGTCTTTTACTAGAACTACTTGATCATATTCTGGATATGATTCTAATACTAATCGAATTTGCGCACTTGTTGAACCTAACTTAACCTCATGTTTAACATCAATAAACTCAACACGATAAATGTTGTTTGCTACTAACGAATCAGTATCGGCTGTAAATATAACACGCTGACCGTTAGTTAATGTAACACCATCAATGCTATATCCTAATGATCCTTCTATTGTTGAAAATGCATCAACAGTAAACTGATCAATAACTGACACATCAGTAATTGCATTACTTCCAAAATTAAATAATTTTAAATTTTTCTCAAATTCAATGATTGGTCTAACTGCTCGCATTGATTGGTCAAACGATGCATGTATACCATTAAGTGTTGCACTCTGTTCAATAACAGCTTTATGTATCCATCTATTATTTCTACTCCAACCGTTTTTATCGTTACTTCCTCGATTAATAACAATGTAATCAGGTTTACCGGAATACGATACTGCATCACTAAAAGGAGTTGTGTCAAACTTAGATGTGTCAAATAATATCGATTCAGATGTAGTATACGGAGTAATAATTTCTAACTGAGATTCATTAATTAATTGAATTGACTCGCCAACTCCTTCAACATAATACCGTCCAGTTTTGTACTCAGCAGGGTAAATATTTCCAACAAACCGAACTTTCATTCCGTTACTTAATAAACTATTAGAGCCAAATTGATACGTTAGTTTACCTATAATATCAGCATCAACATTAAGTTCTCCACTTATTGCAGGATCTAAAATAATAAATAATCCACCAAAATTTACATCACTTTCACTAACATAAAATAATTCAGATGGTGCATTGTCCGGAACAGTGAATTCAATAATACCATTTTCAGTTGCATTGTTTACTAATGTAGGAGTGATATATCGATTTATTTCCCCTGCATCGCGGTCAGTTTTAATACTAAATGGATGTCCAGTGCTATCAATTTTAAAATAATAAGTATAACCTTTGTATAATGTAATAGTTGGGTTTTGTAAAGTAGTGTTTGCCGAAAATAGATAAGATTCAGAATTTATCGATACACTGTATGTACTAATAACATCGTATTGCAGTGCAGTACTAATAGTAACTGTGTCTGCGCCATTTGGCATCCAGTAATAATTTTGAAAATTAACAAACTTATCCCAATCAATGTGCGGATTCCAACTATAAAATTCTTCTTTATTTACGCGAGAATGATTTGATGCATTATCATTTCCGTTTTTATCAAATGACACGTTTGCGCCAAAAACTCGCAACTGGTTTATGTAATCTTGATAGTCTTTTAAAAATATATTGTTACCTAAGTCGTTCTCAATTACAAACCCAGGTTCTAATTGATAATTTTGACGTAATCTAGTAGGTGCATTTACAAACACATCAGCTGAAGTTGTTGCTTTTGAATTCATTCGACCAATGTAACCGCTAACTTTGTTAACAGAACCTGATTGTGTAAGTTGAGTTAATGTTGATTTAAAAAACTTTTTATTAGCATCTGTTTTATAAAATGCAGGTAACAAACTAGCAACATTTGCGCGATCGCTGTCGTTGATAGCGTTTGATCTAGGTATAAAATTGTTTTTGTTGTCGTCAGCCATTAGATACTCCCATATGATGAACTTGTTATTAATTGTGTGTTTGATGTGTTGTTATTTGCAATTACATTTGACGATTTAATATTACTTGAAGTTAACCCTGATACTACTTCAATATCAGTTACGGCTGCACTGCTTAACAAAATTTGGTTGCTTACCGCTTTTATTTCAAATAATCCTCCAAAATTAAGCTCTGAATGTTTTGGAACAATTACAAAATTAGAAATATACGGTGATGCTTGAGTACAAACATATGCTGATAACTCAGTAAAATAAAATGTATCACCAAAATCCCAATTATCTAATGCAAAAAATGTGTTTATTGCAACGATAACTTTTGACTTAATGTCGTTGTCTGAAATAACTTGTCCTGGTGTTTTTGTAATTTTAAAAGTTGCTTGCACTTCTGGTGCAGCTGATGAACCAAATAAGATTTTGTAATTAACTGGATGATACACTACTTCATCTGATATAGACTTAATTAAATTTAACGAAGGCGCAATTGTATTATAAAGTTCGTCTGAACCCGGCGGGAGCGGTTTAGTAGATATTGATCCGTTTATCCATTGGCGCATTTCAATGTCATAACCTTTTGTTAACACATATACATCGATAAAATTACTTGCACTTGGGTCAATTCTTGAATTGTAACTAGCATTATGGGTATATTGGAATTTGATTTTATCGCGACCATTATATACTTTGTAATCTAGTGACGGCTCTAATACTGACGCATCTGAGCATTTCAACACAATACCTGCATCTTTAACATAGTAATATTTCCCCGGTACAGGACTTATTTCAAATACATTATTGCAAATTAATACAATTGCATTATTGTTATCTACATATCGATAATCTTCTTGACCTTGCGAAATTAAATATCGTTCTTGAACAACATAAGTGTCTGGAGAGACAAACTGTTCAAATAACTCCGGATCATCAACAACTCCGTTGTTATCAGAATCAGCAAACGTTATTACAATTTTTTTGTTATCTATATACCCGTCTAATCCATTATACTCTGAAACAATATCCCATTTAAGATCATTGTTAAATGACGCAAAATTATCATATGGTAATGTGTTAATGTTTAAAATATTAATCTTATCCTGTACTACTGAGCTAGACACGCTATTATACACAGTTTCACTGCTATCAAAATAAAATCGAATTTCTTTATCACTTTCAAAAATATAGCGAAGCTCTCGGTTTTCAATTGTATAATATTCGTTATCAGTAGTAAATGATATCATCCAACTAGAGTCTAAGTGTTTGTTTGTGTTATTTTTTTGTGAGTTTAAATCAAACGTAGAAGTTAAGTTTAAATTTGATTCGTATACAATTATCCAAGATTGGGTAGCCGCATCATAAGATAATCCAAATGATTTATTTTCAAAAATTAAATCAATCATAGTAGTAATAACACTTGATTCTAAGCTAGTTCTCCATCTAGGTATTACTTGTATAATAACGGAACCTGCTGGTAATGCAACACTACTGGTTATTTGATTTCCTACAACTTTTACAATAGTTGCCCATAATGTATTAATACCATCAATAGATATCTTAATTAATGTACCAACTGTCATATATGCCAATTTATCAGCAGCAACATTAACGGTAGAAGTATCACCTGCAGTAGACCATAATTCATTCCATGATAAATTTGTTGCATACGCATAATTCATATAATAAAAATTACGTATCCCTGCTTTTTTAAGAATAGTGTTTAATGTATTATATATTATACCTTGTATATCAGTTTTATTAGTATACGAAAACTTAACAGACGATTTAAACACATCTTTATATATTACACCGTCTGTAGCAAATAAATTAGTTGAACTAAACTTTCCAGTTGGATCAACTAAATCAAAATATCTACTAATTCCACTCGATGCACGGTTTATTGCTTTAACTTTTAATACTTGTTGGCTAGCACTTAACGGGCAAATGTTATAATCTTCACCTGTAATCATTCTGTTTTGTGTATAAAACGTAGCTGGCGCATTTGCTTTAATACTTGCATTAGATTCAGTTGATTCTGCATTTGAAACCGACGATGCAAGAGACATGTTTAACGTTAATGTTTCCGATTTTCCGGTATTAGAAAGATACGGCACCGATAACGACACATTTCTAATGTCGCGAGGATGAATAGTGTACGAAACACCATTGCTAGTTCTATAATAAACTTTAAATGTTCCTAACGGTTTGTTTCCAAACGTGCCATCACTAAACGACAAGCTTACTGCATCATTTGCACGAGTTATAACACTAAAAATATTCTTAATACTTTTGTTAACACTATTGTAAATTATGTTATTACCTTCAACACTAGGAACTTTAGTCCACAAATTTTCATCTAATTCAGCACCGTTTTTATCTAACTGATATAACCATACATCAGTTTCATTTATATTAGTTGTGCCAACGTCGATAATTTCATTACTTCTTGGTTGATCAACTGTAAATTGACTAGATGCTAGTGTGCCTTGTGTAAAGTTTAAAAAGAACCCTGATCCGGCACTGCCGTATCCTCTGCCATCATTCCTAAAAATACAAGAAAGCCGATTGTTGTCTTTTGGAGTTTCTTCGTAAATAAAATCCTTACCAGAGAATGTAGTACTAGTTACTTCAAACGTCATCATTTTACCAGCTACTGTTTTAGTAAACGAGTAAACAGGCACGCCTGTTGAATTTGAACTTAATCTATATCGTTCGGTTGGAATTCCGTAAATTGTAGCTTTATCTGATGGGTTGCCAAATTGTTGTGTAGGCTGCATTGCTGCATTCATAATTTTAATAAATTGGTCATACCAACTATCATTAGATGAATCGTTCCACGACACTACTTGTCCTGATAAGTTTCGACCATTACCATCAAGAATGTTTTCTGAAGTTTGTACTGAAGTTACTTTCATTAATCCTGATGCAGCAGTTGTGCGTTTGGCGTTGTAACTAATCAATCTTGATAATCGCAAAACACTTTCTCTGCGTTCTGCTAATTCTAAGAAATTCTCCCTAGCGTTTAAATCTACTCGAAATGCTACACTTTGTCCTAAGAATGCAATTACATCAAGTAATGCTAAGTATTCCGAACTTTCAATATAATCATTAAAGTCTTCTGGATAATTTTGGCGAATATAATCAACCATTACACGACGTAAATTTTCAAAATCGTAACTTTGAAAATCTGCGTTTCTAAAAGATTGATAAATTTTCTTCCAATCTTCCGTTACTAGTAATCTATTTTGTCTGTCAGTTGCACTCATGTTGTTGTCCTAATAAAGGTATTTATTGAAAATTTTAACCGCGCAGTTTATTACGCTATTAAGCCATTTGTTTGGTCAAATCGCAGACTAATTTGTTCTGTAAGGTTATATGGAGTGTATGTTAGAGAGAACACAATAGATATACCGCTTTCATATGTTGAGATATTTGTATCTGATACTTGTACTCTAGGATCATAGTTAATAATTGCTTCTACATCCTGTTTAATCATCCCTTTAATATCTTCAGTTAATGGCTCAAATAGCAAGTCCCATATAATAGTACCAAATCGAGGAAGCATTACTCGCTCACCTTGGCGTACATGAAAATGATTTAAAATATCCTGCTTAATAAGTTCAAAATCATACAAACTGAAATGCTCAGTTTTATTACTTACAGTACTAAATCCTTTATAAGTTTTTGGTTTAACTATGTCATTCTGTTTTTTTAAAACTGCAGGAATTTTTATTCTTGTATATAAGTCTGTCATTGGTCTTTTTCCGGTGGTTTAATTTTTTCAAACGTGTCTGTATCTATAGTATACTTCTTAAACATTGCAGGTTCTTTAGGCTTTTCTGGTTTTTCAACTGCTTTAGTTTTATCTTTAGTAACTAATGTCGGGTCTAAGTTTTCGTGGCCCAACCATGGTTCTATGTCAGGTACTCTTACTGGAAGAAACGCCGCAACTGCAGAAGCTGCTGCTGGGCCATTCATGTGAATTTGTGCTGCAGATTCAATATGATTTCCTCCAGCTTTAATATTACTAGCACCGCCACATGTTAATTTGCCATCTTTACCAGCTTTAATTTCGTAATTTGCAGTTGCAGTACAATTAAAATTTGCGCCTGCTGTAATGTTAACACTGCCGGCTGCTTTAAAATTAATATCTCTGTCAGCTACAAAATTAAAATCGTTGCCTGTATGAAAGCTAATACTGTCTTCGGCGTATACATCAATTTTACCATTAGCAGTCATTTCAATCCATGATTTGCCGCTACCGTGTGAGATGTAAATTAGATCTTCACTGTTATGTAACAGTATTTGATGCCCAGTGCGTGTTCTAATACGCACTAACTCATTATGAGGTATACTGTAGTCTTTTGCCGATTCACCTTGTTCAACTGCAAGATACTTAGGTGCTGCATCTTTTGCAGGTTTTTCTCTAACATACTTGTCGTCACCATCATCCATTACAAATGTAGATCCGCCGTGTCTTGTTACATACGCATTTTTTACAGGATGATCCTGTTTACCAATTGTACCTTGCTTTCCACTCTTGTTAAGAGGACCTGGTGTTGAAATGCCAAATACCATGCTAGGAGTTTCACGGCGTGAGCTGCTAGTAGTAATACCTCGTATATCATCTTTGATTAGTCCGTTCTGTTCTAAGACTGTTGCAAATGGATGTTTTGGTTTTTTAAATTTAGTAGAATCAGTTCCTGTATTCTTACTAGTCTTATTATATTCAGTAACTGGCAATCTAGATTTTTCGTCATCTGTATTAAATTTTGTAGCTGCTATGCCTGGAACCATAAAATTCATATGATCATCTTGTACGCAACCGATCCAATATGCACGTTTTACATCACCATTTATAAAAAATACAATAACGGTTGACCCAGGATCAGGTGGAACCATCCACATACCGTAACTTTGTCTTTCATCTTCTTCAGGATTATTGCTTTTTGGAGTAATCCCGTAAAACGGTGACATATATTTTGCCGGAATTACTTGCCCTGCTACTGGTTCGCTACCTGATATTCTTAGAATTTCAACCTCTATGCCGCCCATATAAATTGCGTCTAGATGTCCAACTACTTTTGCCAAAAACGGACCAGGTGTGGCATTAGGCTGCCCAATCGGCGATGACATTTCATTTCTTGTACCCATATTATTCCTAACTAAAAAACTCTTTAACGTCTTTTACAATATTACCCAAACTAAATGGTTTATTTTTTGAGTCTTCTTGTGTTGATTCTTGCAATGACGCTCTACGACATTTTAATGTTTGTTCAAATATTCCCATTCGAAACGAACTTGTTACGTTTGTAGGCGTATATAATCCACTAAATTGCATTAACGGTGTTGATGCAACTTCTCCATTAAACTGATACATACCGGTTGTTTGGTCAATCTCAATTGGAGTTCTAAAATTAACTACTATATGTACTTCGCCTGACTGATGATTAATTGTGCCATCTAAATTTAAATTTGGATATTGTGTAGGTTTTGATGTGTAATTACCAAATCCGCTATGATGTAAAAATGCAGGGTCGCCAACAATTCTCATGTCAAGGTTAACCATATCATTACCAGAAATTAATGCATCGTGAAATAGTTTAGCAGCTCGAGTTTTTGGTGAGTCTGACCCCCCGCCGCCGAACCCATCAGTGATTGATATAGTAGCAGTATAAGAATTACGTTGCGGAGTTGATCCTTTTTCAGGGGTTTTTCCAAAAAACGATATTATATCATTAACAACACCGCCCGATTCTGAACTAGTTTTATCTGAAGTCTTTACATCCTGAGATGATTTTGAATAATCTGCTGCTAGTAGTTGAGTGTAGGTGTTTTTTATTCCTATATCAAACGACAACACATCAATGTTTTTACCAGTATACAAATAGTTGTACTCTTTTACTGCGCCAAGTAACAACTTATCATATCCTTGTGGTTTTTGATTAATTACAGTTAATCCCGAACTAGCATGTACATTATAAGGAACTACACGATATACAATTATTTTTGGTTTTACCCCAGTTGATGTATCATTTTCATGTGTTGAAACATTATACACCTGAATATCAATCTTCCACCATTTTTTATAACCCGATGGTGACGTGTTGTCTTCTTCAAGAGAACTAGCCGGATACTCACTTTGTAAAATTACTTGATCAATTGCATTAGGAATGCTAGAATCTTGTCTAAATTTAAAATCACTTTCGGCTGGGTTTGGTTCAGTTTTTCCTCGAACATTTACTTTTAGTTTCTCATCATACACAGTATCTTCAGTGCCGTATGGTGCATCAGCTGCGCGGTCTGGTCCAAACCCTAACTTTGATTTTCCAATGTTGTTGCATTCATCAGCTTTTTGAACATGATATTTAACATCCGGAACACTACTATCTTTTCCTTTTACACTTACTTCAGTTACTCCTAATTTTTTATATAGATCTTCTTTTGACCCAGACGTTGCACTTCCTGAATCTCCAGAATCATCTTTTTTATTAGATGCAATCGATGTTGGGAATATGATTAAAATCTCATCCGGTACTGCAATAATTCCATCTTTCTTAAATTGTTGAAGCCTTGCATTCCAAACTGATTGCAAACTTTTATCACCAGTTTGTAATACTTCTTGAACAGTTGTTCCCTTAACTGTCATGTCAGTTTTTAAATGTGAATGTTCTGCACTTAGACCTTGAGAATTCCAAACCAACCCTTTGATTTGATATGTACTACCGGTTTCATTAACTGCCATTTCAATTTGAGTAAAAGTAAACGGAATGTATCGTGTAGAGTTTGGAATAGGCTGCATTGTACCTAGCTCATCATTACCTCGAAATTCAATTGTTAATAAGAACGGTGCTGCATTCCAGTTATGATGATCGGCTTCCCAAGCAGCTTGTTGACATGCCATGGTAAACAGTCCCATACTGTACGGTTCTTTTACGGTAAACGCTATATTCGTAGATGAGATGTTGTTTCCTTGCAAATACCCAATTATACCTTCAACTGTTAGTTCGTCAACAAAGAAATCAAACTTACCGTAATCTGTATGAACTCGATTATTAGGATCAGCATTCGCTGACTTACAAATAATTTGTAAAGGTTTTCCTTTTCGGTTACCTGGCTGTAACGTTACTCCTTTAAGATATGAGTTATCTGGGAAATTAACATCATTATCATGCAATGCGCTAATAGTGATGATATAATCATACGTTGCATAATCATGCAATACATTTGGAATTGGCAACTCAATCTCTGGAATAGAATCAAAGTCTAACCCAAGATCTGATGCAAATTCTGATACATTTGTTGCTACTGTTTTTAAAACATCGTTTAGACCTTTAGTTGCTGCATCTATAAATGACATGTTAAATCCCCATTACTGTTTTTAATTTACTTAGTTGAGGTATATATATTTGAACACCTGGTACAAAATCAAATATAGGATCTTGAATTACGTCTAAATTACGCTGTGTAAATACCCACCATAATGCAGCATCATTATATAAATCAAACGCTAACAAATCAGGTCGATGTGTATATTGTGATTCAATAGTATACAAGTAATCAGATACATCAGCTGCAACTGCTCGAATTTTTAATATATCTAAGTATCCATTAGTAACTGTAGTTAAAAACCACGGACTTTTATTGCTATATTTTGCTGCCATTATACATACCCAAAACTATTGTTAAGATAGCCGCCGGCTACAAAGTTGTCTAATCCAAACTTACGAGCACTTGTTCTGCTGTATGCAGGTGTTAAAACTATTGTAAATGAACTTTTAGTTGGAACATATGCAGTTCCGCCGCTTTTTGACATGCCAATACCCATTGAGTTTGCCATTGATGCAACTTCACCAACAGTATCGGCAATATCAGTAATTGTTTCAGTTATCTTTCCTAACCCAAATGATCCACCAATTGCGCTTGCAGCTGCACCAACTCCGCCGGCCATAGATGCAATTGCTCCTGCTAAACTAGTAGTTGTTTCAACTGGAATGTAATCACATTCTGCATTTAAACTTGTACTAAATGAGGTTACAACTACCGGAACATTATTAAAAACATAACTGCCGTATCCATTTAACATTACAATAGGTGGCGGATTTCCTGCTTTTGGATCGTTTCCTGAAAACATTTTTGTTACTGATCTAAAATAATGTAATGCTGCAATCCAATACAACGCTTGGTTAGTATCTTCAACATTCATTGGCGCAGTGATTGTAATTGTACCTGGATCACTATGTTGATACGCTTGAAATTTAAAGTTTGAATGCACAGGTTGCATTGATGTATAGGATGCATTAGCTGACAAACTAATCTGTGGAGTGTATGGAAATATCATGCCGCCTGCATCTTTTAACGGTTTTAAAACCGGACTTCCTCTAAAACTTGGCCATGTTGGAAGTGTAAGGCGTACTCGCCAGTCATCAACAAACATGTCTTGAACTACTGCATAAACGCTCATTAAATCACCCGCAACTTCGCCTGCTCTAGGCAATGTTGCCGAACGTGTCATGCTTAAAAAATTACCTGCATTGCTTAATGCACCAATACCTGCACCAGCTGCTGCGCCTAATCCTGAAAATGACATTATTATTACTCCTTTTATTGTATTATTTATTTGACTTTATTAAGTGTAGAGTTTATAATATACTTGTAAATGGAGATACAAAAAAATGCTTACACCAAAAGTAAATTACTTAAACAATAAAGATATGCTGTTAGAAATACATAGATCAAAAAGTTCGTATTGTGTCTTTACAGACCCAGCATATCATCAATACGACCTTATTTTACCTAATATTGATAAAATAAATATCCGTACTATCGCTACTGCAAAACGGAATCAAGCAAAGCGTATAGGGGACTTAGCGTATTTAACTAGAAAGAGCGAAGGCGAAAAAATTAAACAAGCAGAATGCGAGGTTAATTATAAAACTATTCCAAAAGAAGATGTAGTATTTAGAATTATGTCATATGAACATATTCCGCTAAACGCAACAAGAAAGAAAAATCCAAAAACAGAAGCAG
>Ga0114977_10000221_pt1 | contig 37692 bp, 38 predicted proteins | sample S_130805_MF_Meta_FD_87026 | JGI IMG/M metagenome (GOLD analysis project Ga0114977, IMG submission 87026) | Freshwater microbial communities from Lake Simoncouche, Canada to study carbon cycling - S_130805_MF_MetaG | ecosystem: Environmental > Aquatic > Freshwater > Lake | place: Lake...
CTAAAGTATCTCAAATAGAAGAAAATGATATAGAAAGTTCTTTAATAGATGTTGATATTAAAAGAAAACTAGTTAATGATTTATTTGGTATTAAAATAGAATTTGATAGATCAATTTTTTACTTAGATAGTCTTAAAAACGAAGACATGGATATTTATAATAGAAATAAATACTCAGTAGAATGTGTTAAAGAAGGTCACATATTCTATCACTTTGATAATTACGGTAGAATGCACACTAACTTCACTATTCTTAAATCTTTTATTAGAAAGAATTGTTTATTAATTGATGGTGAAGAAACATGTGAGATGGATATTAAAAATAGTCAACCACTTTTCTTAACAAAATTAATACAAGATAGTAATACTAAATGGGTTGATGAATCAGAATTTGAATTATTTAAGAGTTTAACTATAAATGGTAATTTCTATCAATATATTATGGATAATATAAAAACAAAAGATAGAGGAATGGTTAAAGAGCTAACATATAAAGTTCTTTTTGGTAGAAATGGTGCTACAAGTAAAGCTGATAAGATTTTTATTAGTTTATTTCCTACAATACATCAATTTATTAAGTTATATAAAATAGAACATAAAGATTATAAGATATTATCATATGATTTACAAAAAGCCGAGTCTAGTTTGGTATTCAATAAGATAATTAGACAAGTTATGAATCTATATCCAGATATTAAGATTGTTACTGTACATGATAGTATAATTGTGTCTATAAAAAATAAAGAAGAAGTTTTTGCTGTTTTTCATACTAAACTTTATGAAGAATTTGGATTAATATAATATGAAAAGAATTGTATTTTTATGTGCTCAACCAGATGTTGCTTATTTTCATTGGCAAGTTGAAGTTATGATCAATAACTTTATGAAGGTTGGTATTAATCCCAATAATATTGAGATTTTATTCTCATATGATTCATCTCCATCTAATGAGGGTAGAGAATTGGTTGGTAAATATCCTTATGTTAGATTTTTCTTTTATAAGAGAACTATATTAGATAACGGTGGATATATACCTATACTCAGACCAGATATCATAGAACAACATTTTAAATGTTATCCAGACTTATCTACTGAAACAATTTTTTATCATGACTCCGATATTATATTCAGAGAACTTCCAGATTTTAATTCTATGAATAATGATGATATATGGTATTTAAGTGATACTATATCTTATATATGCGCGGACTATATAAAGTCTAAATCAGACATTCTATTCAAAGAAATGTGTGACATATCCGGTATAGATCCTCAATTGGTAGAATCAAATAATATGAACTCTGGTGGTGCTCAATATTTAATGAAAGGTGTTGATTCCGATTATTGGAAAGAAGTTAAGGAAAAAGCTTTAGATTTATATAAATATATGTCTAATAGAGAAACTATTGAAAGAAAGTCTTTAACAACTGATGAGTTAAAAAATTATAATCCTATTCAGAAATGGTGTGCTGATATGTGGGCTGTTTTGTGGATGTCTTTGAAAAGAGGAAATAAAGTTCAAATATCTAAAGAGTTAAATTTTAGTTGGGGAACATCACCAATTTCTGATTATGAATCATGTAAAATATTTCATAATGCTGGAGTAACAACATCTAGTGGTGGTTTATTTTATAAAGGAGAGTTTATTAATAAAAATCCATTTGAATCTGACCTTTCTTTTGTAAGAAAAGATATGGCATCTTTTAAATATGTAGAAGCAATTTTATATACAAAAGATATGCGAAATAAGTCTTTATAGTTTTTTAAATAAATATATACCTTGTGAAGAGGTTTTATCTTAGATATAAACATGAAACTATAAATATAATCGACGCTCATAATTTAAAAGAAGCTATTTCCTATTTCAGTAAGATAAAAAAACTATCTATACATAATTTGCTAAAAATCTATATTGTCACGGAACAACATTAGACTTTTAATATATACATTATGAATCTTCAAGAACAAAATATGTCATATGTTATTTTATCATCTGATAAATTAGATGATATGATTTCTATTCTTTATGCCAAAGAATATCAAATAATCCCTATTAAAGGTTATTATAGAGGACAATATGAGGATTCCGTTATTGCATTTGGTAGAGTAGATAATGATAATTTAAGAAAAGATGTTTTATTTTTATTAAATCAATTTCACCAAGAATGTGCAATCATTAAGTATTTAGGTGAAACATCTGTGATGAAGATTTTTAAAGATGGTTCTGAAAAAAAACTTGGTGTTGTAATGTATAACACTGATGCTGAGAATATTTCTTATTTATATAATGGACATTCATTTTCATTTGTAGAACAAGTTAGATACTGGAAGCCTACTAAGAAAGAAGACTTCAGAGTAGGTATGATAGTTGAATACTTTAATAAAGATAAGTGGTGTGAGAGATTAGTTGAGAATCCTTCTCAAGAATATGAAAAAATTTATAAATTACTTATAAAGTATAATAAAGTTAGAGTAGCTTCTAAATAATTTCAAACCATTTTATACACTTCTCCCAAACTACTGGTGTTTCTGCCATAAAATAAGTTGAATCATTTACATTATTAATAACATTTAAACCTATTCCTGGTTTATTTGAATTTCTCATTAGTATAACTTTTTTTGTATTAATTAAATGAGATGGTATGATGTCAATTCCTGATATATTACCAGTTACCGTTGTTCCATTGTTTTGAATTGTGAATGTATTACTTCTCAGTAGATACATATAAACATCTAAACCAACTAACATTGAATTTGCTGGACCAACTCTACTTTCCATTCCAATTAAACTGTTCAACATCATTACTTTAGATATTATTTTTCTGAAATTAGAATTATCATTATCATAACTTGATAAATTAGGATTATTTTTAATAATAACATTCATATTATTATTAATATTATGATTAGTCATTGGTTGATTAGTCAATGATTCTAACTTTTTTACTATATCATAATAAAGAGTTTGATTGTCTATAAACTTTTGTGATTTAACCGTTAAACTTTTCATCTGAGGTGAAATAGATCTTGTATAACCTTCTTGGTCTAAATCAATTCCCCAAGTTTCAGAATCTGTCCACTCATCTATTTTATCTTCTAAAATAGCATCAATAGTTAAATCTCTTCTTTTACTTTTTACTAAATTTTTATACTCTTCAGTATCAGATTCAATAAATTCTAAGTAATTTATTATACCATTAGGTAGTGATGGTTTTGAATTTTCTGAATAGTTACAAATTTTTTCTAAATCATATAGAGTAACTATCATACTTATTATTCAGTCCATTTTTTTGAGATTGTGCATTAGACATCTTAGTTATTTCATCTTTACTCATTGCTGATGTTTTTTGTAATAACTCTAGATTTCTTTGATAGTATTTCATATCAGGTGCAGTTCTTGGATGGTATAAGTGATAGCATTTGTTAGGAATTTCGGTCCAATTTAAGAAGTGTTTAACTTTTAGAGATACAAAATCATCTTCTGCTCCCCATCCAACAAAGGATTCGTTCCAACCACCAATTCTCATAATAGCATCTTTTCTAAAAATACAAATACCTCCACAAAGAGGAACTTTTTGATGGTCTAGTTCTCCTCTACCGGCTCTATTAATTTGTAAAATTTGTTCAAATCTTAATCCAGATTCATTTTGATCTAAATCAATAACTGATTTGTATGGATTTATCATTTCATATTGTTCTATTGCTTTAAGAGATTCTATAAATTGATTAGGATCCATTACTAAATCAGAATCAGCAAAAACTATGATATTAGAATTTGAATATTTAGTAGCTACATTAAATCCCCAAGACTTATTATAAGGTAATGTTGATTTTAGAAATATATGTTTAGCTTTAAGATTTAAGTGTGATATTTTTGAGTGTTTATCTTGTTCAACTATAATAACTTCACATCCGACAAATCCATTTATCCAGTCTAAAGTTTTTCTTAGATTTTGTAATCTATCTGGTGAGTGTCTGTAACCTATTACATAGGTAAAAGTATGTGTATAATTCATTAATGAATATTATTTTTTAATTATACTATGGATATATTGATTTGTTTTGATTCTATAAACTTTTTCACATCTAATTTTCCACTCTTTTCAGCATTATAAAAGTTAGACAATGGTAGTATATTATCATATTTAAGTAAGTCTACAACTATATCATTGTATAAGAATTCTCCAAATTTAAGCCAAATATTATAGTCATAGTTTGTTTTGTGGGTTATGTGATATATTAATTCATCTTTTATATGATATAAATTTAATCCATTTTTTATACAAACTAAAGGAACCCAATAATCCCACCAAGGCATACCGATTACATATTTATCATTCTTAAATATATCTGTGTATTTTGAATTAAATATAAAAACATCATAGCCGTATATGAAGGGATATTTTTTATCACCATCTAATTCATATCTTGTTCCTATAAATAAGCCATTTATTAGATATCTTTGATTTATGTTAAGTTGTAAATTCTCATTTAATATAATATCTGAGTTTACTATAGCAACTGTTTCTGATTTACAAGTTATATCTATAGCAGATAATATAGAATTTAATTTAATTAACTTTTTGTTTTTATACGCAAAAGTATCTTCTGTTTCAATAAATATAACATTAGGATATAAGTTGTTTATCTTTTCTATTTCTTCTTTTGTATTAACAGAATAAACTTGGTATTTATTTGACCAGGAAGAAATAGCTTTTGATTGAGTTTCAAAATTATCATTCGGGTTTATTGTAGTAAATATCTTCATTACAAATTCAAATCTTTTTTAAGCCTTTTATAAATCTTATCATCAATCTTATTAATTAGTGCTATTTTGTGTTTGAATAAACCATTCATTCCATTTTTTATATTTTGGTCACGATGAGGTGCTATTATAGGTGTTTCTAACTCTATATTAACTAATTCTTTAAATACACTATTTTTTATTTTAACATCAGGAAAAAAATGTTTGAATATCTTTTTTGATATTTTTTCAGGATTATCTAATATTTCATAATATTCTACTTTAAGTATATTTTTATTTTTATTATTAATCCATTTATTCATAAAGCCATTATAGTATTCAGTTTTATCTTTTATAAACTTTAATAAATCTTTATACTTATATTTCTCATTATTGTATTTAATCCAATATCTATAGTACGCTTCTAATTGAAGAATTATATCTTCTCTGTATAAGCTTACATATTTAATATGACTATTTACTTCTAAGTCTAATTCAAAATCATGATTTTTTGAAATTTCTTTACCTTTTGAGCAAGGTGTGGAGTTGCAACAGGTATAGAACTCACAATATGTAAATTCTACATTGTGTTCACTACAACAATATTTTAATATTTTCTCAACTAAGTGTTGACCACTTCTTGGAAAAGAAACAATTATATCCATTCTTGTATTTCACTTTTAATTTCGTTTGTTAATCCACCATGTGACCAGTATTGTTTGCCTATTGGTGGTACATAAGACCAATTATCTGTATTTGTAAGTTTATATTTATCGGAGTGATTATAAAAAACCCAAGCTCCAATAGCATTAAATTCTGAAAAGGTACTGCTACTCATAACAATATCTTCTATGTTATATCTTTCATTGATTTCTACAATTGTACTTCTGTGATAAATTAAAGGCAATCTTCTCATAAATTCGTAATTTAATTCCCTACCCATGAATTTTTCAGTAACTTCTTTCCAACATATAGCATCACCAACTTTTGAATAGTCTGTGTATAGTATTTCAGGTTTTTCATCAATTATAAAATTTTGTAAATCAATATTTGTGTTAAAGATTAAATCAGAGTCTGAATATAATATAAACTTTGAATTACAATATTTATGAGCTGTCATTTTTATAAATTGCTGATAGATATAACCATCACCATATTCATTTACAAAATGAATCTCGCAATTTAATTCATTTATTAACTCATAGTTTAATAAATCTTTATCTTGTTCGGGTATAACTATTACTATTTTATTATAACCAGTTAAATATTTTTTTATTGATTTTAATGAGTAGTATAACCACTCAAAATCTTTTGCGTATGATTTGTAAAATATGTCTATCATTTTTATTTTTAATTTTTTAAAGAGCGTGTGCAAAAGCAACAATATTACCATCTTGTCTCCAAAGACCATCAGAGCCTCTTTCTAATCCAATTTTCATACCGTGATGACCGTGTGCGTGACAGTCTGGTGATAAATCTACTATATTCATGCCCGGTAATTGACAAGCATATAAAGATACAAGTTGAACACGAGCTGGATTATCAAAACATGAATCACAAGCGGACCAAAGATTTAATGTTCTATTGTTAAGTTCGCGCCAAGTAGAAAGTCTTGCTATAACCATACCAAAGTTTCTACAAACCATATTTTCCATATTTGGAAAATCAATTTTTATTTCATCTATTGGCTTTTTTGGAAAAAGATCATAAGACTCGGATAGTAATGATTGGTATTCATTAGGTTTATTATAACCAACCATCATAGTACCATCTGGTATAGATGAGAAAGTTGAAATTTCAGACTCATTAAATCCTCTTTGAAAATAAGCATCAGCATCAGTAAAGATAATTATATCATCCTCTTGCCAATCACTCGGAGTATATAAAACAAACATTCCACTTTGTAGCATAACTTTTGGAAACTGAACAGGTGCCTTAGAGTAATCTAAAGGTATACATTTGACACCATTTATTTCAGTTGTATCTAATGGAAAATTAACTCCAAAAATAGTTGTATCTACATTACAATGTTCTGTTAATGATTTAATAAATTGTTCAGCCCTAGATACATAATTTGGGCTAATTCCGGAAGCAAGACGAATAGTCATATTTTTATTTTTATTTTTTAATCTTTTGTTATAAAGTCTAATTCATGTTCAGTTTTTAATCCGTGTATTATTTCAACACCATTTATACGAAATTCTCTAGCTAACTCTAAATCACCTTGTACATCTAATCTATTGCGACTAAATTCTTTCATTAAATCATATTTTACTTTTATATTAGCCTCTTGACAGACCCAAGCTAAAAATACGTCTGGTGAACTCTCAGGTGAACCATACCACCATTCAAAAGATAATTCAGGTCTTTGAAGAATCTCACGACCAATATGTAGTAATATCTCAGCGGTTGGTCTATCAATAAACCAAGGATTATGTATAAAAGTTGAGTTGGATAATCCACAGTATCTAGATTCGTCCTCACAAGTTTTACCACCAGCTAAGTGTGCTGCAATTCCCGTCCATTCTGGTATTTTATTAAAAAAAATAGAATCATATTCAGATATACAGAAGTGTGAAAATTCTGTACTTAAACAATATTCTATAGTATCAAGTAGTCTATTTGGTAAATGCTTGCCGTCAATATACTTATTACTTCCAATAAGCACACTTTTAATACCATCTGGCCAAACACAACCATTATCTATAGTTCCAATTCCATGAATCTCATCAGCTCCTGCATTTAAGTAAAAAGACCACTGTCTATTTACGGCATCATTGGCACCTGGATAAGATTGTATAGCAAGTAGTAAATTCATATTTTAAAGATTAATTTTATTGAAAATTATATATTCGCCATATGTTTTTTCCATCCAATCCCTTCCAGTAAAAATAATAATTGGTGATTTTTCTTTCATCCAATTGTAAGCAATTTTTGTATTTTTTATACTGTTTTCCTCAAATAGATTTTCAGGTTTTTCCCAATATGAATCATGTATCTCATGATATGATATATTCGGTGTTTCACATATTGTTCCTTGTTCTTCAAATGACTGAGAGAAAACAATATCACCTTCTATACTCTTACCCATAGCTATTCTAAATATCCAATCCCAAGTAGGTCTACCTATTACTTGGTCATCTGGTAGATAATCTCTCCATTTTTCCCACCAAGATTTAGTAACAGCAAATAAATCAGCACCTTTTGGTTTTATACTTCCATTTGAATATTTTGCATTCTCAATCATATTTTTATCCATAGGCTCATTTAATATCGTAAAGTCTTTTCTGAATGAAAATGTACATTCATATTTATTACAAGATTCAACAACTTTTTGATATAAGTCTTCGGTTAAGCATATATCTGAGTTTGTGTACATAATTATATCATTATCATTCAAACACATATTATAACCAGACTCAAATAAATCTTTTATTTTTGGCATTTCTGTATCATTTATTTTGCTATAATTTAAACAAGGAATAATTTTTTTATTCTCATATAGTTTTTTCCAATTTTTTTGTGCAAATTCACTTCTTCTATTAGTTTCAATATCATATGATTTGTATAAAGATGTTATGTGATATATAAACTGTTGATCATCTTTAATATCAAAATCTATATTCATTTTTACTTTTTCTCCAAAAAATGGAATATCATTTAAAACTTCTAAAATATTCTTATTTAATTGATTATTAAATAAATCATGAAATAAATCATCTGATAGAAATGCGTCTGTTTTTCTTCCTTTCCAGTTTTTGTATGTGGGTCCTAAGTGTATAACTGATTTATCTATCTTACTTTTTTTTGTAAATTTATCTCTAAAATGTAAGTCACTCCAAGAGGCATCATTTGATGATTCCGGAAATGGTAATTCCTTGTTAATATCTGAACTATTAATATTAAATAGATGAAAGAACCCCAATCCTCTATTGGTTTCATATTTACCTACTTTATCTATTTCTATTTTACCACCCTGCCAATCTTTATAAGTATTATAATCTTTACATATATATCTATCTGATGTGTATAATATATCAATATCTGTATTAATATCTATTTTTTTAGTCAGTACAATATCAGCATCTAGTAATAGTATCCAATCCGGATTATCAATTGATTTTATACCATCATTTATAGCTTTTCCTTTATTAAATGAAGCTCCGTCTTCATATATTCTATCAGTTATGACACATTTAACTCCAAATATGTCACATATTTTTTGACACATTAAATCATCTGATGATGTTACTACTGTTATATCTTCAAAATATTTAATATTATTACTTAAAGAAACTAATAAGTAATCATTATAATTTACCGATACTATAATAACAGATAATTTATCAATTTCTTTTCCTGTTATAATAGTTTCATTATTTTCAATTGATATTCTTCTCGGTGATTGTTTAAGTAGTTTTAAAATTACCTTCTCGGTATTAATATCTGGCTTTTTATTTATAATATTAATATTTAAATTAATCTTTTTAGATATTATAGAATTAATTATAGTATCAGAGTATTCTATTTTAGAATTTGAGTTAAATATTAAAGCATCTAAAGAGTTTATATTTTCTTTACCATCAAATTTTGAATTTACATAAACTAAATTTTCAATTAAATCTACTTTATTTAATTTTGATAGAGTATTGTCAAATTTTGCAAATTTATTTGCCCAGATTATAGTTTTATTTGGATATATTTTACATACTTGTTTTAATATATCAATATCAGTTCCATTATTTTGAATTACTATAGTTTTTAATTTATTCAAATTAAAGTATGGAAAATTAACAAAAATAATTATTCTAGATATCAATGAATTAGATATATTGGTATCTAAAGAATTTAAAAAATCAGGACTAAAATCATCAAATTCTTTTTCTGTTATCTTAATTACAAGTATCATAAAGTTATATATAAAGAAAAATAGCTTCTAATGAAGAAAACTATAGGTAGATGTGAAAATATTTCACTTGTAGACTTAGGATTAGATTCTAAGGCTAAAATAGATACTGGTGCTTATTCAACTGCTATTCATGTTGATGGTGTTAAAGTTGTAGATAATAAGTTACAATTTTGGATTGGTGATAAAACAAACAAATTCACTTTCTATGAGTATAAAAAGATAACAATCAGAAGTTCTTTTGGAAAAAAACAAAAAAGATACAAAGTTTTAACTAGATTAAAAGTAGGTAGTAAAGTTTATAAAATTTATGTATCTTTGACTGATAGAAAAAAAATGAAATACCCGATATTGATAGGAAGAAAATTTCTCCATAAGTTTGGATATATTGTTGATGTAACAAAGAAAAATATTTATGATACCACTAAAAAAGTGTAATTTTATCACTGGTGATAATTCCTCAGTTTCTTATGGATTAAATAAGATACTTAACTTTCTTGAATTAGAAGGTAGAAATATTCTTGTCTTTTATCCTAAACCTAAATCATCAGATAATTCTCTTACATACTTTGTTAATAATAAAAAAGAATACAAGGATTTTAATAATTTAAAGTCACTTATAAATACAGAAGGAATTCTTTTTAGAGTTAATCTAATAATTTTAGATATTTGGCATTTAAGAAATCTAGGTAAAGAATATATTGATTTGGTAAAATCAACAGGAATTGATTTTATTTTAGTATCTAAAAACTATCACTATACTTCTTCAGAAGATGTCTGTGATTATCATATAAAAAGAGAATCTGTTTTACATAGAAATTCAGACCAATTTTTCATTACAGATAAACTCAATGGGTGGACCAATGATTTAGATGCTCTTAGAATATCATATATCAGAGATATTAAAATAGACAAATTATTTGATAATGAGTAATAAAATTTGTTAAATGTTAAATTTGTCCGTATATTTATATTAAATATAAATTAAATGAGAATTAGAAAAAAGTTTTTACAACTTACAAACTACACCTACCCATATGGTACAGAAGGATTTTTAAAGGGGTTCTTACCTCAAGGATATAAAGAAGACGGGTATGGTAACTATTACTATCTAATCGGAAATAATCCAACTACTATGTTTACTTGTCACTTAGACACCGCTTGTAGACAACAAGAAAGAGTAAAACATGTTTTTAGTAATAATATGATTATGACTGATGGTAAAACAATTTTAGGAGCAGATGATAAGGCAGGGATGGTTGTTGTTCTTAATATGATTGAGAAAAAAGTACCAGGACTTTATTTCTTCTTTATAGGAGAAGAAGTTGGTTGTATCGGATCTGGATTATTATCTGACAACTGGGATAAATTTACACACTCAAAATCTATAACTAAGGTAGTTTCATTTGACAGAAGAGGCACATCATCTGTTATTACTCACCAGTTTTGGGGAAGATGTTGTTCTGATGAATTTGGTAAAATATTAGCTGGTAGATTAAGTGCAACAAGCGATAAATTAATGTTGGATATTGATGATACTGGTGTTATGACCGATTCAGCTAAGTTTATGGGATTAGTTCAAGAATGTACAAATATATCAGTTGGATATTATAATGAGCACACATTCAAAGAGTGTCAAAATATTGATTATTTAAAAATATTATGTGATGCTGTTGTCCAAATTGATTGGGAAACTTTACCAATTGTAAGAAGTGTTGAAGAGCTTGATTTAGAAGATGAAGAAGATGATTATATTGACTCTGATGATTTTGAAATGAAAGATGAATATGAAGAGGAATATTTTTCACACTTCAAATACAAAGAAGGAGTTAAGAAAATGTATATTTCAAAAAAGCATATTTCAAAAGAAAGATTAATTATTTGGAATTGGATTAACACAAGTTGTGAATATCATGGTGTTAAATCCTTTAATTGGAATGGAAATTCCCTTCACATTGATAATGAGTTTGTTGGTAACCGTGTTGACCTTGTTGACATTATTAGTCAGTTATCATCTGTTCCAACTGCACAATTATCTCCAGTTCCTACAAAAAGAGAAAAAACTCAATTCCTAATGTAAATCAGGATTTTAATAATTATCCCAAGATAAGTCCGGGTGACCTGTATTCCTTTTGAGAAACTATCTCTAGCATTTGACTAGTTGATAACTCTTTTGAGTTCCAACCTTTGTTTTTAGAGTATTCATTGATGAATTTTTCTCTTAGAAGATCTATTTCCTCTTTTTTTAATCCTTGGTTTCCTTTAATTAGTTCTTTATTATTTTTCATAACTTTTAATTTATTTTTATAGTAAGAATATATATACAAATATTTGAATTAACAATCCTAATATCATTAGTCCAGTTCTTTTATTATACTTCATCAACCCTGAGTAAAATACCGGTAGAGTTCTAGATTCATCTTTCCATCTCATTGGATACATCTTATCATCTAATTTATTTCTTGTTAAGTAGTAAGTTCCGTTATGAAAGTAACTAAATAACATAATCATAGATATAGTTGATATTAATGAAAACCACCCTAAAGTATATACTAAGAATCCAGCAATTAATAATATAACAAGTGATCTTTGTAAAGAAAAAATTCTGTTAATTTCAAATTCACAAGTTCTTCTGCTATTATTTCTATAGTGCCAATAGAACCCTTCTCTGAATCCATCAATCATTGAATAAGCTATCCAGATTAAGTTTGTTAATAATAATGTAATTATAATCATATTGTATATATTAAAAATATTTCCTATCTTTGTTATATGTTAGAGTTAATCGGAAAGATAGAATTTGACCCAATAAATGTCACCAAAAAGCATAATAAACAAGCTTCTTGGAAGAAAACTGCTATGGTTAAATTTGATTGTGATATCTGGGAATACTACTCTTGGTTCTTAAAAAAAAGATTTAATTTATACTTAAATAAGCCCCTAAGAGGAACTCACTTAACTATTATTAATGATAAATTTGATCCAGAAACTGAGTATCTCTATGATCAAGGTCGTCAATTATTTCACGGTAAAGAAATAAGAATACAATATGATCCAACTTTAATTAGAGCCAATGATAAAGGTCACTGGTGGATAAATGCTCAAAGTGATGATGCTAAAAATATCAGAAGTGTTATGGGTTTAACTCCAGATCCTTATTTTGGATTTCACATTACTATTGGTTTGGCTACTCACTTACAATTAGAGCACTCTAAATACATCTTAAATCAGTGTCTAAAATATAACTTGTAATTTTATTAGTTTTTGTGATAATGAATGATTTTTTTGATAGTTTTAAGGGTAAACCTAAATATGATCATAAAATAAGAGTGGTTCATTTTAAGAAAGAACCTTTTGATATCTATATTGGTCGACTTCCAAACGGTAAGTTCAACAAATGGGCCTACCCTAAAGAACTTCGTGAAACTTTTCCAGAGGGAACTCCAAGAAAAACAATTGTAGATGCTTATGAGCAATATCTTCTTTCTAATAAAGATTTAATGAATGATTTACATGAACTAAAAGATAAAATACTTGGATGTTGGTGTAAAGACCTTGGTGGTAAGGGGAAGTCTTGTCATGGGGACATACTTGTCAAATGGGTTAAAAAAAATTGTAATTGATACTGATATTAAATTGAATAAGTTTTAATTCATTTATGGAAAATACTTTATTTAAGAAAATGAATACATTCACAATAAAAAAACCGACTTTAGGTCGGTTTTTTTATTATATTTTTGATTTCATTATGCCTCTTTCTCACCTTCTTTTTAATATAACTTATATAGTACATCTATATTTACACTCAATATCTTTCCCATCACTCTTAGCATATATACTATAAATCACATATTCGGTTAGAGTATCACCACGCATAGGGTTATCACTTCTACTCTCCTCATTACTATATCCGGCATAAATCTCAATGTCTTTATACGTTGAAGATAAATTTCCGTTTTCATCAACATAGGCAAGCTCATCAGAGAATTCTTTATTTAGTGTTTTAGAAATTTTATCTAATTCACCTTTGAGTTTATCTCCTTCAATCTCATTTTCGGTGGTTACACTATCAAGATCATCTATCATTGATGTGAGTTTACTTATAAATTCATGGCTAAAATCTTTGTTTTCCAATTCTCCGGAAAAATCGATTTTTCCGCCGGAAAAATCTTTAGATTCTTCAAAACTTTCAAAGACAAACTTTTCAAATAATTTAATATGTTTCATAATTTCTATTTTTTTTTATATATTTTATATATTAATATGTAATATTCATTTTTACATTTTACATTAGATATTCTTTAAATTATTTATTTGTTTCTTTAAACTTACCATCTTCATCCAGAGTAGATTTAATCCAAAGTCATTTTTTTCAACAACAAAAGCACATGATTTTTATAAAACACATTATAAATTTTAAATATGCCAGAAATAGCCGAAGTCAGAATAATGTCCGAATATGTTAACCACTATTCAGAAGGTAAAAAGTTTAAGAAGTTATATCACGTTGAGAAAGGTAACATTCCAATTGATTCTGAATTAATTGAAGACTTTTATGTAAAATCAGATTCCAATGGTAAAGAGTTATCATTAAGAGTTTATCATGATGTTGCAGATCTAAAGTTTTCTGTTTTTATGGGTATGTCTGGTAATTGGAAGTGGGTTCCAACAGAAAAATGGAATGATACTAAATACATTAGAATGAGATTAGATTCCACTGATGGTTATTCTTTACTCCTATATGGTTCTTATATGGGTCCTAAATATAGATTAGGTGGATTCACTGGTGTTAAAAGAGGACCAGATCCAACAAAAGAGTTTGACAAGTTTAAACAGAATGTATTAGATAATATACACAATAAATTATTTGATAAACCAATTTGTGAGGCTATATTAGACCAAAGATACTTTAATGGAGTCGGTAATTATATCAGAAGTACCATATTGTTCTATTTAGATGTTAATCCATTTGAATCTGCTATAAAAGTTATTACTAATAATCCAGAAATTTTAGATTTGTGTAAAGATGTTCCTTTAAAAGCCTATGAGTTGAATGGTGGTCAATTGCGCGACTGGTCCAATCCGTTTAGTGGTGATGATGTTGAATTTAAAAAATGGGTTTTCTATCAAAAAGGACTTAAAGTAAAAGATAAAACAGGTAGAACTTTTTGGTTCCATCCTAAATGGAAAGATTTCTGTCCTTACTAAACAATTAGTATCCATTTGGATATAAAAAATAATGTTTAGTAAAAATTTCAATATAATTATAGGAGATAGAGCCTCAGGTAGAACAACATTTTTATTTGAGTTAGCTAGACTAATTAAAAGTTTTGGCAAAAAAACATGTTATATAGGAGGCACTGAAGAATTTTATGAGTTTGCTAATAATTCAGTCAATAAAATTTACGATTCAACTTTTTTATATAAAAATGACGTTAGATTATTTCAAAATATAAAAGAAATAACAGAAAGAGATGAATATGAGTATATCTTTATAGATGATATGGATTATATCTCACATAATTGTATGGATATATTAAGTAGTATTAGAGTAAATAAAATAACTACTTGTTTAACTGATAATTTACCAATCTTTAATCAAGATATTAATTGTTATGAAATTAAAAGTGATAAAAATATACTTTTATTAAAAATTGGAGAAGAATTAATAAAAACAAAAGATATAATAACTACTTTAAGTAGAGACCAAAAAATAAAATCAGTATTAAAATGAATTCAGTAGATAAACAATATTTTGAACTATTAAACCACTTATTAAAGAATGGTGTTACTAAAAAAGATAGAACCGGAACCGGAACTATATCTGTATTTGATTATACAATGAGATTTAATATGTCTGAAGGATTCCCCCTATTGACTTCTAAAAAAATGTTTACTAAGGGAGTTATTCATGAGTTGATTTGGTTTTTAAGAGGTGATACAAATATTAAGTATTTAGTTGATAATGATTGTCATATTTGGGATGGTGATGCTTATAAGAACTATATAAAAGAAACAAAAAGAGAAATTGAGTTAAACACAGTAATGGAAACTCATCCCCACTATGGGTTAACAAAAGAAGAATTTATCAACAAAATCAAAACAGATAATGAGTTTGCTAGAAAATGGGGTGATTTAGGTCCAATTTATGGTAGTCAATGGAGAAATTGGAACAATAATGGAATGGATGCTGATTACTTAAAAGGGATAGACCAAATCGCAAACCTAATCAACGACCTTAAAACAAATCCAGATTCAAGACGATTAATGGTTAATGCTTGGAATGTTGGAGATATCGAAAACATGGTTTTGCCACCGTGTCATTATGGATTTCAATGTTATACACAAGAAATGAATTCTTTTGAAAGAAAGATGTTGTGGTGTAGTTTTTTTGGTAAGAATATTAGTTATGCTGAAGACTTAGAAGAAACCGAATTAGATTCATTGAATGTTCCTAAGAGAAGATTAAGTTTAAAATGGACACAACGGAGCGTTGATGTTGGTTTAGGTTTGAGCTTTAATATAGCATCATATGGATTATTATTACATCTTTTGGCTAAAGAGGTTAATATGGTTCCAAGTGAATTAATTTTTTCGGGAGGAGATTGTCATATATATCTTAATCATATAGATGCTTTGAAAAAACAATTATTCAATGAAACATATGACCTTCCGAGTATTATATTAACTAATGAATCTATAGATGAATTAAAATATGATGATATAAAAATAATAGGATATAAATCATCAGGTATTGTTAAAATGGAATTATCCAACTAATTTATTGTATAATAATAGATAATAAAAAATTAATTAAACAAATGAGTAATATAACATCAAACAATTATTTAGACAACATAGTTGAACTAATAAGAACAATAGATACTACTGAATTAACTGATTCAGTTGACCAAAATGTTGTATCAAAAGTAACCGAAGAACAAAAAGTTTATTTTTGGATTAGACTTTATCTTAAAGATGATAATATTAATGCTGAGATTGGTGATGATATTAGTATTAATTGGAAGTTATCAGGTGAAAAATTAATAACTAAGTTTATTTGTTATGGTAAGACTGGTTTAAGTAAAGACCACCAAGATGAAATGACTAATTATAATCCGGAAGATGATAAAAAATGTCTTTGTTTAATGATTGATTCTAAAATGGTGAACTTTAATAATGATATTCCTTTTATTAGAACTTTATTTAAAACTGGATATCACTATGAATATCAATTAGTAAAAAGAGAAGATTTACAATTTATTATTGATAAGAATGGTATGATATTAGATTATTTTGAGTGTGACTTTTAACCACATTCAGGACAGTCTACATTACCATTTCCATCACATGAATAACATTCAACTTGTCCTCTTTCGTCACAACTAGTACATCCTATTTCACCATCTCCATTACAATCTTCACATTTATTAGTTCCGTCTCCACGACATGTTGGACATTCTTTAGTAGTAGTTTCACCGTCTTCTCCTTCGTCTTCAATTTCGCCAGTTCCCTCACAATTACCACACTCGAACTCACCAGATCCAGAACATTCATCACAAGGATTATCCCCACGACCATCACAATCTGAGCAATCTACCTCACAACTTCCGCTACAATCATGACACTCTATTCTACCACGACCACCACAATATTCACAAGAACCATTACCACCATCAGTTTCTTCTAAATTATAGTCATAACTTCCGTCATTACTGTTTGATAACTTTCCTGTTGATGGATTATAATTTTTGAATGTATCCATATAAGGATAATGATTATAATCATAACTTGGTAATTCAATTACCACTTTTTGTTCATCTGCTGCTTTACCATTTAATAATAACTTTGTATCTTCATTACTATCTTGTTTTTCTTTATATAAGAATTCATTTTTAATTGCATATTCTTTGAATAATGTTTCATCCGCTGAATTATTAGTATAGATTCTATCCATTATTTTTCTTCCTAATCTATCAGTCCATAAAAGTGATCTTGCAGATATTTTATTCTCATCTTGTCTACTCATTAAAATAATCATTTTAACTTGTTCTGGATTTCTAACATAAATATCTAAGTATTTTTGGCATTTTTTATATCTCATACAAGAATTACCTAATGTTCCATCCGTATTTTCATAGTTTTCCGCAGAATAAAAATCTCTAATTTCTTCACCAGATATTATTTTAAATCTTAGGAAAGCATCTTTTCTTATTTGTATTAAAGATTTGTATTTATTAACAAATTCCTCAAGGTCTTTATCACTTACTTTTTCACCAGCTTTATCTAATATTCTTCTTACAAATCTACCTACACCAATTTCACTCTTAGTTATCTCATCTGTTTGATAATCTAAACCTTTACTACCCATTATAACCTCACCTTCTCCATTTCTATCAGTATATCTAAAATGAACTATTCTAATACCACCTAAATATATATTTCTCCAGTATGTTTTACTTGTACCACTTAAAGATGACATCTCGTCAGCTGTTAGTTCTTTAACAACTTCTCCAATTGCCCCATTTAGTGGAGTTCTAGCATTTTTTATAGGATATCTTCCATCTTTTTCTAAATTTTCAGAAAGTGTATCATATGAAGTTCCTGGATTTATAACTTTTACCTTTAGTGATTTTAATTTATTTTCAGGTATAAATTTTATAACATCTTCTTTATCTTTATCTATATCAATGTAATTTGTATTAACATCTACTTCTTTTCCATTTAAGTTTAAAACTTTACCGGATAATTCTGAATTAATATCATTAAGTACACTTATAAAATCCGTTGTGTATTTAATATTGGCTTCTAAAAGTAGTTCTAATTTACTCTCATTTATAAAGTCAATGTATCTGTTAATTTTCATATGAGTATATATTTAATATCCTAATTCAAAATAACTTTTTTTATAAAAATGATATAACACATGTAATAAAATAAAAAATTCATGCTTGTAGAGACACAATATTTAAGTAATAGTAAGAAGTTAGTAGTAAGTTACGTTGATAAATCCGGTGAAATCAAACTAAAATACTATAATTGGGATAATCCAATGAAATACATTTCTTGTGAGGATAATGACACTCTAAAGCATCCTACATTTAGATCTTGGGATGGTAAGTCTGTTAAACAGATAGAAGTTAGTCATCCTGATAGATATGCTATCTATGAGTTTTTAGATGATCTTCCAGAATCTGAAAGAAATGAAATATTTGAATTTAATTTACCAAAAATATTCTTTATAGATATTGAAACTGAAATCGTTGACGGTTTTCCTGAAGCGGCTGATGTTTTAGACCAACATGGTAATGTCACTAAAGAAGGAGCATCAACTCAAGTTCTTTCTATATCAATTGTTTATGATGATAAAATTATCTTATTAGGTCTTAAAGAACTAAGTGAAGATGCTCAACAAAGAATTAAAAATAATAGTAATAAATATTTTGAAAAATTTGGAGCTGATTATAAATTCAGATATATCAAGTATGATGATGAGTTTGATATGTTGTATGCTTTCTTTTACAAGATGATTCCAAAAATGCCTATCTTAACTGGTTGGAACTTCCTTAAATATGACTGGTTATATTTAGTTAACCGTTCAAGAAAGATATCTAAATGGACTAATGGTAAAGAATATAAAATTGATCCAGCTGTTTCTTCCCTAACAAAAAGACTGAATAAAATTTGGTCTACAGACTTTGAGGTACCGGCACATAGAATGATTTTCGATTATATGCAGTTATATGAAATATGTGATACTTCTATTAAAGTAAAAGAATCATCATCATTGGACTTTGTTGCTAGTAAGTTAGTAGGAGTTGAGAAAGTTAAATATGTTAACTCAATTTATAAACTAAAAGAGGATTCTACAATCAATGGATATTCTTTTAAAGAAGGAGATATTTGTAGAACCGAAAAAGATACATATTATATGTATGTTGGTACAGATAGAATAGAGTTTACAAAAGATAAATTTCTAACATATAAAAGTCTTTTTAAAGAGGTAAATGTTTCTAATCTACAGAAACTATATGAAGAAGATTTTGAAATTTATATGTATTACAACGCGGTTGACTCTGTGTTGGTTCAAAAGATTCATGATGCTCGTAATTACATTTCAATTATTTATGCGATTTCATCATTAGCTAAAATTAGAATTGTTGATGTTGTTTCTCAAATGAATAATGCTCTTGGTTCATTGGCTATTACAGAAGGAGTTTTAAGAAATAGATTTCGTGAGATGGATAACATTGTTCTCTTCCGTGATGAGAAAGGAGACGCTGAATCAACTATTGCTGGTGGTTGGGTAAAGGATCCGGTTGTTGGTATGAATCGATGGTGTGTAATTTATGACTTTGCGTCACTATATCCAACAACACAAAGGCAATTCTTTATAGCACCGGAAACATTTGTTGGTGTTCAAGATGAGAAAGATAAATCTAAATGTGAAAATGGTAGACCAATTGATTTAGATAAACATGTTTTATGTGTTAATGGTGTTGTTTTTGAGAAAAGAGTTTCACCAACATTGAGAATGCTTGAAGATGTTTATGCTGATAGAAAGAAAGCAAAGAAGGAAATGATGGATAAAAAAGAAGAATTGAAATCTATTGTGGATGAAATAAAACAGTTAGAATCGGAATTATAATACTCTAATTGCTTTCCAATCTATATTTGGAAGTTTTTCTTTTACTACTCTTGTAGCTTTTGATATGTATTTAGCATTATCATCATAGAAAATAGCTTTTTTGAATCCTGTTTCATTAAGTATTTCAACTATCCTTTCGCCTTTCCAATGACCTGCATTTTTAGTATTATCAGGAGCCATATGTAATCCAAACTTAGGATTTTCTAATCCAAATTGTTTTAATTTAGATTCTATTTTATGTCTTAAACTTTCAGGTCTTGCTGTTACAATACATTTATCTTCAATTGAAGAATATAAATTAGATAATTCTTTAATACTTGTAGGTAAACTTATATCAGATACATGAAAAATATTAGGAGATACTAAATAAACTCTTTTACCTTTTCTTACCCAGTTACCAAATTCTTTAATTTCATCTTTAGGATCATTTACATATATTCTACCATTTTCCCATTTTAAGTCTGTTAAATTAACTCCTATTCTTCCTACAGATGTTTTAAGCATATCACCAATACTTAAATCCTCTTTTAAGAATTCAATAGCCAACTCTTCAAAACTTGGAGAATTAACAAGCGTGTCGTCGAAGTCAAAGATGTATAAGGTATCTTTGTTTTCTAAAAACTCATTAAATTTTTTAATCTTCATCATTGAATAATTTATCTATAATATCAGTATATCCACCTCCAAAGTGGCTTACACACATAGTATATATTTCTTCTTTGATCTCATATCCTTCAGATATAAGTGCATTTACATAATTTTCAACATCTTCAATTGTAGTGTAGATGTTAAATTCATCGTAGTCGGTGATTAACATGGGTTGGTGGATTATTTTTATGTACTATATATTTATAAAAAACCACCAAAAAACCTATTTTTCAAACTATTTTCAAAAAAAAGATATAATTTTATATAAAAATTTTATTTATAATGTCGCTAAAGAAAGATCTACTAAAATACAAGCCCAGAAAAGAACAAAAAGAAGCACTTAGCTTCATCGAATCCGAATATCAAAAGAATAAAATGAATAAGTTTTTCTTACTCAACCTACCTGTTGGGAGTGGAAAGTCACATTTAGATTTAATGATTGCTGATTGGTATAAAAAGAATGTCAATAAGATGGCAAGAGTTGATATCATCACTAATAGTAAGATTCTTCAAGACCAATATGCTAATACATATGAATCAATATCTGACCTAAAAGGTAAAGAAAACTATGAATGTGAAACTTATGCTTGTTCTTGCGCGCAAGGATCAGAATTTAATAGATTAAATAAAACTTCTTGTGAAAGTTGTCCTTATTCTTATGCTAGAGAATCATATCAAAGTGGTGGTATATCTCTAACTAATTTCTATCTTTATATTCTTTATGCTATTTATAATCCTAAGTTAATGGAAAGTAGAGATGCTAGAGTTTTGATTGTTGATGAGGCTCATTCCTTTGATGATGTTATGTCTGATTTTATTACTATTAAAATCACTGAAACATCTCTTAAGAAATATAAATTCGCAAGTGAATATGACCTAATTAAAAGATTAAAAGCAGTTAAATCTATTTCTGATTATGTTGAATTTTTAAAACATTATAATACTGAGATAATAAGTACTATGGATTCTATGTCTAATGGTATGTCTTCTGTTCCTAGAAATGTAACAGAAGATAAAAGAGATTTGAAGATATCTAAATTACTAAAAACAAAAAATAGTGATGTTAAGATGATGCAATTAGTCACTGACCTAAAACAACAACAATCAAAAATTGATGTTTTTTTAACAGAGTACAAAGCAAATCCTAACAATTGGGTACTTGAAACAAGTTATAATGAAAAATTAAGGCAGAGAGAATTATCACTAGAGCCAATCTGGGCATATGATTATTTAGATAAGTATGTATTTAGTCATTATGATATGGTATTCTTGATGTCTGGTACTATATTAGATAAAAATCTTTTCTGTCAGTTAAACGGATTAGATGTTAGTAAAGCGGTTTACTATTCAATTTCATCACCATTTCCTCTTAGAAATAGAATGATATATTATATGCCACTTGGTAAAATGTCTTATAAGTCTAAAGAAGAAACATTTAAAAGGTATATACCTTATATTAAGAAGTTATTAGATAAGTATAAGAATAAAAAAGGTATTATACATACTAACTCATTTGAATTAGCAAACTGGATAAAAGACTCTATTAAAGATCCAAGATTAATTTTTCATGATTCTTCAAATAAAGATGAGATGTTAAGATTGCATATTGAATCAGAAGAACCAACGGTGATTGTTAGTCCTAGTATGGACACTGGTGTTTCATTTGACGATGATTCTGCTAGATTTCAAATAATTGCTAAAGTTCCTTATCCAAGTTTAGCTTCTCAGAAGAATAAGATGAGACAATCTAATAATCCTGATTGGTATTCTTGGAAAACAGTTTCTGGTTTTATTCAAATGACTGGTAGAGCTGTCCGTTCAGATATGGATTATGCAGATACAATAGTTCTTGATGGTGGTTTTGGTGATGTTATGAAACATAGTTCACATTTTCTACCGGATTGGATACAAAATGCTATAAAGAAAATTAATATTAAGATAGAAGCATAAAAAAAATCTACCAATTGGTAGATTTTCTTATGTTTATATTCGATGATACTTATTTCTTTTTCTTAGTTTCTTTAGCTTCTTTTTTATCTTTACTCCCTTTCTCTTCTTTTTCATCTTGAACTGCGTTCTGAATAGCTTTACCTCTCACTTTTTCGTAACCAGAGATTTTTTTATTCTTGTTTAAATCCGCCTTTTCTGGATGTTTGAGTCCTGATTTATCATAAGTGGTTTCTTTTTTAGTAGTTTCTTTCTTATCTTCTTTTTTAGCCTTTTGTTTATCTAAGAAAGCTTTAAAACCTTTATTGTTCTTCTTTTCAATCATTAGAGGATTATTTTCTTCATCTCCCCAAGTTCCTTGCTCTTCTTCTTTTTCTTCATTATTTCCACCACATTCACAGTCAGTGAGATTATATCCACATTCTAAACAATTTTCATCTTCATCTTCATTACCTAAAAAGTCTTTTCTGTAATCAAAGTTTTCTTCTTCTTCTTCTTTTGGCATTACATTAGGCATTACCTCTTCAGGCTCATTTGTGAATCTATTACCAAGATCAGGATGACTATCGTGTCCAGAGAAGTGTTCGAATTTTTTAAGATATTTCATATAGGCTATATTATTTTTATAAAGTATATATAAATGTTTTAATTTCATTTTATTGATTTTAATATAATAATTGAGGTAATTAAAATAATATATAGTATATGGAAATTATTAAATTTAAAGAATATTCTTTACAAGATTCAATTGTAACTGACTTTTTAAATTCATTTGACAAAATGATTATTGAATCTGAAGAAACAAGTTATAAAAATATAGAAAAAAAAGTAATATCTGACTTAAGATTGAATGCTAAGTTAGTTCTTACATTTGGTGCTGGTATTGGTGCTTTTTATCCTATTGTTGATAAGTTAATGAAGAATATGAATATAGATTCTATTGAATTAACTCCAGACCGAATAGTTTTACTAACTATAGCAGCTGTTACTATTATATTTGTAGAAGAAAAGAAATTCAAATCTGCTGAAGAAGAAGAAATTTTAGTTAAAGATTCAAAGTCAATGCTTGAAGAATTAAAAATGATGGGTATTGGTAATGGAATAGTTAAGAAATTAATAAAAGGATTAAAATCTATTACAAATATATTTTCTCTTATTGGGAAACACTTAGGAGCTGTGGTTGGTGGATTTATTGATATGTTTTCTTATACTGGTATGTTAATACCTATAATGAATGGTATTTTATATATTGTTGGTAAATATGATATGAATTTAGATACTATATGTGATAATTTCATGGGATTAGCCATGGGTGTTGGTACAGTAATTGCTAAACATGGTATAGTAGAAATATTGAATAAGATAAAAGATAAATTTCCAATTAATAAGAAAAAAGTAATTGATGAAATAGAAACCCCAATCATTCAAAAGTTTGGAGATATCAAGGATAATAGTCCAGAACAACAAGGTGATTTAATTAAGGAGCAGTAATTTAGTTTTTATATAAACTTAAATTATAGATCATATATAATATAATACAAAAAATATGAACATCAATGACCCCTCAACTCGAAAAGGTTTTCTTTAATTTTATACTCAAAAACAAGAAGTTTTTCGACATAGTAAAGCCTTACTTTTTTAGAAATTCAGAGATTCAATTTGTATATGGAGTTATTAGAAACTATATTGTTAATAATAATGATACACAAGTTCCAAGTCCTCGTCAAATACTTGACATGGTAGCTTTAGAAGATAAAGAAGGAAATATAACAAAAGAAATATTAAAATCTATATTAAATGTTGATCTTAAAGAATATGATGAAAAGAATTTCATAGAACCTAAATTCAACGCTTGGATTCTTTCTAATAGACTAAAGACAGGAACTGTTGATATTATTGATGAAACAAGAAATCTAGATAATATTTCCGACTTTGAAAAGGCGGTTGAAGCAGCAAATAGAATAAAAAGTATAGTTGATGAAATGTCATCAACAAACTTCATTCAAGATGATGATTTAGGCTCTGACTTTGATGATGCTGAAAATCATGTTCAAGATTCTTCTAAATTTAAAGTTAAGTGTGGATTTGAAAGTATAGACCATATGTTAGGTGGTGGTTGGGATATATCTACTCTTAATGTAATTATGGCTGAAACTAATAATGGTAAATCGTTATGGATGCAAAACTTTGCAGTTAGATCCGCTGATATGGGATTCAATGTTCTTTATGTAACACTTGAAATGAGTGAAAGAAAAGTCATGAAAAGAATGGGAGCTATGCGTTTTAAACTTCCTATCAATGACTATGATAAATTATCTAAAGATACTGATATGATTAAAAAGAGAATTGCCGCTTTATCTAAAACAGATGGTGGTGATATTTTTGATAAAAAAGTTGGTAAAATTATTACTAAGTTTTGGGCGGCTGGTACTGCTACTGTTGCTGATTTTGATAATTATATACAGAAGTTAAAAGAAAAAAAAGATATTAAGATTGATTTAGTCATTGTTGATTATATTACTCTTGTAGCTGCCGCTAAAGGAACAGCAGGCGATAACCTTTATTCAAAAGGTAAACAGTTAGCTGAGGCTTTACGAGCAGTTGGTGCTAAATATAAATGTCCGGTTATTACCGGAGTTCAAGTTGCTAAAGATGCTTGGAATGCTTCTGATATTACATTAGAAAGTGTGCCAGAATCTAAAGCAATTGCTGAAACTGCTGATACTTTCTTTGCTATAATAAGAACTGAAGAAATGAAAAGGCAAAACATATATAGGTTTAAGTTATTAAAACAAAGAGATGGTGACTTTTTAAAGTCTCAAATCAGATTAAGTTTAAATCCTATATATTTAACACTAGAAAATGATCAATTTATTGATCAATAATAAAAATAAAAACAAATATGGCAAAAAAAGTTAGAGATGATGATGAATTTGAAGACGAATTTGAAAATGATAATGACAATGATGAAATAGAAAATGTAGAAGAACAAGATGATTCTGATGATGATTCTGATGATGATTCTGAATGTGGTGTGTCTATTATTAATGATGATGAAGATAAGATTGATATAGTAATTGAAATAGATGAAGATGATCTTGATTTAACTGATGATGTTAAAGAAGAACCATCTGAAGAAGATGAGATTGTACTTTCTAAACATAAAATGGAGGGAAAACACTCTCTTAAATATGATTCAATCTTCAAGGGTAAAAAAGAAGATCCGTTGGATGAATCTGATCCTGAGGGGTTCTCACTTTATTACAAAGAATCAATAGAAGTTGATAAATCATCAAACTACTATTTTGAATCTATGGATAATGAGAATTACATTAGAACTAAATTAATAAAAGAAAAAGTTTATATAGTTCTAAGAGATCATACTAGTATGAATTTTCTAAACAATAGAAGAAAACCTTCTAGAATAGACTTTAATAATTACTATGATTTATTAAAGAATAACCTTCTAGAAGAAAGTTTTACTAACATTGAATTGTTTAATGAGCTATCAGTTTATTTCTCAGATAATTTATTCAATATGTTTAAATTATTAGATAATAAGTGGAGAAACTTAATCATTAATGAATTACAAGAACATATAGGTAAAACTAAGAATTCTAAAGAGATTTCAAATAGAAATATTTACATAGGTACTGAATTGGAGTTTGATTGGATTGAAGGTGGAGAAGACAAGTTAATAACAGGAGTTGTGGTTGAGGTTGATTATACTAATTCTGTATTTAAAATAGATTCTTATGAAAATATTTATGAAGTTAATATAAAACAAATCACAAAAATATTAAATAATACTAAATTCAAGTATAACCTTAATAAATTAAACAACATAGATTTTCTTTAAAATTTTATTTTTTGATGTCGTAAAAAACCTTAAAAAAAATAAGAATATGAAAATTGAGTTGAAATATTAATTTGATATATAAAAAACAAAAAAATTAAATAATAAAAATATGAGCAGTATAAAAGTAATAAAAAGAAATGGAAAAAAAGAACCGGTGATGTTAGATAAAATTCTGGATAGGATTACACAACAAACTTATGGTCTTGATACTAAATGGATTATTCCATTTGAAATCGCACAAAAAGTTATAGAAGGCATAACACCTGATATCAAAACATCAATTCTTGATCAATTAGCTATGGAAACAGCAGCTTCATTGACTACAAAACATCCTGATTATTCTGTTTTGGCAGCAAGGTTAGCTATTACAAATTTACATAAGGAAACAAAAAAGAGTTTTTCTGAAACTGTTGAAGATTTATATAGATATGTTAATCCAAAAACTGGCAAACACGCACCAGTTGTTTCAGAATCTTTTTATGGTATTGTTAAAAAACATGCCGATGAATTGGATTCTGCTATTGTTCACTCAAGAGACCATAACTTTGATTACTTTGGTTTCAAAACTTTAGAAAAGTCTTATCTACTAAAAATTGATGGCAGAGTTGCTGAAAGACCTCAATATATGTATATGAGAACGGCTTTACAAATATGGGGAGAAGACATACAAAAAGTGGTAGAAACTTATAATACACTTTCTGAAGGATATTATACACATGCTACTCCGACTTTATTTAATTCTGGAACAGGTAGACCACAATTATCATCTTGTTTTTTATTAGATGTTGAGAATGATTCAATTGAAGGTATCTTTAATACTCTTAAAGAATCAGCTCAAATTTCTAAAAATGCAGGTGGTATTGGTATTGCTTTCTCTAAAGTTAGAGCTAAAGGAACTTATATTGCTGGAACAAATGGTAACTCAAATGGTATAATTCCATTCTTGAAAATATTCAATGAAACTGCAAGAGCTGTTGACCAAGGTGGTGGAAAAAGAAAAGGTTCAATTGCTATCTATATGGAACCTTGGCACTCAGATATCTTTGAATTCTTAGATTTAAGAAAGAATCAGGGTAAAGAAGAGTTAAGAGCGAGAGATTTATTCTTAGCTATGTGGATGAATGATTTATTTATGGAAAGAGTTGAGTTAGATGCTGATTGGTCATTAATGTGTCCTCATGAGTGTCCTGAATTAACAGAAACATTTGGAGATGAATTCCGTAGTATTTATCTTAAATATGAATCAACTGGAAAAGCTAAGAAATTAGTTAAAGCTAGAGAAGTTTGGAATAAAATTTTAGAATCTCAAATTGAAACAGGAACTCCTTATATCCTTTATAAAGATGCTATTAATGAGAAGTCAAATCAAGCTAACATTGGTGTGATTAGAAGTTCTAATTTGTGTGGGGAAATTGTGGAATGTACTGGAATTACTAAGATTCAAGGTGAGATTTTACAAAATAAAGAATTACTTGAAAAATCTGGACTTTCTGAGTTCTACGGTGAAGAATATGTGAATGAAACAGCTGTTTGTAATTTAGCATCTATCGCACTTCCTAAGTTTGTTAATAAAAACAAAACTTATAACTTTAATAAATTATATGAAATCGCTTATTCAGCTATCATTAATCTAAATAATGTTATTGATGTTAATTATTACCCATCAAGAGGAGCTAAGTTTTCTAACTTATTACACAGACCAGTTGGATTAGGTGTTCAGGGATTAGCTGATGTTTTCTTCTCAATTGGATTATCTTATGATTCAGATGAAGCAAAATCTTTAAACAAAGAAATATTTGAAACTATTTATTACGCATCTATCAAAGCTTCTTGTGATTTAGCTAAAGAACAAGGAACTTACGCTACTTATGCTGGTTCTCCAATATCTCAAGGTAAATTTCAATTTGATTTATGGAATGTTAAACCAACTAAGAGATGGGATTGGGATAAGTTAAGAGAAGAAGTTAAAAAACATGGTGTTAGAAACTCTTTAACAACTTGTATTATGCCAACTGCATCTACCGCATCTATTTTAGGTAATGAAGCTTCTTGTGAAGCACAAACATCTAATATGTATACAAGAGGTGTTCTTTCTGGTACTTTTATCTTAGTAAATAAATACTTAGTTAAAGAATTAGTTAAGTTAGGTATTTGGAATGATAGTATTCGTAAGAAAATTATTAATGAGAATGGATCAATTCAGAATATTCAAGAAATTCCAACTGGATTGAAAGAGATTTTCAAAACAGTTTATGAAGTTAAACAGAAAGATGTTATTGATATGGCTGCTGATAGAGGGGCATTTATTGATCAAACACAATCAATGAATATCTTTATGGATTCTCCAAACTTTGCTAAATTAACTTCAATGCACTTTTATGGTTGGGGTAGAAGAAACTTCATAACCGGAACCGATGGTCAACCTATTATTCCACAAGGAAGTGATATCCAAGTTATCTATGATATTGATGGTAACCCAAGATGTTATAAAGACAAAAAAGTTTCTCTTAAAACAGGTATCTACTATTTGAGAAATAAATCAGCTACCGATGCTGTTAAGTTCACAGTTCAAGAAGAAGTCGCTAAAAAGACAGTTGAAGAACAAATGGCTGAAATTAGCTGTTCTTTGGATTCACCAGATGACTGCATTTCATGCTCTGGATAAACTAAATAATTGTCTTTGTTGCTAAGGAGAATCCTGATTTGAAGTACCCATTAAGACCTGAGAAATCATATAAGAATTGTGGATGGTCGGATTGGAGAAAATATGGTTTATAAAAAATTATTAAATAAATAGGAAAAATTAAAAACTTTCCCTATTTTTGTGCTATAACTAATCCACCCTTGAAAAAACTGAAATTTTAAGGGTTGATATATACAATCAATCAGAAATATTTTTATTAGCTTTATAAACTTTTAGAAAATTATGATTATAAATAAACCGTTCTTTAAAATACAAATTAAATTACTCCAGTAGTAAATTGAAGTGTTACTTCGCAGGATATGAAAAAACACACTTTGATGATTTCCTCTGGTCAATATAATTAAAAGCAAACATAGCGATAGTTTGAGATACTTCGATAAATATCAATTAAACTAGAAAAAGTGACAAGCGACAGCAAGTCTACTGGATTCAAATAAAAACCGAAAGGAGATTTGAATTAAAGTGAAAAAGTCCGAGTAATTCTTGTAAAGGGTTAAGGAATTCATAAACTTCCTTTAAATAAAGAGATGGGTGATATGGTCACTACAACTATAGGCAAAGTTTAGGAGAGAATTCTTTGTAACGCTTAGGCTAAATTTACTTGTTTGCAAATTATAAAAGACCAGATTAACAGAAATGTTATTCTGGTCTTTTTTTTGTAATTAAATTAAAAATTAAAATATAGATTATGTCAAAATTTAACACAACTGTGCCAAAGGCAAAAACATTAACTGAAAACCTAGCAGGTGGACAAGCTTATAAACAATCTGATGAACTAGCATTAGTATCATTGTTATTAACTTCATTTGTTAATGACCAATTCTATAAAAATGCTCAAACAACTCTCGAAGATTTAAGAAAACTTTCTGAGAAAGTAAAAGATAAAGAATTTGTTGCTAAAGCCGCTATCTTTGCTCGTGACCGTTTTGGTATGAGAAGTATTACACACGCACTTGCTGGTGAATTAACTTCACAACTGAATGGTGCTGAGTGGGGTAAGAACTTCTATGATAAGGTAGTTGTTCGTGTTGATGATATGACAGAAATCATGTCATACTACTTAGCTTATAAGACATCTAAAGATAGTCCAAAGTTTCCAAACTCTTTGAAGAAAGGTTTTGCTAAAGCTTTTGATAAATTTGATTCTTATCAACTTGCTAAATACAAAGGAGATAACAAAGAAGTTAAACTTGTTGATGTTGTTAATATTGTTCACCCAGTTCCAACTGTTAGAAATAAGTCTGCCTTAGAACAACTTATTAAAGGTGAATTAAAAAGCACTGATACTTGGGAATCTAAGTTATCACAAGCTGGTCAAGTAGCTGAATCTGAAGAAGATTTAACTAAATTAAAATCTGATGCTTGGTCCGAACTAATCATTGGTAAGAAGATTGGTTATTTTGCTCTTCTTAGAAATCTCAGAAACATCATTAATCAAGCTCCTACTGCTATTCCAGCAGCATGTGAGTTATTAGTTGATGAGAGAATGATTAAGAGTTCTAGAGTTCTTCCATTTAGATTTACAACTGCTTATGATGAAATATCTAAGCTAGGTTCTTCTAAAGAAGTCCGTGATGTTCTTGTTGCTATCAATAAAGCGTTAGACATTTCAGTTTGTAATGTTCCAAAGTTTGATGGAGATACATTAGTAGTTATGGATGTATCTGGATCTATGAGTGGTAGACCATCTGAAATAGCTTCTTTATTTGGAGCTATCTTAGCTAAAGTTAATAACTCTGATGTTATGACTTTCTCTACTAGCGCTAACTATAAACAATATAATCCAATGGATTCAGTATTGACTATTAGAGATGGATTTAGATATGCTGGTGGTGGAACAAACTTCCGTGCAATCTTTGAGAAAGCTAATAAGAAGTATGATAGAGTTATCATCCTATCAGATATGCAAGGTTGGGTTGGATATGAGTCACCAACTCGCCAATTTGCTGAGTATAAGAGTAAGTTCGGTGCTAATCCATTTGTTTACTCTTGGGATTTGGCTGGTTACTCTACACTTCAATTTCCAGAACAAAATGTCTTTGCTTTAGCTGGGTTCAGTGACAAGGTGTTCGATATCATGAAGATGATGGAGTTGGATAAGAAAGCTCTTTACAATGAGATTAAGGCTATACAGTTGTAAAAAAACCCACTCAAATTGAGTGGGTTTTTTTATCTATTGTCTTCTCTATAAGCACTTACTGAATCAGATATTTCATTTTCATCTATTGTAAATCTTTTAGTTTTTATATTATATGAAGCTACACCGTATATATCATCTCCTATAAACACACCAATGTGAGTATATTCTTCATCATCATCATTGGTATCCATATATTTATCAAAGTCTATTTCTTCTGATCTATAGATATCTCTAAGTTTTTTTAATCCTTCTAAGTATTCTTTATCTTTTGTTGAGATGTATTGATTATATGCGTCTTTTAACTCTTTTGTATTTATTTCACTACTTGTAAAAGATATTGAAAATGTATGAGATACTTTATCACCTAATTTATCTACTAAATATAAATTTTCTTTCATCTTCAGTCCTTCTGACTCAGATCTATCAATCATTTCATCAATTGAAATTTTGATTGTGTTTAGATTGTCAACTATTTTATTAAAATCATTTCTACCTGATATTATGTTGTATTGAATCTGACAAGTATATAAAATACTATATTTTTCATTATCATCAACTAATGTATTAAATGCATGTCCTTTTGAATCCTTCAAATATCTAGCATTAGTAACTTTAGCAAATTCTTTAACATCAAATAAACTATCATTGAATAAATCTGAATTTATAGATTTAGATTTTAAAAAAAAACTATACTCTTTTGATGTTCCAAAAGATTCGTTTATAGAAAATTCATTATATCTTTTTAATTTCATAGAGTATATATTAAATTACTTCCAGATTTTTTCTAAATCTATCTTAGAATTTATATCTATGACTCTTCCATTTTTTCTAAGTGAATATGTTTGTATAGGTTGAAACATCTTAACTATATCTTTTACTTTCTTTCTTTCATCAGGTTCCATATCAAAGTTGAATATTTGAATAAGATTTTCTATCTGATTAAATGTTAATTTGTTTTTATCTCCTGAAAAGAAAGTAAAATTGTAATTGTAATTATTAAATTTATCAGAATCTGGTTTATTTGATTTACTAATTAAGAATTTAGTTAAACAGTTTTCTAAACCAATTGAAGGCAGTGAATATCTATACTCATTAACTATAAACTCTTTACTTTTATTATCATAATGTTTCATTAACTCATCAGTTATTATAAAGTAATTAAAGTGTTTAGGATTGAATTCTATAATATCATTGATGCCTTTTTCATCATCAAAGTATTGTAATTTTATAGATTCTCCTTTTGTGAATTTAACTATTTCAAAGAATAAGAAAATAATATCAATACTCTTAATATCATTGAATGTATATTCTTTTGAGATTTTAATATTTTTCTTAACAAGGTGTTTTAATTTACTAATAACAACACCTACATTATCTTTAATATAGTTGTGTTCATATTCTATAATATCTTCTACATCTGCTCTTTTGATAGAAATTTTAAAGTCATCTTTATAGAATAGACCTTGTGATGGTAGTGTCTTAATATCTATATTTTTAGTTAGATTAAAAATTCCTCTTAATAAATCAATTAACATATTTAAGTATATTTTTTATTTATATATTATTTCAATGAGGTCATGTTCATCTAATATATACATAATGATAATTAATGATGATTGTTTCAATTATATTACTACAATTCCTTCAAATTCAATTGATTTGGTGTTAGTGGATCCACCTTATCTTATATCTAGATCATCTGGATTTACAAACTATTCCGATGGTGCTAATGATGAAATGAAAACTAAATATGGACAATTATCTATTGACTTTGGTGATTGGGATAAATCAGAAATTGATTGGAATAAACTATTTTCTGAATACTATAGAGTTCTTAAAAAAGGAGGAACTGTTATTTTCTTTTATGATATATGGAAATCAAATGAGATTAAAGAAGCTGCTGAATTGAGTAAGTTCAAACAACCAAGAGTTTGTCAATGGCAAAAAACAAATCCAGTCCCTGTTAATTCTAAACTTAATTACTTATCCAATGCTATAGAGTATTTTTTTACCTTTGTTAAAAGTGGTAAACCTACTTTCAACTCTGAATATGACAACGGTGTTTATAGATATCCAATTTGTCATGGTAAAGAAAGATTAGAACATCCAACACAAAAACCTTTGAGTTTAATATCGGATTTAATTAAGAAACATTCTAATCCAGGAGATATGGTACTAGATACATTTGCAGGATCGGGTACCACCGGACATGCTAGCATTTTAACAGATAGAAAATATATCTTAGTGGAAAAAGAAGAAAAATATTTTGAAATAATAAAGAATAGGTTGAAAAATTTATCAACAAATAATAATTTTAGTAATATATAAAATAAAATATTAATTTAATATGAGTATAATAGTAAAAAATTCACAACTTAATAATGAAACAGTTGAAGCTTTGAATATTTTAATTGATTTAGATATAAATGCAACTGCCGCTTTTAGACTAACAAGAATAATTAAAGAGTTATCATCTATTGTTGATGATAAATTAAAAATGGAGAAGAAAATTCTTGATAAATGGATTGAGAAAGATGAGTCAGGAAGTCCAATTAGACCTAAAGATGAAACAGGTAATATAGTTGATGGTGCTGTTAACATTACAAATGTTGAGGAGTTCACAAAAGAAATGAAATCTCTTATGGAAATTGAAAATGAAATCTCTTATGATAAAATTAAATTTGAAGAATTAAATTTAACAACTGCTAAGGTTAAAGATTTGATGAAATTAGAATTTCTATTTGATTAATGCCTCTACCGTATTATATATGGAGTAAAATCCTAAAAATAAATAGAAGAAAAAGATTTATTGAAAAGTTATTTCTTAAAAAGTCCGATAAGTAATTATTGGACTTTTTATTTATACTATGACATTTTAATATATAGTATAAAATTATCAATTTTTAATGCCAAGTACTTATAGTATAAATGTTGGTTTATCCACAGAAGCTCATAGATTAGCAACAATTGAAGATGTTTTAAATTTATTTCCTGATAATTTAGAAAAATTAGTTAATCCGATTGATATTAGGAGTGCTGTTTATTCTACTTCGGAAAATTCTATATTTAAACAACTAACAGGTAGTGCATCTATTGAATATATTGGTATTAATAGAAATGATATTTATAATAAAATTTATTTTGGTAAGAAACAATTATCAAGTAATGATATAATGAGTTCATCACTTCTTAATGGTGATACTGATACATTTTTCTATAATACAAAATCTGATTCTAGTTTATCAAATCAATATACTAAAATAAGTATTTTATCTGGTACTAACTCTGCTTGGTATAATATAGCTCCTTATATAAGATCTTATATAGCTATTAGTCCTACTTTTTCACAAGTTATTCAATATAAAATTACTAACCCATCATCTGGTAATGTTAATGTTACTACAGATTATGGTAGAGTTTATATAAATGATATAGGTCTACCAACTATTAATGAAACATTCGCATCGGCATCAAATAATGCTATTTTAGAATATAGTGTTGGTAATTTAAATTGGATATTTAATAACTTTGCAACATCATCTGTTGGTACTCCTGGTATTACTTTATCAATTTTAGGGAATCCAGTTACCGTAAATGGTTACAATATAGAGTTAACAGATAGTAGAATCGTTATTCAAGATTCTTTTAATAGTATTCAAAATGGTCAAACATTTTCAAGAGCTTCTTTAGTTGATGTTATAGAAAGAATGTTATATTCTTATATACCACCGGCTGTTAGTTTATCCGTTAGCCCTTCTATTGGTGAGAAAGGTAATCCACCAACTATTAATGTTACATATAACATTACAAAAGAAACTGATCCTATAACTAATTGTCAATTTACATCTGGTAGTGTTATTGGGTTTTCAAGTCCAGCTCCTATAAATATTCCAGGTTCATCAGTTGTAACTGGTAATGTTACGGGAATTGCTCCTTTTGGATTTAGCACTTCATATGTATTTCAATCTACTGATTCTGGAATTTCTAATAGTAGTGTACCTACAACAGTTAGTGCATCAGCTAGTTTTAATTTAGTTTATCCTTATTTCTTTGGAATTACTTCATCAAATGTTGTAAATGCAACACAAATGAACTCTATACTTGGTGTTTTAACAAAATCAGTTACTTCTAAATCTAATAAATCTCCTGTTTTAAGTGGAGTTGGGTATGTTTATTTTGCTTATCCAAGTAGTTATGGATATTTATCACAGATTTTAGATGAGAATACTAATCCCGTTTCATTCACATATTCTATATATAGTGGACCAGGAATAACATCTCCAAATTTTTATTGGTCAAATGTTTCTTATATAGTTTATAAAATTGGATTAACAACAGTCGGATTTCCTAACTCAGTGAGTTGGCAATTTGATTATTAAAGTTTAAATAATTAATATATACAAAAAAGATAAAAATTATTAATGCCATCAACTTATAGTATAAATGATAATACAGCATATGAAGCGGCTAGATTAGCCACAATCGGAGATGTACTTAATCAACTACCTGATAATACAAATAAATTAATATCACCTAAGGATGCTAGAGATGCTATTTACTCATCTTGGGAAAATTCAATATTTAAACAATTAACAGGTAGTGCTTCTATTGAATATATTGGTATTGATAAAAATGGACTAAATAATAAAATTTTACTTGGTAAAAAACAATTAGGTGGTGTAGATGTTCTTAATAGTACTTTATTAAATTATAGTTTTAATGATACAGACATTTTCTTTTTTAATAATAAATCTGGTATTACACCAAGTAATACAAAAATATCTTTTTTAGCTGGTACTAACTCAGTTTTATACCCATATGCTCCTTATATAAATTCATATCAAGGAACATCATCTTTACATTTAGAAATTGTAAATCAAACAGGTGATATAACAATTGATAGTAATACTGGTGTAGTTTCAATTAACAATGTAACTTTTCCTACAAAGTTAGAAACAGCATCGGCATCAAATGGTCAAATATTAAAATATTATAATGGTAGATTAATTTGGGATAATAATACAATAAATGTTGCTTCAATTGGAAGTACAAACTCTATTACTAATATTACTGGTAGTCCAGTTTTAGTGAATGGACATAGTTTAGAATTGACGGAATCCTCACCAATAATTGCAACATTTGGAAATATTGAGCCTGGTCAAACATTTAGTAATGCTCCTTTAGTTGAGGTTGTTAGACAAATGTTATATCCTCATTTAGGACCTGAAGTTAGTTTATTAATTAATGCTAACTCTTCTGGTTATACCACATCAACAGTTGCTGAATTTGGAAATATTACACCAGCCGGTGTTCAATTGGCTTGGTCTATTACTAAAAAGTCAGATCCTGTTATATTTGCTACATTGAGTAATTCTTATTTAGGTGGATTTGCTCCTACTTTGCCTATTAGTTATGCTGGTATGACATCTATTTCTGGTGTTTCATTAGGATATACTCCTTCTATTTCAATGGATTATATTTTAAGTGTTTATGATAGTGGTGTTACTAATTATCCATTAGATAGTATGGCAATTGCTACAGGATCAAGTACAGTAACCTATGCTACTGCATCAGTTACTTTGGATTTAGTTTATCCATTCTTTTATGGGGTTAATGCTACAAATGCTACTACTGGTCCTGGTGTTAATTCGATTTTAGGAAGTTTAACAAAACTAGTAGAGGGTAAATCAGATAAGATAGTCAATTTATCAGGAACAGGATATATTTATTTTATATATCCAAGTTGGTATGGTAATATTGATTCAGCAAATGGTGTATTTGATGAAAATGGATTTAACATATCATCATCATTTACTTATTCAACTTATGTGTCCGTAATAGATTCACCTTCTTCTTATTGGAGTGGTATTAGTTATAGTGTCTATAAACATGGTCCACTTAATGTTGGTCCGTTAGGTGATGTAAATTGGGAGTTTAATTTTGCATATATTGCTCCTACTACTACAACAACTACAACGGCAGCTCCAACAACCACTACTACAACGGCAGCTCCAACAACCACTACTACAACGGCAGCTCCAACTACAACTACTACAACGGCAGCTCCAACTACAACTACTACAACGGCAGCTCCAAC
>Ga0114977_10000224_pt1 | contig 37342 bp, 42 predicted proteins | sample S_130805_MF_Meta_FD_87026 | JGI IMG/M metagenome (GOLD analysis project Ga0114977, IMG submission 87026) | Freshwater microbial communities from Lake Simoncouche, Canada to study carbon cycling - S_130805_MF_MetaG | ecosystem: Environmental > Aquatic > Freshwater > Lake | place: Lake...
CGCTCTAGCTGCGTGATGAACACCTTGGGGGCGAGTTCTGCAAGCCGCGAGCGAGCTTCGTCGCGCTCGCGCGTGGCTGCGTTGAGCGAGTCGGTGAGCTGGAGAATGTGGCAGTTCGCCTCATAGATAGCGCGGCCTCGCTCTTCGCATAGTGCCGTCAGTTCTTCGATGTTCATAGCTTCGCTTCTTTCTTTCGTTGCTCATCAGACGCGAGGCACTCTCCGCACAGTGGAATACCTGGAGGCACCCACTGCCATCCGGCTGGCATCCCATCTGGGTCTTCGGCGTATTCGCAACAGCCAGTGCAGAGCCAGTGGTAGGTCGGCGCCAGTGCCGCGGGTTCCACCGTCCCGGCCTCGATCTCTGCAAGCTGCGAGCGAGCTTCGTCGCGCTCGCGCGTCAGCTCTTCGATGCGGAGCTGCTGCTCAAGCTCGGTAGAGCTGTGTTCGTTGTACAACATAACCATCTCCTTGAATGACTCAGCGGCTTCCTTCTTGGCTTCGTCGCGCTCGCGGGTCATCTGCTCTAGTCGCTCTTCGGCGGTCAGTGCGCGCTCACTCTCGGCGGCGAGTAGCAGCGCGAGTCGGTGCTGTAGGTCGGTCACTTGGTTCCGTCCTCAACCGGGGCCTTTGCTTTCTGCTCCCTGCGAATGCGTAGGCGCTCGCGACACGCCTCGCGGTGAGCCAGCTTGCGCTCAACGTCCAGCCTTGCCTTCTCCGCCCGCTCGTCTTTCGTGGCCTCCAGCCATGCAGCGTGGTTGTCCGCCTCCTGCTGCCGAGCCGCAGCACCTCGGGCGTGCAGCCTGTCCTCATATTGATGTAGCTCGATTCTGCGCAGCGCAAGGCGCGAAGCCTCCTCAAGCTCCTCTTCACTCGTCGGGTCGTCCGTCGAGTCGCACTGGCGAACGCCGTTCCACTGGACGGCTCCCTGCTTTTCGGCCATTTGCAAGTACTGAGCAATCACGTGCAGGAGCTTGCGCTCGCGCGTGGTCTCGCGCGTTCGCGCCGCCCAGGTAGCCGCCCACTGTTTCTCAGTGGTCTTCATATCTCGCTTTGCGCCGAACCAGCGGCGCATCGTGCCAAGCAGCGTTGGCCACATATACAGGTCTTCTATGCGGTGCTCGGTCATGGTTCGTCTCCCGCAACAGCCTTTGCGGCTGCGAGCCTTGCCAGCGCCTTGTCTCGCTCGCGCGTGCGACGTGGCGGTCGAATCCATCTGTTGCATTTTAGACACCCGCGCGCATCCGTTCGGTCAAACGTCAAGATGCAAAACGCGTGGCAGAACGGGCATGGCAAAAGCGGCTTAATGGGCGCGGTCTCTTGCTTGGTCATGGTTTCCTCCACGAAGCATCTAAGCATTGGAGAAAGAAGCCATCAAGGAAAAAGATACCGACAGTCAACGGATAAGAGAGCCAACGAAACAAAGCGTGCAGAGTGCAGATAGGTACCGCAAGTCTACAGGGAATGTAGAGGCGAGTTGTAGAGTACAAGTAAAGCAAGCAGTGACGACCCAGTAAGTGTAGGGCGTAGAAGTATTTTGAGGGAGGATGTCGAATCTGACTTGTATAACACCGTCATCTGTGAGCTTCTGGAACCGCAGGGGAGGTCTGATTCTCTCTCTCATGTCTGCGTTCTGCTACTGGCAAGTACAGAACCAGACGCCTGAGAGCCTAGAAGGTACGCGTACTGTTCACGTAACACGGGAACACTGGACTATGGAAAATTTTAGCGGGTGGTCCCCCCTAGGCCCCCCCACGTAAGATGTGCAGAGGGGGGGTAAGGGCAATGGATTCGGGCACTTAGGGCGTAGGGGTATTACCGAAACGCCTTCACACTGGAGCGCGTGAGAGGGCGCGTGAGAGTGTCTTAGGAGGCTCCGAGAGGCTCTGAGAGGTCTCCGATGCTCCCTCCCTCACCACGTCACGCGAGAGGGCGTATCGCGGGCAACCGTCCAGGCTCCCCCCTCTTAGGCGAGCTTGTCAAGCGTAACTCACGCATGAGTGACTTGGCCCTATGACTTTTCTGCATAGGCGTGACTCGACTGTCATAGGCGTTATGTGCAATGCTTCCGCGCTCTTAGCCTCTTAGGCTCGTTTTGCCATGACATCGCTGTCTTGGTTGACCCTTTTTGGCCTCGGTGCCTTGCGTCGTCGCTGGTGTGCGAATCGCCTGGATATTGCCTGGAAAAGCATGTTGGCACGGTCCGTGCTCAGTATGTTCCGCCCAAGGCAAGCAGCCTCGGACGATACCGCGCCTAGTGGCGCTAGGAGTCTCTCATGGATCTCGCCAGCATTCTTGCAGCGTGTACCGTCGTTCTTGATGACCGCGAGCCTTCGCCGATGCTGGCGCTAGCTCGCGCCGAACGTGACCGATCCGCCGACAAGCTGTCTCTTTGCCGCACGCTTGCGTTGATTGCAGAATACGAGCCGCTGGAAAGGAAGAGCGCGATCCTGCGACTATCGCTCTGACGCTCATTCCCCCATCGCACTAGGTGCGCGCCGATTCGCGATCGGATGGGGGAACCGCTGCATCACGCAGCAACAACGCGCCGTGTGGCGCTTAGGAGTCTCTCATGTCAATCGTATCCCGCATCAGCCTCTCGGACCTCGAGCTTTCCGACCGACGTATCACGTCGCTCCCATCAAGCCGAACCCGTACGGGGTACGGGCGACGTCTTCCCACGTGTCAGATGGTGCGTATCAATCGGCGGTGGCGGCGTGTCTATGTGTGCCTATGGTCCAACTCAGGTACGTGCTACATCGATGGCGCTCGCAGGGGCGAATGGATCGTCGTTGACGATTGACACGCCTCCCCCTCCCCCATCGCACTAGGTGCGCGCCGATTCGCGATCGGATGGGGGAACCGCTGCATAACGCAGCATTAACGCGCCTCGTTGGCGCTTAGGATATAATCATGAACATCGTCCAAGAAGTGAACGAGTGCGAATTTGTGGACTCGTTTCGACGATACAACCGATATGACGACTTCGGTAGATCCGCACTGGTCGCGTTGTTTGATTATCTTGAGCAAATTTGTGAAGATACGGGGGAACCGTATGAACTAGACGTGATTGCGCTTTGCTGCGACTGGGGAACGTATGGGAGCGCGAAAGAAGCGGCGAAAGAGTACGGATACGAAGGCAACGACGAAGAGGACGACGAAGAGGACGCTGTCCAATGGCTCTCGGAGCGGACCACGGTCATCGCATATCGGGGGGGGGTGTTGGTTCAGAGCTTCTGATCGTTCCCTTGCTCGCAAGCTTGCTTGCTTGCAACGATAGCGGTGAGACCGTGACCACCCCAAATACCTGTGGTGGAAAAACGCGCCCATGGCGCTAAGGAAAACATGGACACTGACAAGCTCACGCTCGCGTTGCGTTGCGTACTACCTGCCGTTTCGCGCGATTCATCGCGCAAACATATTAGCTGCGTGCAAATTCGTGTAAAATCTGGCGTTGCGACCGTTGCCGGAACGGATGGGCACAGACTTCATATGTGCGAATTCTTGCACGATGCCCCCGATGGGGAGTGGTTGTTCCGTTTCGGGACTGCGAAGGTTGGGAAAAGCAGCGTCGCCAATATGGAATCCGGGGTGTTGACATCAGGGCCGACGATCGCGCGTCTGGCCGGCGGTCCCGCCGATCTGCTGCCCCAGGGGATGGGGGGGATGGGGGAGAGGGATCCCGGAACCGGGCTGCTTTCCCACCCTGGCTTCCGCCATCCCCTCACGATGCTGCGCAAGAATGCGCGGGGAGAAAGCAAGGCGGGTGCGATATTCACGTCGGCGAGGGACCGCTTGACCCAATTAAGGTAACGGGGGAGTCTGCGTTGGGCGTTAAGTTCGTTGGCATTGTCATGCCTATGCGTGCGTGAATCCCGCTTCATGGGTTCGACTCAGGTCGTTCCCATGGGGCGAGTGTAACTCTGCCGGTTGCAGGTTCCGAAAACCTGGGGTGGAAAAACGCGCCATAGGCGTTAAGGTAAAGACCATGAAAAACACATACCATGTTGACGGTACGGTAACGTACTGGTCAGTATTTTCCCAGGCGTGGGAAGCCCGCGCCTCGTCGGTTCCCGCGTGTGAGCTTGCGGCAATGTCGCCGCATGAACGCGGGCGAGTGATGCGGCACCTTCACAAACATGGGTACGATGAGACCGCGCACTATCGGTGCGAGTCGTGAATTATCACGACTTCCCCGAGCCTCCGTTGGACCCTCCCGAATACTGGGGGCCACACGATGACCCCGGCCCTACCTTGGAAGAGGTAGAGGACGCGCTCGCGCTTGCAGAGCGCGAAACCCTGGCGGTCCTCTTTTCCCTATCGGGAAACGTAGACAACCTGCAAGCTGACGAGCTAACGCCCATGCTCACGCTGGAAGCGTGGGCAGAGGAATGGCCGGACTGGTTCCCAGGCGTGCCGCTTCCTTCGCCGGAAGCGTTCGCCCCCTTGCTCGCAAGCGTCGCTGCGCTGGTTGACGCGTCAATCGCCGTCAATTCCTGGGAAGAACCTGGGCGGCAAGATGAATGCACGTGTCGCAAGCGCAGGTGTGCGTATTGTGGAGATGGCGATTATTAACGCGCCGCGTTGGCGCTAGGAGAAACAACATGTATGCATTCCGAGTATTCGACGGTGCCGGCTCATGCCTGGGCCATGGGGAAACCCGGCTGGCCGCGTTGCAGTGCGCATTGCGAGCCGCGCCATGGCTTGCCACGATGACCTACGCGGACGCGCAAGCGTCCGGCATTCGGATCAGGGTCGACCCGTGCCGCTCCTGATCCTGGCGGTCGCCTTTATGGCGTTCACCGGGAACTGCACGGGTGCTGCGCATAGCGCGGGTGCCCTTGCGTTCCTCTCGCTGGCGACTCCGTTCCCCTGGCTTCTGCTGGGTGCGGTATGGGTCGCCGTGAAAACCTGGGACTGACGTTCGCCCCTTGCTCGCGATACCTCGCGGGCAACGTGCGCACCTAAGCGCGAAGGACCGAAAAACATGGGCAGTGTCAAAGCATCAATCCGCGAAGAATTCCACGGCGGGCCGGACTACATCGACGAAGTCGCAGTCGCGTTGGCGGACTCGTACATCCAGCTGGTCTCTGTCAGCTTCAAGAACGGGCCGGACGAACACCGGGACGCTGTACGTGCGGTGGCAGAACTGGCGGCTCGTTACGAGCGCGCAAAGCTCGTGCGTGAGATGGTCGCCGAGACTGGGGAGACCCTCCAATGCCTGCGGCGCACGCTCGCCGTAGAAGTCGCGGAGGCAGATCTCTGCCTTCGAGCTATGTCGTGCGCGCAGGCAGGTTACGAAGACCGAATCGACGCGGTCAATCGAACGCGTGACCGTTACGAGGTGGTCGTCAAGGCCATTGCGGATGGATACCGATAGATTCTGCGCTGCAAAGCCTGCTACTGAGACGGCGCTCCGGGAAACCGAGGCGCGTCTCGTGCGGCTCATCCGTGAACTGAACGCTCGCTTCGACTCAATCGAGGTGCGCATCAATGCGCTGCATCTGCATTCGACCTGCCATCCTGAATGGGTGGCTCCGGGTGCTGGTGCTGGGGCGAAAGCACGAAGAGCGGGAATCGTGGAAGCGGTCCTGCTCATGTCCGGGGCGGCAGGAATGACCGTTCCAGAGCTTGCAGGATACCTGCATATCCCCGTGTCCAGGCGTGAAACCCTGGGCGAAGACCTCTCATATCTGGTCGCCGAAGAGCGTATCCAGATTGTTCCCTCACGCAACAAACGCTGGAGAATCAGAAGCCATGGCACGAGCAAAAGCAACCGTTGAAACCGTCGAACCCATCACCGTCGAACCCTCAGAAACTGGGGGCGGGAACCATCTCGACCTGTGGGATTCGGTCCAAGCGACCGACCCTAAGTACACCAAGAAGTTTAGCAGGGGTGGCGGGTTCTCAGGAACCGCCATCAATGCGACCTACCTCGCGAAGAAGGCAACCGAGAAGTTCGGGCCCCTCGGAATAGGCTGGGGCGTCATCGTCGAAGACGAAACCTGGGCGGAAGGTGCGCCCATCATCGACGATAAGTGGGGGAAAGTCGGGACCGAATTGATCCACGTCCTCCGAATCGTGCTCTGGTACGATTGGCAGGGCACCCGTGGCGAGGTGCGCCACTACGGCCAGACGACCTTCGTCGGCAAGAATAAGCACGGCGTGTTCACCGACGAGGAGGCTCCGAAGAAGAGCCTAACGGACGCCATGTCCAAGGCTCTCTCGCTCCTCGGGTTCGCCAGCGACGTTCACCTAGGACTGTACGACGACAACAAATACGTGAGCGACCTCAAGCAAGCTGCGCTTGACGCAGAGAAACCCAAGGGGCCAACCCTTGAAAGCATCCTTGCCGCTGTAGGTGCGGCTGGAAACCTGGAGGCTCTGAAGTCTGCCGTCGTGGCGGCTTCAGTTCTCAGCGACGCAGACAAGGCCACCCTCAAGGTGGCATACCTCGCGCGCAAAGCCGCCATCGAGGTAGCGTGACCATCCTCTTCTTCTTCCTGCGCACGTGGCCCTGGTGGGTCGGTGCCATGGTTGGCAACCACATGGGATTCATGCTGGGCATGGTCGTGTGGGCTCTACTGGAGAATCGGAAGTGAAGCTCCCGGTCCTGTCCGCTTCCTCGACAGAGGAATGGATCAGCTGCGCTCTTCGCGCCTACCTGCCCGAGGAGCGACGCCCACCCGGCGAAGCTGCGCAGATAGGCACCCGCTTCCACGCGCTCGTGGAGAAGCCCATTGTGGCCAAGCAATGGGTGCCTCTCGATGCGCTTGACGAGTGCTTCGAGGTTCCGATCCGGAACACCATCGAATGGCTTCACCAAGCCATGCCCACTGGTGAGCATGAGCTTATGGCAGAGCAAGCCTACGAGCTTGCGCCCATGGGCTCATACGTCCACGAACCGGGCACGCGCGAACCGCATTGGCGGGACTCGCTCACGTGCAAGACCATAACGATGACCGGGCACCGAGCCTATCCAAACACGGAGTCCCGCATCTACGGGACCGCCGACGTGGTCATCATCGAGGGAAAAAAAGGCCACGTCATCGATTGGAAAACTGGGCGCAAGTCGAGTTCCCACGAGGCGCAGCTCAAAACCCTGTGCCTCATGGCGTCAGAAGCCCACAAGCTTTCGAGCGTTCAAGGCACGGCGGTCTACGTCAACCTGAAGAACGGCAAGGTGGAAGCCACGACGTGGCTCTTCGACGCCTTCGACCTACACGTTCACGCTGGCGCTATTGTCAGCCTGTCAAAGCAATTGCTAACGGGTAAAATCCCGGACGCAAACCCTGGTAAGTACTGCTTCTTTTGCCCAGCGTTGGGCTGCCCTGAAAAACTGAGGACGACACGATGACCACCGAAATGAACGAAGCACTCCGACGCATCGAACAGAAGCTCGATGAAGTTCTCAAGATGGCGAAAGCTGCGCCGACTGCGACCGGCACCTTCACGAAGAAGAGCGTGGAGGACGCCGACCTCGACGGCAAGTACGGTAACCCCGAGGTCCGGCTAGTCCCTTCCCGCTGGTCGGGGCCTGACTACAAGGGCTGGAAGTTCGGTGACTGCCCGCCGGAGTTCCTCGAAGAGATGGCGAGTATGCTTGACGCGATTGCTCGCAAGCAGGCTGGCGACCCTGCCAAGGCCAAGTTCTCGGACTGGTCTGCTAAAGACGCAGCACGAGCGCGATGCTGGGCAGAGCGCAAGCGCAAGACGCAGCCATCCGTGGCCGATGACTGGGGTGGCGACGCTACCGAAATTGCTGGTGGCGACACAGCCAGCGAAGGGTTCCCGTTCTGACAGGATAATTGCAGCAAGACGTGGCCGGGTATTTGGGGCCGACCACGTCTTGTTGCGTTCCGCAACATGCGGAGCGGGCACCTTGCCATACAAGCAAACTTGTGGCAAAAAGAATTTGGCCCCGAACTCCAGCAAGAGTCCGAGGCCCGAGAACAACCAGATGGCAAAGACAAGATACCCCAACAGGCTTGGGTTGTCGAGACCTTGCCACGCACCGCAAGGAAGCCAGTGGCCGGATGGTATAAGCAACACACGAGCGAGCTTGCTTCGCTCGAAGCGTTCGCCAAGTGCGGGCGCATCGACCTCGTCACGTCCTGGCTGCGAGTCACGCGCTGGACTGTTGACCACGAAAGCGACGAGCTTCCCGACTCGTTGCGTCACGAAGCGGAGACTCTCGAAGAGGCTGGCCTAGTCGTCACCTTCGCGAGCCGATGTAAGAAGCTCCTCGACCAGCGAACTTCGATGGCCGAGAAGCGTGAAGCTAAGAGAGCTTTGGTGAACTCATGTGAACTCACATCGATTCACATCGATTCACGTGAACTCACTTCGTATCACGTGAACTCATGTGATCATCAAGACAAGACAAGACAAGACAAGAGAGAAGAAGAGGGAGAGGGAGAGCACGAGAGGGATGTTGCTCCGCAACCCGCGAGCCCCGCTCGCTCCAAGAAGCCTTCGAAGGGCAAGCTGGCTCTAGACGCTTGGTGCGAAGCGGTCAAGGCCGAGACCGGAACCCGGTCAGCCGAGCAAGGCAAGACGCTCGAAGCCATCGCATCGAAGCTCCAAGACATCGCTGCCGAGTCCGGCGACACGTTCATCGACATCGTCCGCCGTCGCGTGACCCTGAACAAGAGCCTCCAGATTCGGTGGGCCGCTCAAGACTACGCGACCGACAAGACCCAGAAGCCTTGGAAGAAGGCAAACCCCCTAGACTGCGGCAACTCAGACAAGTGGGATAAGTTCGAGAAAGACTGGAAGAACCCTTACGGAGAGACCATGTGATGGAAGACATCGACAAAATCCTGGGCCGCCTAATGGTCCAGCCGACCAACATGCCCGACCACGCTAGGCGCTGGGACCAAGAACGCCTCGCCCCGTACTCCGCCGCCATCGCACGATGCGTTGCCATGCCCGAGTCCTTCGAAGCTATCGCCAAGGCTCACCCCTGGTTTCCCGTCGCGTCGATGCCCGTCATCGCCAAGGTGCTCCGCGACAACGAAGCCGACTTCCAGGAAACCATCTCGAAGCTAGTGCCATCGCCGTTCTCTTCGCCCATCGTCGCGCTCCTTGGAAAAACTGGGGCCGGCAAAACTACCGCATCGCTCGCCATGTTCTTGCTCCACATGCGGGCTCACCGCACGACCCTGATTGCTGAGGCCAGGATGGCCCTAGAACGAGCTTGCGCTGGGGAGATGCCACCAAGGGTGGCGAAGCCTGCAAAGGTCGTCTTCGTGGCAGCCAAGGACGTTGTTGACGCTCGCCGCTTTTCCCCGCTTGGCAAGGAGCCGGACCTCCTGGAACGCGCGAAGAGCGCTTCGCTTCTCATCCTCGACGACATCGTCGGCACCCGCGACACCGACCAAGACCTTTACCAAGTCATCTGGTCCCGCGATAACTTCAAGCTGCCGACCATCGTCACCACGGCCATGAACCCAGCCGAGATGACCGCAGCCTACAGCGAGATGTTCACCCGTCGAGTCTTCGGCGGTACGTCCAAGCTCATCACGAGGAAACCATGAAGCTCATTCAAAGCCCATCGCGCAGGTCTGAATTCACAGGCTGCGACTACGAGTGGCGCTGCCACGCGTGCGCGACGACCGCGACCACGCACAGCACCCTCGACGCAGTCTCCCTCCCGAAAGGCTGGACGCTGTCCAACACCAACATCACAACCACCGTATGCCGCTCGTGCAATAGGCTCACGCCCCAATCCCGGGGGGCATTGGTTCGTGAGTGACAGCCCAGCAATCGGGGAGGAAACCTAGCCGTCTCCTCCGCTCATACACGCATTCGAGGAAAGTACAATGGCAAGAAAAAAAGCCATCATGGCAAGCGTCATCGCAAGCAAGCTGCCGGCTCCCGGCAAACTGAACCGGGCTCTGCTGCCGTCGCGCACCACCGACAAAGACATCGCCGTCGAAGCCATCGCCAAGCTCATGTATTCCGGCCAGTGGGACAGCGACTCGCGAGACGCCACCCTCAAAGAACTTGGCTGCGCCAATACGGCCATGAGCAACTACGAGAAGGAAGCCCAGCGCCTAGTCCGCATGAGCATGAAGCACAGCGGCAAAGCCTTCGAGCGACTCAGCGGCGTGCTCAACGAAATCATCGACCGCACCATGGACGAGCGAGACCATCGCACCGCCGTCATGGCCATCGGCAAGCTCGCCGACATCACCGGCTTGAACAAGCAAGTCATCGAGCACCGCGAGGGCGACCGGCTCGAAGAGTTCCGTCGCCGTGCCCTGTCCGGCGAAGACCCGGAGCTTCTCGCACGGGAAGCAACGGACTTTTTGCTAGGTGTAGAATCTGGTTTGATGTATCAGTGAATGAGGAGGAAACCATGGCTAAGAGAATTCCAGCTTCGGACCTGAATGTCCCAAGCTATGCACACGAAATTGCTGGGGGATACCCCGTCCACGTCACCGAAGAGTTCGGATGGGACCTCGTCGCGTACGTCTACTGCCCGATGATGCCAAGCCCACGTCCACGGGTAACGTCGCGCGGTACCTTCATGCCGACCGATTACAAGAAGCATTGCGAGAAGCTCGCGGTCTCCCTCGCGTACGCTCGCGGTCTCCTGGAATCCGGGCACTTCGGCAACATCATCACCTGGGACGCAGGCTCACCATTCAAGCTCGACATCGCTTTCTGGTCAGAGAAGCAGCGAGGAGACCTCGACAACTGCGCCAAGACCATCATGGACGCCGCACAGCTCCATCGTGGTGAGTCGCCAGGATGCGAGCTTTGGAAGAACGATAGCCAAATCCGTAACCTGTCCGTCGAGTGGTGCCCAACCGATGACATCACGTGGGAGCAAGCCGTCGTCCGCGTCGTCCGCTCCGCCAAGGACGGCATCGTCGATGCGCCAAAGCCCACGCGCGCCAGCATCCGCAAGGCAGCGGTGAAGAAGTGAAGAACCCCATCAACGTCGGCGACCAGTTCGGCCAGCTCACCGTGCTGCAAGTCTATCCTCTGCACATGCTGTGCTCGTGCGGCACTGAAGTCACGAAGTACAAAGCTTCGCACGTCAACGGAGTGCGGCAAGTCAAGAGCTGCGGATGCCTGAAGCGTTCGTCAACCCAAGACTGGGAGAGTCAAATCCACGGCGACATCAAGGTGTTGTCGTGCATGGACCCTGGCGAGAAGGTGCGCTTCCGCTTTTACCGCGTCGAATGCCTGAAGTGCGGGACGCTCAGCACCATGGGCCGTGAGACCGTGGGCACGGCGCACACCCGCAAGTATGGCTGCACTGGCTGCATCGAGAAGCGACACAAGGGCAAAGAGCGTACGACCAACGCGCGCATCTACCTCGAACCCGTCATCGACGCGCAGCTCCGAACCCATTGCAACAGCAATGGTCTGACGTACACCGGCTTCATCAAGGGGGCCATCTACGCGATGCTTGAGCAGCCGATGACCTACGCGGACATCCCGGACCATCGAGCAACTTACGGTCGCTTCGGCTCGCACTCGTTCAGCGTACCGCTGACCGTCAAGGACAAGAAGAAGCTCAAAGCGAAAGCTGCCGAACTCGGCCTTCGAATGTCACGCACGAACTCGAAGCTGATTCGATTCGCCGTCAGTCAGGCTTGCGCGCTCGCTTCTTCTTCCGAAGCACCGACAGCGCAATAGCGATTGCCTGCTCGCGGGGCTTGCCATGCTCCATCTCGGTCTTGATGTTCTTACCGACGTTCTTCTTCCCGGCTTTGAGTGGCATGGCAGGCTCCTACAACATCACGATGGATGGGAACTGGACGTTCGCAAGCTTCTTGTCGTAGCTCTTCGCAATCGAATCGACCGTCTTGCGATAGGTCGCCTCGTCCGCTGTGAAGTAGCCGCCCTTTTTTAGCTCGTGGACGTACGCCGTCGTGTCGTGAAGCTTCGCCGCTTCAAGCGCGCGAGGGTACCGGCTGAACAGTAATTGCAGCTGGGCCTTTGCCGCGTCGTCGAGCGTCTCCCACGATGCGAAGCAGTTCATGTCCTGCTTGCCGGCGAACTTCAACGTCTTCGTCGCGTCCGCATTCTCCGACACAAGCGTAATCTCGGAACCCGGCTTCGATGCCGCCAAGTACTTGTCCGCCTTGTCGCGTCCGAATCGCTCGGTCGTCGTAAAGTACGTGAAGTCACAATCCCCGTGCTTCTTCGAACCGCCAAGGTTGTAGTTGCAGATGCTCTTCCAGTGGCCCGTCTCAAGCGCCGACTGCGCATGAATGACCAGGATAACCTTGCGGTCGGGCAGCGTTCCAGTGATGGATTGCCACGCCACGGCCAGCGAAATGAAGACTTGTTCGGGACTCACCGTGGTCGTCTTACACGTTCTTTCGATGCCCATCAATCCACCTTGAGTGCAGCTTGAATCCGCTTACGATCAGTGCCCTGGCTGTTCAATGCAGCGATATGCAGCGCCGAGTGAAGCGCAGGGTCCGCAGCCACCGCTGCGCTGAGCAGCGAGTTCGCGACCTCGGCAGGGTCGATGAGACCAGCCGCCACCTTGAGCGATTCGGATTCGGGCATGATGAGCTTCCCGTCCTCAAACCTGGGAAGCTGGCCGATAGCTCCTTCGAGCTTGTTGACGATGGCGATGACCGCAGAGAGCCAGCCGAGAGCTTCGTTCATTTGCCAATCTCCGCGCTACAGGTGCCAGCCGTGAGCGTGTCTACGACGTGCAAGTAAGCAGTAGCGCAAGCCACCGCGAGCTTCATATCCTTGTTGTCGCGAGCGACTACCGCGCACTCTTTGTCGAGAGCCACCGCCGTAAGCGCGACCCTCTTGCAAGGAGTGACACAGCCCAAAGACGCGCAAGCAAGCGCCAGAATCGCCAGCCATTTCGCATCGTTCATTCTTTCCCCACTGCTTGCTTGAGTGCGTTCAGAGCCTTTGCACCGTCAAGGCCCGTGGCGCTAATGAAGCGCACTACGCCTGCGAGGCGCGGGTTCGCTTCAGCCCACGCCCACCATGCGTCGGGCGAACGGAAGCGAAAGAGCGCGTTGATGATCAGTGTCGCGAGCGGCCAGACAAAGGCCCATTGAGCTTCGTGCATCACTTCCCCGCAAACGGGTTGAGCTTGTTCTGAATCGCCCAAATCAAACCGGAGACGACGAGCATGGCCACAACCTTGACCATGGCCGCCGTCCCCTGTTCTGCATATTTCCGCATAGACTTGCCGAAGCGCAGGTCTTGACGAAACTCCTCGATGCTCGCCGCATCGTGGACGTCCACGCCAAGCAGGAAGAAGACCCGTTCAACGGCCTTCTCTGCTGCTTCTCCGGCTGGGTCTTTCGCGGGTGCCACTACAGCGCGTCGCTCGGTGGCGCTGGTGGCGCGAGGCTGGCCTTCAGAGCCTCGGAGACCTTGACGGCTTCGAGGACTACTGGCGCGTCTGCGAGGGCGAATAGGCCCCCCTTCTGCGCTGCGTGAGCCACGTTGATGAGTACCTGGATTGCGTCTGATTCAGTCATTGGTTCCTCCTGCTGCTGGAGCTTCCGCTACTACCACGGGTGCAACGTCTTGCGCAACCGGCGGGAGGTCGGGAGTTGCGACCGCCTCCGCAACCGGCGCAACGTCGCGCACGATCTCGGTGATGGTGAGGCCGAGGGCTTCGGCACTGTAACGGTACAGATACTCGTCGTCGCTGCCCCACGCGGCGTAGGCTGCGCCTGCAAGCGACAAGCCCCCGGTAGTGAGGTTGCCGCGCTCTTCAGTCTGGAGCCACCACTGATAGCTCGCGGATGCTCCGGGCTGCACGGTTACGTTGTTGATGTAGAGCACCGCTGCGGTGCTAGGGAAAACTTGGACTGGGGAAATGATTGCGTACATGATAAATCCTTAAACGTAATAAGTCACAGAGACCCACATTTCGCTAGCCGAAGCGGCGCTGGTGCCAAGATAAATTTTGCCATCGTAATACGCGACCACTTGCGCCACGCTGCTAGTGGTGCGCGAAAGGCCGCCGTGTCCGACACCGCTAAAGTTTGGTGTCATGCCGGATGGCACCGTCACAGTAGTAGTGCCGAGCACGCTCCCGAATAGACTGCCTCCGGCGTACAGATACACGTTTAGCGTGACCATACGCCCAACGCGCGTATAGCTGGCAGTGACCGAACTTGGCGTAGTGGTCACAAATCCAGCCAGTGTGGGAGTCCACGTCCCCTCCGCGTAACAGTCTAGCGCCTGCGCGTCGCCGTTCCCCGGCGTCGAGGGGAGCTTGAGGCCCGTGCCTGTTCGCCCAGACAAGTCTACAAGGCCAACTGTGCCGGTGCTATTTTGCGCGCCCGGTGTCAGTACGATATTGCCGCCGTTTGTGACGCCCGTCCCGAATCCGCTTTGAGCTGCAAGTGTGATTGACGTCCCGTTGCCCGATGCGGCTGTCCCCCCCACAACGTGCAGCGCCCCCGTCGGGCTCGCCGTGCCGACGCCGACGTCGCCGCCGGGCAGAATAGTTACTCGAGTGGTGTTGGATGTTCTCAGAAGAACTGGCGTGGACGTATATGTTCCGAATACATACTCAGAGGCGTTTATTAAATGGTATCCCTCGACGTTATTATTCTTAAATACAAGCGAATGCTGTCCTGTATCTGCGTAGGAAATTAGTACTTTTGGCGTGGCGACGACTCCAGCAGTTCCCGAGCCAACATGTAGCGGGGCCGCTGGGCTCGTCGTGCCGATGCCGACGCGGCTGTTCGTCGTGTCGAGGTTCAGCAGGCCGCTCTGGATGTTCAGCGCGGTCGTGCTCGTCGCCAGGGTCCACGTCTGCGCCGCGCTGGACGAGAGGTTGCGTGCAACAAACGAGACCGTAGTACCGTCGTCAGAGACTCCAGAGTCGGCAATCGTCGTGGCCGCGCTCCACTTCGTAAGCCGGTTTACCGTCCCGACTCCAGATACACCTACGGGAACGCCGCCACCAGCAGGGATGGCATACTGAAGTTGTGGTGCGCCCATGTCACACCTCCCAACAGGCAATAGTCGAGGGAAACGTCGCAACGCAAGCAATCCACGTGTTCATCCCGTCCCGGATGTCGATGCGCACGGCTTCGGTCGCATACAGCGGGTATCCAGCCGCGACCGCATCCGTAGACGAGGACATGATGAAGACCGTGTTCGAACCCGTGTTTCGAATGTTGATGCCTTGCACGCACGATGAAGCTCCGGATGGTTGACCCATATCCGTTGGAATGAGAATCGGAAGCGTCGTGTTTCCGCTCCCGCTCCTCGCATTGCCCGTGATGGACGCGAGCTGCGTCACCGTTGCGCTAATTGCCGCCGTGTAGATTCTGCTTCGTGAGCTTACGCCTGTTCCGACTCTCATGTGTTTTACCTTTCGTGACTGTCGTATCATCCGCCAGATGGCGGCAACGTCTTTATTCGCCGATGAGCTTTGAGCCCTCGACCGATGGTGACTTAGCGGGTGGTCGAGCGCGAGTCGCAGCTGCCTCTGCCCCAGGAGCCATTGGTTGCTGTTGTTGCGACGAAGCACCGACGAGCGACTGGGCAAGCGCAAGCGACATGCTCCCGCCCCGCATCGAGGACTTGGTCTTCATGATCAGCTTGAACAAAGGCGCAAGGTTCGTCGCCATCTCAGGTCGCTTCTCCTGAAGCAACTGTACCGCTCCCTTCAGCTGCTCGTACGCTTCAGGAGACACGCTCTTCATCACGTCCACGTCCTGCTGGCGCAGCGAACCCTCATGGACGAATTTGGCAAGCAAGTCAGGGTCGCGGATAACGGCGACCGCACGAGCGAAGTTCTGCGCATCCGCCCCGTTCGACGTGGTTGGTCGCTTGCGCTCCAGGTAGTCTACCGTCGCGTCGAACCGCGTGCGAGCTTCCTGAATGTGAGCAGGGTCTACCGCCCCGCTCTCAAGCATCTTGTCGAACGAAGCTCCCATGGCCTCGCGCTCCTTCAGAATGCCGTCAAGGTAAGCGTTTGCCGCCGGGACCGAGAACGTGTAGCCCTTGTGCCCCGAAAGCGCGCGGCCAGTCGGCACGGCCCCGCGAGCGAGAACGTCCATGGTTCGGCTCGTGGCGCTCCAGAACTTCACCGGACTGATCACCGAGGACGCTGCCTGATACATGGCCTTCTTGCCGCCAAGCGCCGCAAGAGCCACGCCGACAACCATGCTGCCCATGCCGCCGCCAAAGGGACCGGCACCAATGAACGCCGTCGAAAGTGCCCCGAGGACGTTGTCCTTGGTGAACATCTTTTCGCCGCTCTTTGGAGCGATGAACTTCATTGCCTTGAGAAGTTCCTTGCCCTCGGGGGACTTGTTGAACGCGTCAAGACCGTTCTCAAACAGTCGGCTTTCCGTGTACGGAATCAGGCGGTTTCTGACGCTGGACTTTTCCGCGACAGACTTGCCCAGGCTGGTGTACGCGTCGATGGCGTCCGCCGCCTGCTCGAACTTATTATTCAGGGCATCAACCTCAATCTTGAGGGTTTGCTTAGCGGTAAGGTCTTTTTGATTCTGGCCAATCTTGCTGCCAAGGTCAGCGATCTTCTCATCACGCGCGACCTGAGCGATGGCTTCACGCGCTTGCTGAGCGGTCGCAGCGTTCCTTACTGACGTGACGGCATCAGCCGTGCGCGTTGCCCGCGCCTCTTCTATGGCGTCAACTAGATTCGCCTTGATGCTGGTAAGCTCTTCTTCTCTTGTCGTAAGACGGTTTGCCTTGTCGCCAAGAGTGGTGACATTCGCAGCGATTACACGCTTCTTCGCATCCGTTTGAGCTGAGCCAACCGCAGCCTTCTGCTTGGCAATCGTTTCGCCAAGAGTGACTCCTTCTGCCTTGATTGCACTAAGCCTATTATCAACGTCGGCCAGCGTTTTTTCATTAACCGCAAGGGCAGTGCGAAGCTTCGCCGTCTCTTGTGGATTCGCCGCGACGATGTTCGCCGACTTGACCGCTGCGGGCACAGCTTGAGCTGCTGCCGCTACCGGAACCTGCTTGCCCGCTCGTTCAGCTGCGGCAAGCCGGTACTTCTGAAGAATCTCAGGCGCATCACTCGCGAGCGGCGCTGGCAAACTGCGGAAGTCCGCAAGGGCCTGCTGCTTGATGCCAGCCAGGGTCTGCTCGTCGAGCCCTGCCATCTCTCCGCCGAGAAGCTTCGCTTTAAGCTCTTTCGGAAGCCGCGTTGCCGTGCCGGAACTCCTGGCAAGGCCAAGAGTCGGTGAGGCTTCGGCAAGCGCGTGAACGTATGCCGCGTTCTCCGCGCTTAGAAGCTTAGCTACCGGCTCATGATTGAACGTCTCCGTAAGAATGCTGATGTTGCTCTTCGGGTTTACGTTCAGCCCTCGCTCAACGCGGAGCATGTCTTGAACGTATGCTCGAAACTCTGCCGGGTCTCCACGGCCAACAGTCTTGAGCACAGGGATGAAGTCTTCAGCGTACCTAGCCGTTGACTGAACGCCCATCGCCTTGACTTCGCCCCTGGCTGCAAGGAGTCCGGCTTCGGCCTGCTGCGCTGTGGCGCGAGCCTCGCTTGCTGCCGCTCGCGCTTCTGGCGCAAGGGAGCCGGCCACTTCGCCAGCTGCTTCGCCAAGGTTAGCAAGCTTGGAAGTAAGGCTGCGGACTTCCTTCTCCGCAACGCCCTTCTCCAATTGAGCTTCGACACGGCGTTTGGTGAGGTCAACAGCTGAGGCCAGAGACTTGCCAAGAGCCTCGTGCGCCTGCTCGGTAAGGCCGAGAGCTTCGAGAGCTTCATCAGCCTTTCCTTGACGATCTAGAATGCCAGCCAGCCGCTCCTCAGATGCCCCGGCCTTGACTGCAAGATTGTACTCGGCTGTAAGATTCGCCTTCTTGCCTTCGTAAATCCCTCGGTTCTTGACCAAATCAAGCTTGTCCGACTGCGCCCTTCTGACCGTGCTCGCCAAGTCCTTGTAAGCTTTGTTGGCCTTATCTAGGCTTGAATGTTCCGCTTTGTCGCTCAGGATGTCTTCAGTGAGACTCTCGATGTCCGCGTTCAGCTTGCTGACCGCAGCATCTGGCTTGCGGCCAAGATTCTCAACCGCGTCGTTGTAGTCGGCAACGTGCTTTGCTGCGGCAACCGCGTCGGCCTTAGCTTCGGCACGGATAGCGTCCGTCTTCGCCCCGTAGACGGATTTCGCCTCAGCCTGAATGGCCGCATCGTCAATGGCTTCGGCTGGCTCAGCCAGCGTCTTTGCCGCAGCGTCGGCTTCTGCTGCCGCGCCCTTGCCGAAAAGCTTCCTTGCCCCAGCCCCAAGCACTGGAGCCGCCGCACCGAACGCGCCGCCGATGCCCGCGCCAAGAAGACCGCCTTCGAGTGGACGCGCCTTGCGCTCCTCGATTGCCGCCTGCGTAATCTCTGAACCAGCGCCATACGCCCCGCCGATGGCAGCTTCGCGCCCCGCCGATTCCAGCACTTTGCGACCAAGAGGCTTTGCCGCGAGTGCCCCGGCTCCTTCAGCTACAAGCGACTCGCCACCCGTCAGCGCACCGAGGGCAAGAGCCCCGCCAAGCTCGCCCGCGCCTATGGCGTAAGGGTGCGCCTCGTGGAGCTTCGCAAGGTTCTCTGGAGTCGCCATGCCGGACTCGATGAGCGCCTTCCCGCCAAGGCCCAGCGTGCCAGATTGCAACGCGCCATAGCCTGCCGCCTTCAGTCCGCCGCCAAAACCGCCGTACTCTGCTTCGGCCTCGCGCTTAAATTGACCTTCGGAAGACTCCAGGACCGGATTGAGCCCTTCAGAAAGCACCTCCGCAAGAGTCTCAATCTTGATGGGATTGCCGCTTGCCAGCGTCAAGACCTGCCCGCGTTTGGCTGTGAACCCAGAACGCATAAGGTCAGTGACCTGCTCTTGCGGAACGTCAACCGGGTTTCCTTGCGGGTCGGAAAGATTGACTGTTTTCATTTCGACATCCCAGCAGCGGCCCGCGCCTCTACGGTTTTATCAGTCTTAGTCCGCGCGTCCCACTCGTCCATGCCGAGCACGGACGGCAGCAATGTCAAGTCGTAGCGGCCCTGGAGAACCGTTTCGAATTCGCTCCCGCCCTTGCCGATGTTTCTGTACTGAGCAAGATTTGCTCGCGAGCTTTTCTGTTGCGCATCAAGCCATTGCATCATGCCTTCAGGCGACTGAGACGTAAGCTCAAGACCCTGACGAACTTCCTCTTGTCCAGTGACGGAACCGCCAGCATCCGTCTTGATGTTCGCATTGGCAACGTTTTGAACAGCTGCGCGCAGGCGGTTGACCATATCCGAAGAACCACTTTTAATTTGCTCCGCGATATACTTCTCGAACGACCCAGTCATCGCTGCAACCGTGCTGCCTTTGTTCTCTGTTGCTGCTCTAACAAAACCATTTACAACTGCGTTGCGGAACGTTGGGCCAAGGGCCTCTTGAATTTCTGCGGGAGTTGCCTTGGACATAACGGTGCGCACTTGGCTGACCGCTTCCGCCATGACTTGCGCTTCCTTGAATGCCTTGCCGCCCATGACACCGTCAGCGTGAGTAATCGCAGCCTGCCGTACTTTCGGGTCTCCAGACATCATCTGCTGCTTTGCAACCATCAACTGAGCCATAGCTGCGTTGCGGTTGTTCGCAGCGGCTGCGGCCATCGACGCGTTCTTCTCGTCAATCTTCAGTCGGATGCCCCCAAGGTGCTCTTGAAGAGCGCCGATGCCAGCCTTCAGAGATGCTTTTGATTTCGCATCGGTGACGCGCTCCTCGGCGTATTGAAGAGCCCGCTTGTGCTGGTCAAGCGACGCAATCGTCGCGGTTTCCAAAGCCTTCTGCTGGCCTGCTCCCATGTCCATAGCGTCAAGGAAGTTGGTTCGCGAAACCTTCTGGCCGTACTGCATCCGGCTGTACTGCTCGCGCTGGTTCTCTACATCGTTCTGCACGGCTTTATCGACTTCACCAATCACTTGATTGGCGGACATATCCCCCGCCGCGCCTTTGAGCGCGCCGACGAGGCCAGCCGCAAAGCTCATCGCTGCGGTCGATACCGGGTTTTCTCCAAGCTTCCGAAGAACGCGCGAATGGTCAAACGTGCTCTCTGCGGCTTTTGTCTGAGCCAGCTCCCTGTCTGCCTCCGCACGACGAGCATCGAACAGTCCAGCCTGCTTGCCTTGCAGCACCTTGAGCTGGTCGATGTAGTTCTGACCGGCTTGCTGCGAGCCTGTATATGCGGCCTCTTTAAGAGGAACCTGATCTGCCATAATGGGCAGCACTTCGCCAGCAGCGTTTCGCTGAGCCTGGATGCCCTGGAGAATATCCTGGTTTAGCTTGACGCTAGGCGCACCTTGCTGAGTCTGAAGGAACGCAATCTGCTTGTCATACTCAAGTTCGGCTTCACTTTTTGGCTTCGGTACTTCAGCCGGGGGCGCGGATGGAAGACCCGCTCCGACGTTCCCTTGCTGCACGTTGGGTCGCCCCGTGTTCGGACCTCCTGACTCAACCGGGCTGTCGTACGTCGCGACTGGTTGCATCCCAGGGAGAAAGGGAACCATCTTCTCGCCTACAAAGCGAAGAGGGCTCGCTACGGTTTTAACAAGAGATTTTGCCGCATCTCCAACAATAGAAGGGTCAGAAGAACCGGGCGCTGTCCCGCCCATCTCCTTATTCCGTTCAGAATAGTAGGCGACCTCTGACTTTATCTTCGCGTCTCTTTCCCTATCAAATTCCATGGCGCGGTCAAGACGGTCTCTTGCAGTAATATCCTTCATGGCTGCCATGGCGGCCAAATTGGGGTCTGCTGCGCGAGCTTTGGCCTCCGCAATATCGGCCTGAAGAGCAACACGCTCTGCCTCTGCTGCCGCTGCTTCGCGTTGCGCTTTCTCTTCAGTAGTCTCGGCCATGATCATTGCCCTTTAGCGTGAGCCGCGAATGGCGCGGCTTGCACGTCGGCCAGTGGTGTTGGGAATCGCGCTGGCAAGGTTCTCTGGCGCGTATGGGTCCGTTGAATACCCGAATGAGAATCGCGTTGGGTCTCCTGACGACCCAGCGGAAAGGTCTGTTGCCGGACCGGCTGGCGCAGGTTGACGTGCGGCAACGGCTGCCGATAGGCTGGCTGAGTTGTCGCCCACCTGGGTAGTCATGCTGCGCCGCATCCGGTCAGCATTCGCATCCATCCGGGTAGCGCCGATGTCTGACGAGAACCCGCCACGGCCTGGGCGCGCTGCATCCAACTGGTTAAACGTAGAAAGGTTCTGCGCGTCCTTGGCTGCTGCCGCTGCGTTAATTGGAGCTTGCTCGGACGCCGTCATCCTGGCCGGCAGGTTGCGAGTAGACCCGCCAAAAGCGCCTTCGAAATGTTGATACTGCGTGTTTGGGTCCGCCTGCTCCACGTCCTCGTACCCTGGCGTGCCGGTTCTGAGAGACGCCGCAACCGATGGGTCAAAGTCCGAGAAGCTCGTGCCTGACGCTGTCCTTCCGACAGGTGCCGCTGCCATACTTGCCGCAGGAGCCGCTGCAACGCCTGCTGCCGCAGGAGCCGCGCCGAATAGCGCCGTGCCAGCTTCCGCAGAGCTGATGCCGCCAGACGCAGGAGCGCCGATGCCGAGGGCCTTCTTAAGCGCCTCGTCCGAATTTGCTTGCCCTGCCGCGTCTGGAGCGCCAGCCGCCATGCCAAGCTTCGTGCCCATGGACACCGCCGAACCTATCGCGCCAGACAATGCTTCGCGCTTGCGCTTTGCTTCCGCCGCCGCACGCTGGCCCTCGTAGTACGCAAGCTGGCTGCGTGCGTGCTCCTGCTCTTTCGAGCGAAGGTCTGCAAGCTGTGCCGCATACCGCGCTTGAATCTCTGGCGCCTGCTGCATCGCTTGACGCTGAAGCCCCGCCTGCTGCTGCGCGGTCCCGCGATTAGCCATGCCCTGCAAGTCCTGGAGGGTGCGCCCACGAGCGTAGGCCATGCCGGCCTGCCCTTGAGTCGTTCCGCCAGACGCGACGCGGTGTAGAGGCGCTAGGGCCGCCTTCTCAGCGTCTTCGGCGTCGGTCACGCCAAAGAGACCGCCAAGAGCCTTGGAGATAAACGGAGTCGCGGCACCCGCCACGCCTCCAATGACTGCACCCACTGGGCCGCCAAACGAGGCACCCGTGGCAGCGCCGGATGCTCCACTCTTCAGCGCGTCGTACTCGTCTGGGTATGCCATGGTGTTCTCAGTGCTTCGCTTCAGAGGTAATACGCTTGTCCAGCCCGCTCTTCAAGCCAACAACGACAGCAATGTTCGAGAGGGCAAGGCCGAAGCCAGTGTCAAGGATCGAGACTGGCCCCCCTTCGGTGTAGGCCACAGAAATCTTCTGGCCCTTCTGCTCGCGAACGTGAACCTCAAACTGCGCACGGCCTTGCGCGTCGATGACGGCCTTCATCTGGTCGTGCGTCCATGACGCTATCTGGGGGTTCGCCCGTGATGTCGTGTAGTCCGTCCATAGGTCAAGCTCGGCCTGCCCATAGTCCGCAATCCCGGTCCCGACTGCCGGTGTCGCTGTCCCCAGAAGACGGACCCGCTTGAGCCGCTGGAATCCTTGCACGTTGTTCATCGCAATGGGTGCTGTCTGCACATTCATCGTTACGAAGTTCTTGGTGGGAACTCCGTACCCGCGTGTCGTGTCGTAATAACGCGTTGTGTCGTACGTGTATGCGAACGCTTGGTCGAACCCAAAATATGCGTCGGCCTTGCACGCAAGCCATACGTCCATGCCGACGAGGGCAACGTGAAACATCCCGCGACCAAGGTAGTCCGACTGCCCCGGCGAAATGAACTTCGACCACGTGCCCGTCTGATAGTTGAAGATGAGAATCTGAGCAGGCGGGCTCTGGTTGAACACGTCAATCTTTGAAAAGTGACAGACGAACCAGACCTCGCGGTTGGCGGGGTAGTGCGTCGTCGAGGTGATGTACGGGTAGAGCTTCAGCGTCTCCCAGACCTTGACCATCGGGTTGACCTCAAGAGCCGGGGTGAGAAGCTCCAGGCCACGGGTGCTCTGGAAGAACACGCCCACTGGCGTTTCAACAACGCTTCGATGGTCGATGCATCCGACGCCCGACGGCAGGTTGAACGGTTCGCCCAGCGAAGGACCGTTGCCGCTCGCATCCGGGAAAGTGCCCGGTACGACGTAGACATCTTGGTTCTTGAAGACGATAAGGTTGCCATTCAACGAAGCCAAGCCCATCACTGGACCGCCGTCGCCGATGGTGATGGTCAGCTGCTCGTTGAACCCAGGGCCTTCAGTCGGCGTGATAGGCTTCGAGAACCAAACGACGGTCGTGTCGTCCGCGCCGCCAAGCACGAGTCGATTCTGATGCACGCACATCGCCTTCGCCGCTGGAGGCGGAACGTTGTCGAGGATGCCACCTGTCGTGTAAAGGTAAGGCTCTGACAGGATGCCGTTGTAGGCTTTCGTCCCGCCGTCGAAGCACGTAAGGTTCGTCGTCACGAGTCCAAGCGGGACCGTGCCCGTCCCGTTGTAGGCCCCGTCGTATGCCCTGGCCGTGTATGGCACGACTGCGCGGGTGACGTTGCGGTCGATGACGAAGTCTGACGCCGAGTTACCGAAGTTTGAGAACGGCATCCGATACAAGACCGTCGAGAACGGTTCGGCTGTCGTGTACGGCTGCGTGACCATGCGGCGAGGGTCCGATGCTGCCGTGCTCAGCCGGTTCGTCAGCTCAAGACGTGGCGCAAAGAACCCGTACTGGAATACGGATACCAGCCCACCAGTGTATGCGGGAGCGTCGCCTTCGAGCTTCAGAGGAGCCCCAATAATTTCAGCGCAGATGGTGTACTGTGTAGGCAGGGATGGGGCCGAACGACTTATGCGCCCAGTCCCATCAACATACTCATACGTCCAACGCATGAGAAAGTCGCCACCGGCATCAGCCGGGCTGTAGATGCTTGCTTTACCAAAGTCGGTGTCACTTATATTGTCGCCTGTGTTTCCGCCCCACCCAGGCGCGCTTCTGGGTGCCCATACAAACAACCCTTGGCTGTCCCCAACATACATCCCTTGGCTGGGATTATTGCCGAATATCGCCGGGTTGTTGTGATAGCGACCGTAGTAATGCTGACCGATTGCACCGGCTTGGCTAAACCCAGATGTCGATGGGCTGATTGAGCTAAACTGTGAAATACGCGGGTCCGAATAAGCGGACTCGTAGTTTGCTGAAGGAGCCCCGCCCCAAGTAGTGGTCATAAATGACCAGCCATTCCCAGAACTCAGAAACGCGCTAAGTATCTCGTACCAGCCATTCTTAGCCATGAACCCAGCTTCGTACTTAAAATACGGGCGGGTGATGTTCAAAAGCAGGAAACTTGACGGACCTGGGTAGCCACCGCCTGTATCCGCATTGTAGTCAAAGAACGCGCACGGCATGTCAGCGTACGCTGCGCCTGCATGGTAAATGCTGGTTGCAGCCGTAGTCAAATACACATCAGGAGTGCTGGCCCAGTTAATACTGGTAAAGTCATACTGAGGCCAGACAAGCGGGACAACTTCGTTGCAGCCGACGCCGTCAAACACGGACGGGACGCCGCCGTTGATGAACGTATAGTCGCTGAAAACCTGCATCTTACGCCAGTTCTGCGCCGTGTCCTCGTAGTCGAGGGCAAAGACTTGTTGCGTTCCCTTGGCTACACCGTCTCGAAGGCCCGACGACAAGAACCCTCGGCTCGTTACCGTAAGTCGTGGCACGTTGAGCGGCAGCGACGTAACGCGCATCATGTTGGCCGATTCGACCAACATTCCTGGGTTGTTGCCGTACGTGTACCCAGATGCGCCCGTCTGAACTTCCGGATTGGCCGGCGCATAGGTGATCGTAGTCGTGCCAGCGTCTGAGCCTACGCGAACCAGCATCGTGTTGCGCTGTCCTTCGTCTCCAGACGGGCTGATAGCGCATCCAACGTCGATGCCGCCTGATACGTTAGCTCCGAGAACCTGAAGGCCGCTAACAAGCCGCCATGGCCCGCCAAGCGCGCCAATAAGGCAGCTGACGGGTGAGCCACTCGTAACCAACGACGTGTTCAAGGCGGCGACCACCGGATTCCACTTGTAGACCTCGAAGAAGTTGTTCGAGTTGTGAGGGTCCGCTGCGCCGTACGGCTCTTGACCATTCGGAGTCGTCACGACATTCGCGCTCGTAGAAGTCACCGCCAGAGCTACGTAAGTTCCTGTTGACGCAACCGACCAACGATGCACGCAATGCTCGTATCCACCGGATGAATGATACGAGGGGCCTCCCGTGTTCACGCCGGAAGCTGGAACGTCAACAAAGACAGCAGGCATCCCAGATGACGGGTGAATTGTGTGCGCCAAGCCTGAAGTCAGTGTGCCAGCACCAGACACCAACGGTGGGCCAACAACATGAGAGATTGCTGCGGTTGAGTTGACCGCCGGGTACGCATATACAGTCCTCCCATCTTCAATCGCAATCTCCGTAATATGTCCTGCGCTGTCCACATATACGGTAGCTTGAGCCAGTTGCACATGCGCCGTCCCAGAACCACTTCCTACTCCAGTCGCGACGAACACGATGTTAACGGTGTTCGCAGAAGCTCCAATAAGCGTGAAGTCTGTCGAACCTATGGTGGCAATCTTATACCGTTGACCAATAACAAAGCTTCCCGCACTCGCTGTTGGGCCAAAAATGAAGCTTCCAGTGTATGTTCCTGACGTATACGTGCCAGACGTGGATGTCCAGGTGATCCAGTTAGTTTGCACCGCTGGGATACTCGGGGCCGTCGCTGCTCCCGATGGGTACACGTGACTGTTCTGCGGATATACTGCTGCTGCCGTGATGTTCGGCATGTCGGTTGCGGTATACGGAGCGATTGGCGTGTACGATCCAAGCGATGCTGCCACGGAGTACTGCTGTACGCTTGCTGTTGTCCCAACGAGGCCGGTAAGAGTCAAAGCTGTTTCAAAGAACAAAGGTGGTATCGTAGGCTCCGCGTAACCAATGTTCGCCCCGAGATTAGCTGCGCTCGTGACGACTACACTTGCCGAAAACCGAGCTGGGCCAAGTGCCGTTGCAAAGATGCTGGTGTGGCTGTCCTGCGTCGTAAAGCCGAGCTGCGGCAAGTAGACTTGGTTGGTGTCGCGAGCAACCGTCGATGCCGTCACGACAGCGCGGCCAAGAACGATGGTCCCGTCGAGCGTGAACGAGTTTGTTGAAGGCCCTGAGTAGTACGACGAGACCGTGCGAGCCGCGAAGGCGACCTTGCCGTCCAATGCCGCTTCCTGGTCAAGCACGACGCCACGATGCGCCCACGCGCTGTATCCGCCGCCGGCTGGCACCGTATGGTTGACAAGGTCCGCGACGGACGCGGTCGTAGTAATGCCTCCGGTCGTTGTGTTTACCGTCTTGGTCACACCGACCAGCGCCGCTGGGACCGTGTTGCTGGCAGGGTCTGCTGCGCCATACACAACCAGGATGCCGTTTGGCAAGATGGATGGGTGCAGTCCGACAATGTCGAACGCTCGGTGGCATGTCTGGCCTAGACCCGATACTACCGTGGCTTGCGCTGTCGCGGCACCAGTCGTGATGTCAATCGCAACGCCGCGCACCTTACCAGTTGCCGCCTCTTGCCATGCGACGTAAGACTTCGGGCTGTAGTCCGCTGCCGTGGTGCGCGTCACCCGAAGGTTGTACAGTACACTGGCCGCGTCGGTAGACGAGCGAAGCAGCGTCGGAGCCAGAACGAATGCCCCGGTATCCACGAGCTGCACGGCGTAATAGATAGCGTTTCCGCCGCCGACCGTCTGAGCCCCGTAGATAAGGTCGCTGGTGCGCTCTTGCCCGGTGCGCTGCCCGGATACCCACACCGTCAAACGGTAGGTGTTCGTCCCGTCCTCGATGGTCTCGGTCTCGATAACCGAGCCGCCCGACGAGGTCACGCTCACGAGTGAACCGACGTACGAAGGGAGCTTGTTTACGTAGCGCCAGCCATGGGTCGGGTCCGATCCGACGTACTCGTAGAGCGAGCTTCCAGAAGCCATAACAGGACGCGTCCCGTTCTGACCGTAGTACGCGTCAATCGCCTCAACGGAGCCAGAAGGAGTCGGTACACTGCCACCATAGGCCGTAGCCGGTGCGCCCGACGTGGACTGGACAAGCGTGAAGCCGTGACGCTTCTCGATACGCCCTGGCCGCCTTACAACCGCTTCGTTGCACTCTACAAGTTCTGGGGGCGGAAGCTGGTCTGGGTCGTCGAACTGGTTAATCCCGCCAATGAACGGAATCGAGACTACCTTCGTATCCATCAGAAAAGCTCCAGGTGCAGCCGCACGGATTCAGTTGAGCCCTTGGGTGCAACATACCTCAAACGCATGATCTTCTGTCCAAGATTCCCTGCGACCGGCACGAGCTGCAAGTTCGGTGATGCCGATGGCATGGCCGAAGCTGAGTTGCCGTTCGTAAGAACCCTGGCAATGTTGAACCCAGCTGGCAGCCTGCCTAGCTGGTGCGGGATATCGACCGTCTGCCCAGGCTTGAACGTCACGCCCTGGTTCGGGCGGTTCTTCTGCAAACCTGTGACGACTTGACGCGGAGGAGGAGCTGCCCTCGCCGCTTGCGTAGTCTGCTTGACGGCATCTTGAATGTCATCAATCTTCGTGTCGCCAGTAGGTGTCGGAGCATATGCCTGCGGCTTGCTTACAGCCGTCGTGCCAGTAGCTGCCATGATTACCTCCAGTAACCGTAGCGGCGGCTCAGGAGCCGGACGTTGCGCACGCGCTCAGGTTGCGACCCGTCGCGATCCGAAGCGTGAAGCTGGATACGGGACCAAATCTCGTCGCGGATAGCCTTCAGGCTCGCCGCTTGTTCGATGCTCTCTTCTTTGAGCAGACACTTGATGGCGACATCCTTGATAACCCAGTCGTCCCACCCTGCGCGACCGTCGATGCGGTCTTGCATGTTCAACATGATGGGCGGAGCCGGGTAGTACCAGACGCGCAGAGACCCGCTTAGGCGGTCAGGAGCAAGGAGGAGCTTCTCGCGGCCCTTGTCCGAGATGACCCGGTAAAGGGCAAGCTGAGACGTGCCGGCGTAGATACCGGCTTGGGTGAACATGTTGAGTTCGTCCCACTGCATACGCTTGAGCGGGTTCCAGAACATGCCGGAGGAAGCTCCAGCAGACCCAAACCAAACGCCCTTAACCTTGTAAAAATCAGACTCGATTGTGGCCGTCACCGAGGCGGACACAACCGCCCCCTGCACGACGACAAGAGTGTTGTAATCGCTCGTATCGGAAAGAGTCGTGTAGCCATCCCCGGACTCCAGAAGCGTCAACGACGAGATGGTCCCGCCGCCGCCGACGACCGCCGTAGCCGAAGCTGAGACGTTCGTCCCGAGCTGGAGCTGCACGAGCCCGTTAGAATAACCAGTGCCGCCCGAGACAATCGAGATTGCCCGGACGACACCAGTCTTCCCTGCGTTCAAAAGGTCATACGCCCCCGTGCCTGTGGTCCCGAAGTCCACGGAGCGCAGGAAGTATTCTTGGTCGAAAAGACATACCCGGTCGTAGAGCTGAGCCCACGACTCGTTGATGTAGTCGCGCACCTCATCGGAACTCACGAACGCTGAGTTCACCATATCTGCCTCACGGCGGACGAAGGTTTCGAGTTCTGCGAGTGTGCGCGACCTAGCCATCAGTACTTCTCCTCGTCCTTATCCTCTTCGCCGACTTCTTCGCCCTCGTCGTCGTCCATGTAGGAATCGCAGATGCGGTGAATCTCAGCTTCGATTTTCGCAGCCTTCTTGAAGTCGCCACGCTTCATGCAGTCCCATTGGGCCTTCAGAAGCGGTTCGAGTTCGGCAGACGCACCTTCTTGCTCGCGCTTCGAAGATGGGGGGGCCTCTTCTTCGTCATCATCCATCGGCTTTTTAGCTCCGAGGATGATGGCTAGTCCGCGACCTTTCACGCTGACACCGCGCTTTGCGTGAACTGGATGTCCACGGAAAGGTAAACGGGCGAAGCCTGCGTCACAATGACAGTCCCGAAAGATGTCGCTGCGTTGCAGGTAGCCGTCGTGGAGCCAAGGTTTGCTGGGACAGTCACCGTGTAGGTCGTTGCCGTTGCTGGAACGCCAACAGCCAGGAGCGCCGCAATGGTCGGCCCGGACTGGTCGAACGTTGCCGTAGCAACAGTCGTCGTGTTTGCCGTTCCAGTCGTTCCGCCGCCAAGGCCCGTCGAAGTAAACTGCACACCGATGGCGTTGCTTGAAGCGCCGATCAGGGTGAAGTCAGTGTCTCCGACATTGGTGATGGTAAACGACTTGCCGATAGTGAAGCTGCCGGTCGTTGTTGACGTAGCAGCAGCCGTCGTGAGCGTCATGGTAAGGCCCGCAATCGGGACTCCACCAGAAGCAACGACAGTGACGGGGACGCGGGTAAACGTCGTAGCAAGGCCAGTGCTAAGGGCAACAAACGGAGAGGTGCCAAGAGCAAACGCCGTGGACACAGACCCGGTTACGCTGGACGCGGGATTGGACGTAGCCACGACTGGACCAGAAGCCGTCGTTTTCCAAATCTGGAACGTCACGCTGGAAGACGTAATCGCCTCCGGCATGACGAAGTAGTTGACAAGCGGAGACGCGATATAAGACGTGATGCTTGCATCAGCCTTCAAGATGTCCGCAACAGAATTGCCCGCATCAAGACTGACCGTAAAACGGCCAGTCGAGAATGCAGTCATGTTGAGGCCGCGCCCCGCCGTTGCGTTGCTCGCAAGACCGTATTCATCGGTCGCCACGTTGACAGCGGTGCCCGCCGTATTGACCAGCCAACGCTGGACCATTCGCCCGTGCTTTACGATGTTCGTACCCGAAGTCGGGTAAAGGTTTCGGTTCAGTGCCATGAGTTAGGCTCCTTTCTTAGCCTGTGGCTCAGAGGCCGAAGTTGTCGATGACGATGTTAGCGCCAGGGTTGTTGCAGATGAACTGGCCGTAGTGACCGAAGCGGACTTCGTACTGGTCATTGTTCGACACGCGGAGGTAGTCGTTGTTATCCCAATCGAGCATCTGAGGTGCTGGGCCGAGGGTCGCAAGTTCCCAGCTGGCAAGATTCAGCATCATGGCCTTGTTGCGTGGGCAAAAAGGAGCCGAGATGATCTTGACTGGGCCTTGCATTCCGTCGTACTCGACAGCCTTGAACGACACGCCAGCGACGTTGCTCTGGACGCGGTCATAGCGGATGTCAACGCCAAGAGCCTTCTTGAGGTTCTGCAGGTCGAGGGGGTTCACGAAGATGTGGTCCGGGTGCCCAACGCCCTGAATGGCGACTTGGCCTTCGGCTTCCATGAGAGCTTCGTTGAGCGGGAGGCCCGCTGCGTTGAGGTGCTGGCCGGCAAGACGGACTGGGTCCACCGAGCGGTCAAGGCCCCAATACGTGGCCGAAGTGACCGTGGCGGGAACCCATGCCTGAACGCCGCAAACGACGCCAGCGCCAGCGCCAGAAGTCACAGATGCCGAGCCGCCGACCGCAGTCGAAAGCTGGAAGTCGCCAGCGCGCGAGATAACGTCAGTCGCAACAGGCGCAGAGCCGGAGAACGTTGGGTTGGTCGTCGCTGCTCCGCCGCCAGTTGGGATCGAAACGATGGTCACAGTGCCGGCCTTACGGTCGATGGCCTGGACATAGAGGTACTGGCCCGTCACGGTGCGCTCAACGCCAGCCGTCGAGAAGATTTGGACTTGCATCCCGAGGTTGAAGTAAACCGCGTTCGCCGTGGTCGCGAGGGTGATGGTGCCAGCCGAATAGCCGCCGGTCGCGACCGAACCGCGCACGCCCGTACCGTCGCCGAAAAGCTGGAACTCCAAGTCCGCCATCTCGTTCTTCGAGATTCCGTCCGTCTCCTGGTTCCAGAGGTCCACGAGAGCGCCAGCCGAACGAACGGCAGCTTTCATCGTTTCGCCGTCCATACGGAGAATGCCGTAGTGGCGGGTACGGTAGACCTGGAAGCGGTTGTAGCTACCGCCACCGCCGCGAAGACCGTACTGGGCGATGCCCTGGGCAACACCAAACACCGAAGACGAGCCCTGCGGACGCTCGTTCTGGAGAGCCACAACGCGGAAGTCGCCGTCAAAGTTCGTCGTCTTTTTAACGAGCGAAAGGAACGGGAAGTCCTTGTACATTGCCTGGGGGATCGCTCCGTCAGGGTACTTGGTCTTGAGGATAGCTTGAACTGCGCCGTACGTTGGATTTGAGTATGCCATTTGAGATTACCTTCTTTCAGTTAGATGCGGAGGGCTGACGAGCCTTTTTCGCTGCGGCGAGAAGAACCTCTCTCTGTTCTTCAGCAGAGAGCTGCCCAAAAGGCTTGCCAGACGTCCGCGTCTCGCTGGAAGCCTTCGTGCTGAGTGACTTCGCCACTGGCTTTTTTGCCGTTGTTGGCTCTGCCGCCCCACCACCAAGACGCGCGACACGCGCCTTGTACTTTTCCTCAAGGTATTTGATTACCTTGGAGTCTTCTGGAGGAACCCCGTGCTGACGCTCGTGCGTCTGAGCCACGCTGATTGCCTCGCGCCACAGCGCGTCTCGGTCGTCATAAAACATTGAGTAAAGCGTCGGGAACTTTGACTTATCGACTTGCGACAAGAACTCCGTTCGAGCTTGCTGCATCTGGGCGCGTTGCGTTTGCGTCTCCTGCTGACGCAGGGACTCTTCGCGCTCTTTCTTGAGGGACTGAATCTCTTGCTTCAGTTCGTCAAACCCATCGGCAAACCGGGAGTCTTCCCCGTTACCCTCGCGAATGCCCGCGTCGATGAGGTCTTGGAAGCTGAACCCGTATTCCTGAAACGTCTTTGCTGGAGCGCGACGAAGCTTCTTAAAAAGCTCGTTGACCATCTGCTGCTTCGACTGCTCGATAGCCTGTCCAGCTTTCTCAAGCTGAGCCTCAAGAGCTGTCACGCGCTGCTCAGCCTTGCGAACCTTGCGCTCTGCGCTTGAACGCACGGCAAGAATCTCATCAACGAGGTCTGCCGGTGCGGGCGCGTCTTCGTCGCTGGCTTCTGCGCCGGCTTCGGCTTCGACACTGTCGTCGCCGTCATCGGCGCTGTTCGCAGACGATGGCTCGCCAGGGCTCGCAGAGGCCGTCTCCGCGACTTCCGGAGAAGCTTCGCCCCCGTCGTCGCCGTCAGGCGGCGCAGACTCTTTAAGGGCGGTGTCAGCGGCAGCAATAAGCTTGCTTGTCAGTTCATCCATTTGCGGTTTCCTCCGGTGGTGCAGCAGGGGGGGCTCCCTGCGGTGCTTCTTGTGGCGGCGGCTGGGCGGCTTCGGCTTGCGCCTGCTGCTCTGCCTGCGCTGCCGTCAGCAGCTGCTCAATCTTGGTCAAGTACTCGTCGAGGGCCTGGACCTTTTCGTCAGGAATTCCGTCGATGCGGGCCTTGAGGTAGTGCTTCCGGGTCCGGTCGTAGGCCAGCGGCAGGTTCATGCGACGGTCAGGGTCCGGGTAATCCTTGCCGCGCAGGATGAGCGAGACGGTCTTATCGACCATGTCGATGTCTGCGGTCTCAAGGTCGCGCTCTTCTTCCGCGTCCGGGAGGTTGAGCATCCGCGCAACGACGCCACGGTCGGTAATGACCTTGCGGTCTACCAGCTCTAGCACCTCAGCAAAGAGTGCCGCTTTTGTCTGAGAGAGTGCGGAGATTGGCTCGCATCGGAGGGCGTACTCTTTGCGGTCCATCTGGATGTCAGACCAGTTGATACGCTCAAGCGACCCTTGGCCTGGAGCCAGAATCTCTACTTGCTGCCCAGCTTCAGCCGCCTCTTCGCACGCATCGACGATGAGCCAGCCGATGTCCACGTGGAACTGCTGAACGGACTCATGGGCTACGCGGAATCGCGCATCTTCCATGTCGTCATAGACAGTGAGGGCTCGCCCCGAAGCTTGGCGCAAGCCAGCCGGAAGCGTGGACTGTGCAGCCATCTCTGAAATACCGAGGTACTTCAGCATGTTGGTCGCGATCATGTCCTTGTAGGCGTACGTGTCCGGGTGAACCGGCTGCGGGTTAAACGTCCTCGGCTCAGCGCCGGAGTACTCGATGAACGTCCCGATATCGTTGTCGATGTGCGTCTTGCCGAGCGTGCCGGCTTGAACCATGATGTGGCTTCCGCCCATCAGGTTATGCGCCATCTGAATCTTCTCGCTGAGCCGGTCGTACTCGTCTTGAGCCGACGCAAGCTCAAGGGCCATAGAAGGCCCGAACACGCCAGAGAGCGTAGCGTTAAGCTTGAGGAACCCGAGCCCCGCGTTCTTGTGGCGCGTCCACGGCAACGCCTGAAGCGTGCCTGAGTTCGTGCCGCCGTTCACGGACACGACTCGAAGGCCATCGTCCGCGTCTGGGCCTGACGCAAGGTGCGTGGCCTCGTAGACGAGAATCTGGTCCGAGTGACGGGTAACATTCAGGTAGACGGAATCGTCGTCCTGTGGCCGTGGAGCGGCGAGAATAGACGCACGGCGCTCTTCGAGGGTGCCGAAGAGTGACTCGTCGTCGCTGTCTTCCTCGCGGCAGAACATCTCCAGGACAACGGAGCGGTCCATGTAGCAACGATGGTAGAGGCATCGTGGCGTGCCGTAACGCGATTCGACCTCGCTGATGAGCAGGTCAAAAATAGGAATGCGCTCGATGACCGGCTGGCCGTCTTGAACGTAGACCTTTACCGCCGCCGTGCCGAAGACGAGAACGTCGAGGATAAGCTGCGGATAAATCTTGGCGTAGCTGTTGGCAGTGAACGTCCCAGCCAGGAACTTGTCAAGCTGCTGGGCACGGAAGCGACGAAGGAAGTCTGCGCCGACAGTCTGCGCGCTTGGGAGCGGCATCTGCCGGCACAGCTTCGCTTGCATCGTGTGGATAGCGTTGCGTGCGACGTTGAAATTGACGCGCTCATCCCAAATATTCTTAACCGGCATTCCGAACATCTTCAGGTCGGTGCCGTATACCTGGGCGGCTCGCTGCCACATCTGGCGGCGGTACGATGACTCGTTTCGGATGTCATTGACCGCACCGATGACTGCGCCTCCGGGGTTCTCATCTTGCTGATAGAGAAGCCACCACGCTTCAGTCGTGTCGGAAATACTCGCCATATGCGCCAAGTATCCATAACCGTCGCCCTACTTCAAGAGCGGAAGCGTAGATACTTGGATTCGCGTTCATTTTTCTTGCGTATCTTCTTTTCTAATGGGTGCCATATTTCTTTCTCTTCTTTGCTCAGCCCTTGGTATCCGTCCTCGAACTCGTTCTGCTGCGGGCTTTCTTCAAGCTCGTGCCACCTCGTCAAAGCCATGCAGATAGCCGGAGCATAGTCGGCGTGGCGACCGTCGCCAGACTTGGCGAGGTCGATGCTGATGCCCGATTGCGTGTACCGACGAATGACGCGTTGAAGGTCTTGGCGGACGAACGAGTCAGGAGGAAGCTCCACGTCGCCAATCTCGAACATCGTGCGGAGCGTCAGGTATCGTTTGGTGCGCTCCGTCGAGGTCCATGCGTGAGGCACGAGCACGAGCCCGACTTGGTTAGCCAAGTCACGCAGCGCGTCACCCATGTACTGGTCGCTATCCAGTATCGTGACCCTATATGCTTTCAGTATGTGTGCAATCTCTTGCAGCACGAGTGCAGGACGCAAGGGATTTACTGGGCTTCCGGTCCACTGGCGAGCCAAGCAGATGACCTTCTTCTTCCTGCCTGAGCCAGTAGCCACGACGAGGGTGAAGCTGTTGCCTCGGGTTGCCGGGTCGATGGCTGCGGTGTACGTCACTCCGGGCTGAGGTGCGGAAGCAATTGGGGCTTCCCTCGTGGCACCTTCGATCATGCTTGTCGTGAAGAGAGCCTCTTCAGGGTCGGCGAACTCTGCCTCAATGTCGGTGCGATAGATGCGAGGGTCGCGCTTGGCAATCTCCAGCTTCTCTGGCGTCCAGATGATGGGAGCCATGTCGTAGGCTGGAGCTTTGACGACGACGCAGTCTCGACTTGGACGCCCCCATCGTTCTTTGACAAGGTCGTAGAGGAACCCCATCGGAGCCCACGGCGACGAGATGTAGACGAGCTGCGCTCCTGGCAGGATGCGGAGCAAGACGGCGTCGCGCAGGTCGTTGACGGAGACGGCTGCATCGTCCGAACCCCATCGGGCGACTTCGTCGAGGATGACGCCAGCAGACCAGCGGGCTACGAGGGACGTACCGGCCTTGCTAGATGCGACGACTTTGATCTCTACGGGCCTTCCTGAAGGGTGCCGCATCATCAGGGTGTCAGCTGTCGGGGTCTCAAGAACGAGCTTTGACAGGAGCGGAGACGCCATCGTGCGGCCTACGATGTGGCCGTAGACCACGTCCGCGAGGTCTTTCGAGAGAGAGACGATGGAGATACGCGGAATCTCTCCAGGGCCTAGCCTTGAGAGGTCCGCACGCTGCGACCAATGGACCGCAAGCGCCGCAGCAGATAGGCTCTTCGCGGTACGGATGCCCGAGACAATCGCGAACTCAGACGGCTTCGTCGCTTCTGGAACCACGCCACCGAACGCGCGGAGTACGACCGGGTCATCCGCAAGGTCGCCAAGAGGACGACCATCGGCAACGCGAGCAATTGCTCGTTGAAGCGGACTAGCAGTGGTGAGAGCAAAACCAAGAGGAGAGGTGAGCAAACCCTCGAAGTGAACAAGGCTTTTCTCCTCTAGGTTCTGCTTAACCCTGGCTTCGAACGCGCTTAGAATGTCAGCTGATGGGGAGTTTACGCGGGCGTCCACGGCGACGGATGATGGCTTCTTCAACGGCAGGCTCCTCGACAGGTGGGGCGGCTTCCGTCACGACTACGGGCAGGCTGAGCAGTTCGACGACGTTATCTACTGGGACGAGGACGCCTCCGGATCGGACGAATCCTTCGTGGTAGTAGAGGTCGGCGTGCTTTGGCCGGTAGAAGGTAGTGGTGATTCGACTCTCTTCGGATGGGTCGGAGACACCACGAAGGAACACGGCACGTTGCAGTTGGAGCATTTGTGAGCCTTTGGCCTGATGACTGGGAATAGAGCTTCGATGAACTCGATGCTCATGGACTGGGTGTGCTTGTAGTCTGGCGAGACGAACTTGATGTCTTTGGCGAACGAATGGATTGACCATCCGGTCATGGCTGCGACAGGTTCTGCGTACCGTCGCCAGCCGTCGCAGTAGGCTTTGGCGGTGGTGACGAAGTTCCCGCCGGGGATGCGGCGCTTGATGGAGTCACTCATGGGGCGGGGCCTTGGTGCGGCATGATAGGCAGGCAACGAATCGGTAGTTGATTTCGTTTTCGAATCTGCGTGCGAACTCACCGCACGAGCATTGAACGAGCCAGCGTCTGGACGAAGCGGAGCCCATGTCTTCGAGGAGCTTCAGGAGGGTCCACTCGTAGTGCTTGTAACCTGGGTACTTGCGGCTGACCGTCTTGAACCGCCTTGGGATTTGGTTCATGGTCTATTCATCGCGTGCTGCGTAGATGCGCAGCAGAAAGCTGTTGAGCTTACCGTGGCATGTGATGCAGGTAATCAGGTCGAGCCTCGAAGCGGTCCTGACGCCGACTAGAATCATGCCGTCTTGCGGATCAAGTTCGAGCCGGCATATCGGCCCGTCCTCTCCGTTGCCTAGCGCACCATGGTAGATCATGGTTTCTCCTTTGCGGCTGCGAGCTGCGCACGGGCCTCGTCTCGCTCCGCTCGAACTCTCAACAGCTCCTCTGCGAGCTTCCTGCGATCCGCGCAACAGTGGCGGTGTCCGTCGCAGGGTGCGCCGGTGTCGTGGGCTGCAAGCTGCGCGCGTGCCTCGTCGCGCTCGCGGGTCATCTGCTCTAGCCGCTCCTCGGCGGTGAGGGCGCGCTCTTCCAGCTTGCGCACTCGCGCGATGAGCGCGGGAACGTCGGTGCGGGCGCTCGCGATGAACTCCGAGTCTCCCTGGTTTGCGCTGGCAACAGCGAAGACGCACATCGTTTGCCCGCTGTACGGCGGCGCGACCTCTCCCACTATGTCCGTCGATGGGTCGGCGATGTAGCGACGGTCCCCGTACGAGAAGCCCCATGGGCCTTTGGTAGCCGCGTTGGCGCGGCGCTCGATTCTGTCAAGGTTCATCGGGGCTCCCACCCGCCACAGGCGGGAATTGCTTGTGATCTGGGATCGTCAAGCGCCGGATCTCGTCTGCGCGCTCGAAGCCCAGCGCTTTTTTCGCCCATTCCGCGATTGCCTCGCGCGCGTAGTAGCCGCCGGCTACGTAGGCGACGTGGCGGATCTCTCCTCGCTCTAGCTGCGTGATGAACACCTTGGGGGCGAGTTCTGCAAGCCGCGAGCGAGCTTCGTCGCGCTCGCGCGTGGCTGCGTTGAGCGAGTCGGTGAGCTGGAGAATGTGGCAGTTCGCCTCA